>Ga0209269_1001262_pt1 | contig 14185 bp, 13 predicted proteins | sample MTBAKMMethaMetaG_FD_187455 | JGI IMG/M metagenome (GOLD analysis project Ga0209269, IMG submission 187455) | Enrichment culture microbial communities from Arthur Kill intertidal strait, New Jersey, USA, that are MTBE-degrading - MTBE-AKM (Arthur... | ecosystem: Environmental > Aquatic > Marine >... | reverse complement strand
CAGCGGAGTTTGTCCGGATGATCGAGACCCTGATGGGAAAAGAGCAGTTTGGCCGGGGGCTGGATCGCTACCATACCCGGTACCGGCACGGGAACGCCACCTGGCAGCAGTGGATCGCGGCCATGGAAGAAGTATCAGGGCAGGAATTCTCAAAGATGGCCAGGGCATGGCTCAAACAGACCGGCTTTCCCATCGTGACCGTAGCAGGGGAGTATGACCGGGAACACCGCAGGTACGTGATGACGGTCCGCCAGGCCGTTCCGGAGAACGGTGTGCCGTGGCCTCTTCCCTTCCGTGCGGCCCTGGCCGATGAGCAGGGAAACGATCTCGCAGAGACCCTGTTCCGTCTGGACGGGCCGGAGGCGGAGATCAGGTTTGAAGAGGTGGAACCGCCGGCCTTCATCTCCCTGAACCGGCACTACTCATTCTACGGCAAAGTGAGAGCGGAGGTCGATCCAGTGGCACTCAGGCTTCAGGCAGTGCATGACCGGGACACGGTGAACCGGTTCATCGCCCTCTACCGGCTCGCCGAGCAGGAGATCATCCGCCTCATCGATCATCCCGGGCAGGAGCCATCGGGTGAATACCTCGACCTGTACTTCCGCATCCTCCGGGAACAAGACCATTCCCGTGAACTGGGCGGACTGCTCCTGACGCTGTTTGACACGGTTGACACGCCGGAGTATGCCCACCGCTACCGGGCACTGTACGAGGCACGGAGAAGAATCGAGTCTGCCATCGCTTCCCGCTACAGGGATGAGCTTAGGGATATGTACGACCGCTACACCACGGCGGTCCCGCTCACGGAGCCGATGGAAATCCAGGTCCCGGCAATCAAGGAGCGGCAGCTGAAGAATGTCTGCCTCGGACTCCTCTCCATCCTCGATACGCCGGAAATCCATACCGCGATTCGCTCGCAGCTCAGGACGGGAAGTGTTGCCACCGAGCGCCTACGGGCCTTCTCCCTCTACCTGCACAGCACCGCTCCGGACCGGCTGGCGGTCATGGAAGCGGCCGGGAAGGAGGCAGCCCGCCACCCGGTCTCCTGGGAGGCATACCTGGCGGCGATCGGGGGGTGCTCGGCCCCCGATGCAGTGGCCCTGATCCGCCGGGCCGGGGAGTCCCCGGCGTTCAGGATGAACCAGGTAAATGATCACCGGGCACTCTATGGCTCGTTTGCCGCCAACCGGAAAGTATCACTCCAGACCCCTGAGGGACGGAAATTGTTCGGGGAGATCCTGCTCGAGCTCACCCCGGTCAACCAGAACTCGGTCGTCTCCCTGCTCCGTGCCTTTGGGGCGATCGACCTGATGGAGGAAATGTACCACGTACCACTCGTCGAACTGCTCATTGGCGTCAGGGATCACACCGATCCTGAACAGTCTGCTGTGGTCCACCATACCATCCGGCGCCTCCTCATCGGCACCCCCCTGGCTGTCCGGGCCTATGAAGCGGTCCACGGTCCGCTGACCGGCATCTCCTGATCCCAGGAACGCATACCGAGCTGGAGGAACGGGACTTTCATCAAAAAATGAGCAGGCGAATGGTTTGGTCAGGTTCTCTCTCACTGGAAGGCCATCAGGGATACAGCAGGCAAAGATAACCCGGTCACTTTTTTCTCCTCAGCAGGAGACCAGCTCACGATGTTTCCCCTCTTTCCCATGCTCTCCTCAAAGGCCCTGAACGGACGGGTGGTGACCTTTCCTCAGGAATCACTCGGGTTCATCACCCTGATCGCCATTGCCTTCCGGAGGAATGCCCAGGGGATGATCGATTCATGGACCGGCCCGTTGTTCCGGGAGTTCGGGGGAGACCCGCGGGTCAGGATCTACGAAATCCCCATGATCAGCCCGTTCTACCGGCTTATAGCGGGATGGATCGACCGGGGGATGCGGTCGGGCATCGCTGCGGATCGCCACCCCTTTGTGGTCACCTACTATGGCAACTTCACGCCCTACAGGCTGGCTCTGGACATGGATGACCCGGCGCTGGCCTATCTCTTCCTGCTTGACCGGCACGGCAGGATCCACTGGAGGGGGAGCGGGTATGCTGAAAACGACAGTCTGCAGATGCTGGAAGACCAGGTCCGATTGCTCCTTAGTACGTAGGTGCAGGGGCGACCGGTTAGTTCATACTCCCCATGAACAGGCTGAGTGCGAGACCGGTGATCAGGGCCACCAGGGCATCGGTGGTGAAGTACGAGAGCGACAGCAGCTGGTCGAGCGGGATCCCTCCCCAGAAAAACCCGAGGATGATGGAGAGGGTACTCCCGATGATCAGTGCGGCGACTAGGTGCCGGAGCCCTCTCCAGTAGTCGTGGTAGGTCAGCCTGATGAAGATCACGCTTGCCAGCAGGAATGCCACGAAGAACATCAGCCCCGCCTCAACGGTTGGAGCGGCGATGGTCTTTGAAGAGAAGACCCCGAACTCGGCAATCACGATATAGGCAATAACCGCACCAATCCGTTTGTCGCTCTTCAGAGCCCCAAACGAGAGTTCCTCCTTCACCGTAGTTGACAGAGCAGGCACCGGTGCTGGTTCTTCAGGAGCTGCCACCTCTGTTTCTTCGGGTTCAGCCATAACCTCCGGGAGAGGGGAAGACTCTGCCGTCACCACCGCGCCGGGAGGGGCGGCTTCGGCTTCAGCCGCGGCTTCTCTCCTCGAAGTGTCGAGCCTGATGATCGAGTGCAGGGCCACGTACAGGGCGATGAACAGGGCGATCAGCCCGATGACTGCCCCGACAGTTCCGAAGATGATGGTATCGGCGGTAATCCCTTCAATGGCAATCTTGAGGGCGAACACCCGGACGAACTCGTAGAACGCCAGCGCCACGATGATCAGGAGGAAGACCTTCTTCAGTACCCGCACGAGCAGGGTCGTGAACTTCTGGATGATGAAAATCGCGAGGTAGAGGAGGATCAGGAAAATGACGATGGCAAAGACATTGCCTCTTAAAACCTCATCAGGGAGGCTGGACAGGTACTTGGCAGCCTGCTGCTGGACCGGGACAATCGAAGAGAGGTCAACCATCCGATACTTCCTGTATCTACTAGAGCGCTCCGGGATTTATCCATTGTTGTCGTTCACTGAACCAGTCAGTCCGCAGGGCAAAAAAGGGAACCCCCTTTCAGTCCGGCAGCCAGGGGACAGCGAATACGTACTCAGGCGGGGCTATGCCCTTCAGATGAAGGACCAGATAATCAAATTGCCGCCTGATGAAGTAGGGGTCATAGTTGAACTGGTGATTCCGGTTGGGAAGGACCAGCATGTCGAAGGTCTTGTTCGCTGTGATCAGGGCATTGGCAAGCTGGATGGTCATGGAAGGGTTGACATTGTCGTCCAGGTCACCGGTTACGAGGAGCAGGTTGCCGGTCAGGTTCCCTGCCTTGAGGGCGGTTACCTGTTCAAGGTAAGAGTCTCCCACCGGCATCCCCTCATACTTCTCCCCCCAGTAGGAGCCGTACAGACGGTTGTCATGGTTTCCGGCCGATGCAACTCCTGCCGTATAGAACTCCGGGTAGGTGAGCAGGGCCTGGGCGGTCATGAACCCGCCTCCGGAATGCCCGTACATTCCGACGTGATCGGGATCCATGAAGGGCCGTTGCCGGGAGATCTGGATGATGCCGCCGACATGGTCGATGAGGCCACCCGCGTCTCCCATGTTCCTGTATGCCACATCATGGAATGCTTTGGACCGGAACGGGGTTCCAAGACCATCCAGGTTCAGAACGATGAAGCCAAGTTCGGAGAGTGCCTGGGCCTTCCAGAAGATCTTGGAATTATAACCATAATCGGAGGGGAATGCCTTGGTGGTCACGATAATCTGGGGGCCGGGATAGACCGCATCCACCACCGGGTAGCTGATCCGGGAATTGAAGGTAGTCGGGTAGATGAGAAGACCATAGAGATCAGTGGTTCCGTCCCTCGCTTTGACCGTGATGCGTTCGGGGGGCTTCCATCCCCGCGAGGTCAGGTACGAGATATCCCCTTCCTCGAGCTCCAGCAACAGGTTGCCAGCGGCGTCCCGCAGAACCGTCCGGGGTATGGAATCCACCCGCGAGTATGAATCAATAAAGCAGGTACCATCCGGTGACAGGGAGATGGCGTGGTCTGCATCTTCAGGCGTAAGGAGTGCCAGTCCCGTTCCATCCGGCCGGACGCGGTACAGATGGCGGTAATAGGGATCCCGACCCGGTTCTCTTCCTCCAGCGGTATAGTAGATCCAGGCATTCTCCTCATCAACATACAGGAGGGTGCGAACAATCCAGTCGCCTGATGTGACCTGGTTTTGCAGGGTCCCGTTCCGGTCATACCGGTAGAGATGTCCATAGCCGTCCCGCTCGGAAAACCAGATGATATCACCGTTCTTTTCGTAGACATAGACATTCGGAATCCCGCCGTAATCGAGATTCGATTCCCGGTAACTCTCCCCCTGTTCGAGGATAATCTCCCGGACTTCGCCGGAAACCGGATCCTCTTCGAGGAAACGGAGCGTCTTTTCACCGCGTTCCACAAAGAGGGCATAGACCATTGTCGCGTTCCTATTCCACCAGCGAAGGTTCCATTCACCGGCATCCATCATGGAGGTCTCCGGCCACGGCTCATACCGCACCCTGGTGATCTGCCGGGATTCAACATCGATGGTGACCGGCTCATACAGGGCCACATGCTCCTCACCCGGCATCGAATAGCGGAACGTATACTCCTTCGGCCGCAGGGATCCATCTTCCGGAGCATCCTGGACCAGGTACAGGGGCAGGACCTCACGCTGGTCCACCCTGAAGGTGAGGATCCGGGAGGAATCCGGGGACCACAGTGCATAGGGGGTGACCGGCTCTCCGCTCCGTAAAACCGAAACCGGTCCAATGGTGGTGTCAGATGTCCGGCCGTAGAAATAGTCTTCAGTGCCGTCGGTTGTCAGGGAGTATTCATCGCCGGTGGCAAGATCGTGGAGAACCAGGTTATTGTCCTGCAGGAATACCGCCTTTCGTCCGTCCGGCGAAACGAGATCTCCATCGCCAGGTATTGAAAAATCAGGCAGCCGGACGAGCTGCCCGGTTCCAGAGGTAAAGGTCCAGCTCCCGTTCAGAGCGGTAAAGGCGATATTCTCTGTCCCATCGCGAAGGATGATGGTATCAAACGGCAGGTGTGCGGGATCGACAAGCGACCCGGACACAGCGGCAAGAGCCGCTGCAAGGGCGATATGGTCAAATGCCGGCTGCCGGGTCATCGCGCTGGCATTGACCAGGATAAATTCCCTCCCATTCCGGCCTTCATTCACGTACCAGAAGGAGGAAGTGCCTGGAATCCAGCGGGGCTCAATGTTCACATTGTAGAGTGAGGGGATGACATTCTGGGGCAGAAACTGCTCTGCCCGTTGGTAATCAGCTTCGGTCGGGCCGGCAGGTTGTGATACCGACCACCACTGTCCCGATGCCGGGATATCCGGCCATACCGGGCTTTCCATGGAACATGTTCCTGTCACGGCGACAGAAAGCAGGAAGAGACTGAGGAGGAGAGAGGTTCGCACAGGGAGAGTCATTCGTATCACACAGGATCACCCGGTGAAGGGTTTTATAATTATGGCATGGTGACCCGATATGGAACGATCGAGAGAACTATCTCCTGATCCCTGCCGATGGTGTGGCTTCTCGGTGAGAAACACTTCTGAACAGGATCGGGAATGGTCACGGCCCGGGTACGCTTTTCTCCCGCTTCCGGGACCATAACTCAAGGGTAACCCCGATGCAAATCCCGATGATGCTGCCGATGATAATGCCAGTGCTCTGGTTTCCGGTCACATACTCCATGGGGAGCCAGAGGGCGAGTCCCACGGCAAGCCCGAGCGCCAGGCCCATGCCTCTGCCGAGCGGTGTCCCGGGCGCTGCCTGCATCCTTTTTACCACGAGGAACATGCTGAGGAGGAGGAAGACAAGGATGAGGATCGAGAAGATGAGGAGGAAATCCATGGTAGCTGATGGCACCCGGAAAGGGAAAAGAATTCTCATGGCAGGCGGGATCTTCATCCCATAGAGTGAACATAGTCACCGATCATTGCGGGAAGCGTGCTGACGGTTTCTCTCCATCCCAGCTCAGTTTCGGGGCTTGAACCGATGCTGCAAAAAGAACCGGGGTCTGCCCCTCTGCAAGGGCAGGACGATACACCTCTCCTCCGCCCTCCTGATCCCGGTACGAGGCAGCATCGCCACCTTGACCTCGTATCCGGACAGAATACCGGCGGAATCCCCATGTCCGTCCCGGACAGGCGCCCGCAGGAGAGGGCTGGCAAATTCCCGTTGTGGTGCGGCAGTGGCAGGATCGCACCCGGTGACCCCGTGCCCGCCCGGTATGATGTCGAGGAACTTTCCCGGGTTCGGGACACCCCCTATCATCAAAGAGGTCATCTCAGGTGCAATCCTCCACGCTCATGAAACCCTCCCGCCAGCCGTCCGATCAACGGTTGTCCGGGTCGATCGGTCAGCAGGCGGGTGCACTGAATGTAGGCTGCAGATACTCCCGATCTGGATGGGCTGGTAGACGAAACCCGCTCATTGACTCAGCAGGCGTTTTGGGTTTTTTCATTGAGGAGTAGGCATAAGAATATAGGGAGGAACACCGACTATTCTAATGCCTACGGGTCGTAGGGGTACAGGCGGGCCGTCGGATGGTTCACCCGAGCCCCTACTGATGAAGAGGTCTTCTTATATGCCAATATTAATACCCTCAATCAATGTTCATCGCAGCAATTAATCCCGCCCTGATTTTTTGAAGAATTAAAGGAGGAGCGGAGTCTCGCTCCCTCACTGAGGCTCTCACTGTACGGGCGGGTGTGATACGGGCTGGTTTATCGGGTACAACGGCGCACCTGTCAGTACGCATCCATGGGGAAAAGTCCACGGAACCTCTTTGCTTCGGCGGTGATATCCGGCATTTCCCTCAGTCTCGGCCTCCCGGGGCTGGCCGATCTCATCGCCCGGGCCTGGGACACCACCCAGGGGCCGCTCTCAGCGGTAACGCCCCGGATCGTCCTCTCACTGGCCAGCTTCGTTGTGTTCCTGGTCATCACCTACCTCACCTTCGACATCTACCTGAAAGGGGCACGGAAGGGAATCAGAGGGCTCCGGATTGTCCTTGCCGGTGTGATCTGCGGCCTCGTCATCGGGTCCCTGATCCTGGTTCGTGCCGCACAGCTCACTGCGGGATAACGTGGGGACCGGTTCCGGCCGGTCAGACCAGGAAGAGCAGGACGATATATACGATGTATCCGGACAGAAGGGCACCGCCTGCAATCCGGATGATCGCAGGCCGGACCGAGAGGAGCGGGATCAGGCCGAGGGTGAACAGGGAGAGAACGGCCAGGATCTGAAGATCAGGAACCGTGATCGTGGTGCTGAGTGAGTTGATCCCCCCGATGAAGAGCAGGTTGAAGATGTTGCTCCCGAGCACATTTCCCATGGCTACCCCCGGGCTCTTCTTCAGGGCGGCTACCACCGAGGTCGCCAGCTCGGGGAGCGAGGTTCCAATAGCCACCATGGAGAGGCCGATGACCAGCGGAGAGATGGAGAAGGCGAGCGCTATCTCAACGGCCCCGGTCAGGAGCAGGTGTGCGCCGATGATGACCGCTGCAAGCCCGGCCCCGGTGAGCAGGAGCGGGTAGGGGGCGGGTTCATCTGACGGGGGGTCAGCCCCCGGGGCCGACCGCCACAGGGAAAACAGGATCGCGCAAAACATTCCCAGGAACACGATCCCCGAGATGGTATCAAGTGCCCCTCTCATCGCAAAGAGAATAAAAACAGCAGTGGCCGCGAGGACTATGAAGGTGGTCCGGATGAGGTTCTGCCGGGGAGCGGTAGTGCAGCAGACCACCGGCTGGAACAGGGCGATCAGGCCGAGAACGAGACCGATATTGGCGATATTACTCCCGATAATGTTACCAAAACCGATCCCGATATCCCCGCGGGAGAAGGCTTCGGTGGTCACCACCAGTTCAGGGAGCGAGGTCCCGAACGCAATGACCGTGAATCCGATGGTCGCCGGAGCGACCCCAAGCCGGATTGCAAGCCCTTCTGCACCCCTGACCGCTATTGAGGCTCCTTTCAGGAGGAAGGCAAGGCCAATGACAAACAGGATGAGCGGGACGATCATGGAACAACTTCTCACGTGATAGCGGGCCGGCCCCCGCAGTCGTTTTTATCATGGGTCAGGAGGACAAAAAAAGGCATCCTCCGGTAGAGAACCGCAATGCCCATCAGCCCGGACGCTCTACCCGTTTCCATGGTGCAGATCCGCCTCCCCATCCTGCCCCTCGGCGATCCCCGGCTACGGGAAAAAAGCCTCCGCGTCCCTGATCCTGCCGACCCGTCCGTACGGGCCGTTGCACACCGACTCATCGGTGCACTCCGGGCATTCCGGAAGCAGTACGGCTTTTCACAGGGGATTGCCGCCCCCCAGATCGGCATTCCGGCCCGCATCATGGTGATCGACCCGGGCCCGGGGCCGATCGTTCTGGTCAACCCCGAGGTCCGCCGGGTCAGCGACCAGACCGTCTGCTCCTGGGAGTCCTGCATGTGCTTCCCTGCGCTGGCAGTGATGGTCCGGCGGGCGGATGCGATCAGGGTCGCCTACCGGACCCTTGACGGGAGTGACGCAGTCCTTGCTTCGGACAGCCCTGAACATGCCGCCGTCATCCAGCACGAACTGGATCATCTCGACGGGATCCTCCTGCTGGATCGGGCGGCCGATACCCGGTCGATCATCAGCCGTGAGGCCTATGCGCAGGACCCGGACCTGTTCAACCGCATGTGCAGTGGACAGGAATCCTCCCGGCTGGCGCGCAATCCTTAACTGGCCCGTTGTCCATACTGACTATTGGCTCACCACATGTCCCGCCACAGGCACAAACTCTCGAAGAAGGCCGGGATGCCCCCCGGAACGCTCCACCTGGACGGAGAGCCCCCGGCCGGCCCGGTCCGCATCACGGTCATGGATTACGATGCAGAACACATCGAAGAGCGGACAGTCGGGGCTATCGAGGAGTGCTTCCCGTACCGGGACACGGAAACCGTCACCTGGATCAATATTGACGGTCTCGCCAATACCGAGGTGATCGAGAAGATCGGGCGCCATTTCTCCATCCACCCGATTATCCTCGAAGACCTCCTCAATACCGATCAGCGCCCGAAGATGGAGGATCTTGAGAACTACCTCTACCTCAACCTCAAGATGCTCATGCTCCCGGAAGGGAGCAAGGAGATCAGGGTTGAGCACGTCTCGCTCATCATCGGGAAAAATTACCTCATATCCTTCCAGGAAGATATCGGGGATGTCTTTGACCCGGTCCGGGAGCGGATCAGGAAAGAAGGGGGGCGGGTGAGGAAGAGCGGCCCGGATTACCTCGCCTATGCCCTCATCGACAATATCGTTGACAACTACTTCGTGGTGATGGAAAAGATCGAGGAGTGGGTGGAAACGCTCGAGGAAGAGCTGGTGATCAATGCCACCCGGGAGTCGCTCCAGAAGATCAACCGCCTGAAGAAGGACATGCTCTTTCTCCGGAAAGCGGTCTGGCCGCTCCGCGAAATGATCCTTGCCCTGGAGCGGGAGGAGTCCCCGCTCATCAGGGAAGACACCCATATCTACCTCCGGGATGTATACGACCATGCCATCCAGGTGATCGATACCCTTGAGACCTTCCGGGACATGGTCTCGGGGATGATCGATATCTACCTCTCCGGCCTTTCGTACAGGATGAACGAGATCATGAAGGTGCTCACCCTTATTGCCACCATCTTCATCCCCCTCACCTTCGTGGCCGGCGTCTATGGCATGAACTTCCGGTACATGCCGGAGCTGGGCTGGGAGTACGGTTACTATACAATATGGGGGATCATGATCGCGATTGTGGTGATCATGCTGGTCTATTTCCGGAAGCGGCAGTGGATTTAAGCGTCGGAAGACAGGGCCCCGGATAACTACCTATTATCACTCGCCACGTGTAACCTCATCTCCGTATGGAGACTGCCCCTCTCCTGCTGCTGCTCGCCGTCGCCCCGGCGGTGTTCTGGCTCTGGTACTTCTACCATAAGGACCGCTATGAGCCGGAACCCCTGGCCTGGATCCTGATGATCTATATCCTGGGAATGGCGGTCACCATCCCCGTGGCGCTCGTAGAGGGGTTTTTTGCTCTCTTTCTGACTGACTTTTTCATCACTGTCATGATCGCCCCGGTGTTCGAGGAGGCAGGGAAGTACCTGGTGGTGAGGCGGACTGTATACGAGTCCGCCGAATTCGATGAGCCGGTGGACGGAATCGTGTACGCCGCCGCGGCAGGGCTGGGGTTTGCCACCCTGGAAAATATCATCTACGTCTTCTCTGCACTGGAAACCTCAGTCGCCTTCGCCCTCCAGACCGGCCTGGTGCGGGCCCTGATCTCGGTCCCCGGGCATGTACTCTTCTCGGCAATGTGGGGGTATGCGCTCGGCAGGGCACGGTTTCTCCCGGCATCCGGGCGTCGGGGTATCATCCTCGGAGGTCTGGTTTTAGCGATGGCCTCGCACGCCCTCTTCAATCTCCTTCTGTATGATACAATCGGCTTTGCACTCCTGGTCCTGATCGTGGTGCCGGCACTCTGGTTTATCGTCCAGCGCAGGATCGACGAATCACTCAGGAATTCGGCCTACCGGCCGAAGTGATTCTCCGGCGTATCATCAGTCCAAAATTTTTTTAAAAAAGAGAAATGTTCAGAGGAGGTTCCTGGAGGTATAACTCATGGATTTTGTAAAGCTGGCAATTGATCCGTCAAATGATGTGAAATCATGCATAGTTGCTTCTTCAACCAAATCAGAAGACATTATACCGACCCAGCCATTGAATTCATAAACGGTACAACCGCCTCCGGGAGTACAAATTTGTATGGGCTGGGTAAATTCCTGGATATCCTCATACGGGTCGCCGCCTTCACGGATTTTTGCATCGATACCAGCGGAAACTTTGCCCATTGAATTGGAAACCTGCACATTGTTGTTCAGTGAAACGGGAGTGTCTGCACTCGGTACAATGAAACGGGCATTCATGGTTGTTGCGACGTCTGCAATATTCATATCGATGGAACTGGCTGACTCGACATGGCTGCAGAATGCGGGTATGGTACTCTCTCCGGCAAACGGGCAGAGGAACTTGTTTGAAGCCAGTTCACCAGGTTCGGGGGCCTCTGTATTGAGCCCCAGTCCAAACCGGGCTGAGGGTGATGGATTCCCAGCACCGTCAACGGATAGGAAATCATTAGACAGGACTTTACTTCCTGCTTCGCCGATATAAACAATCTGTTTTACCGCTTCTATATTGGACTGCCCGGTTACCATTGCCTTGGTATTGATCCCGAGATCCTTGGTATACCCAATCTCTCCCAGTCCGTTCGTGTCGGTATCCTCTGTGTAAACCGAAGCATAGTAGACAGCACCCTGGTTCACTCCCTCGGCTGTCGCCTCCAATGGATCATAAGAGATGACATCAGAAGTCGACTGGTCAGCCCTGGATCTGAACGAACTCGATTTGGAGGATCTTGGAAGCCTGGCCGGGATTGTTGGCCAGATAATCGGAAATGTTGGCGGCGGATACATCGACATGGACCAGTCGGCCGATACCGGTGGCAGCGCCCATGCGAGCCAGAGCGGAATGGTCATTGCACTTGGCGATGGCCACACCTGGGCGGAGGCAAAATCCGGAGAAGAGGAACGGTCCTGGACGGGCGCGAATGTGACCACCGGGGCTATTATATTAAGCAGCAATAATGCTGCTTCAGGTGCAAGCACCTCTGCGGACCAGAGTGGTTTTGTCCTTGGGCTTTATGGCAATTCAACTGCCGGTTCCACAGATGGTACTAATACAACTGAGGTTGGGGCCGAGATTAGTGGCGGTACCCTTTCCCTTGAATCTATTGGTGAATTGATTCAAGATCCCAGTAATATTGGAAGCTTCCTTACCTCTGGCTTTGGAAGCGGACTCATTGGTATAACACAGAATGCTGATACCAGTTCAAGCGCTCATGCAGGCCAGAATGGTATTGTCGTTGCTGTTGCTGAAGGACGTACCTGGGGCAATGCCTCAGCCGGTTCGGATCAATCCCGGACATTTGCAAATGTTACAGCAGGTCTCATAACATTGGCCAGCAATAACGCGGAAGCCGGTACCAGCACATCTGCTGATCAGAGCTTGGTAATTGTTGGAAGCAAGGGGAGTGCATGGGCTGAATCATCAGATGGTATGAATTATGCCAAGGTTGGTTCTGGTTTCAACAACACAGGCACTCTTGCTATGTATCAAGAAACGGAGACTACCGCAAGTGCACACGCATATCAGATAGGGACGGTAACATCACCAGGTACTACACTTGGTGATGTTTGGACTCGTGCCGAAGCGGGCAATACTAGTGGACGGTTGACTTACGTGGAAACATTGGGCAATAGGATAAGTAGAGATTCGAGTATCTACACCTATTCCAGTGCTGATAGTAGTAATGCAGAAGCAGAAGTCAATGCATATATGTTAAGGTCGGGTTCATATAGGACATATAGCATCACTACTGCTTACGCCTTTAACGGTAACCCCCCTCCTGACATCGATACCGAAACAGCAACCTATACAGGAATTACAATAGGCAACGCTTGGGCGACGGATATCGGCAGAGATGCGAGAGTGTAAAGATCCTACTATAGGAAAAACAGCACCTATGCCACAACTAGTGGCATACTTCCTTCTTTTTAGATCATTTTCCAAACACTTTTAATAACTCTCTAAAGTAGAAGATATTCAATACACGGGGTTTGTGAAAAGTGTTGGAGAATCTCTTAATAGTCGTATTCCAAATTTAAAGAATCAGAAAAATGAATGTCTCGTCAAAGAATCTCCTCATCCCTGAAAATTTATACCGCTATATCGTTTTGATGTAATCCCCACTTCAGAGGGCCATTTCCAATTATAATACCCCGTCATCCCGCTCTTTCCCCCCACCCAGTTTCCACGGGTATCGCACACCCAGCATCAGCATTGCAGCCCCTACAATCAGGATCGGGATGGTGGCCAGTGCCGCTGAGAGCGAGTAGGTATCGGCAATCATCCCGTTAATCGCCACCCCGATCCCCCCGGCACCTATCGCCACCCCGAGCATCAGGCCGGAGGCCATCCCTACGCTCGACGGGAGGAGTTCGTGGGACATGGCCACGGTTACCGCAAAGCTCGACCAGAGGAAGAATCCGAAGAGGACCAGTGCGATGACCGATCCGATGCCGTCAGACCAGAGAAAGATGACCAGGAAGGGGATCGAACAGAGCAGACCGGCCAGGGTGAACTCCTTCTTTCCGTAGCGGTCGGCCAGTGCCCCGCCGATAAGCTGGCCGGCAACGCCGGCAAAGAGCATCACCGTGATGAGCAGGTTTGCCGTGAAGATGTCGAGTCCCCGGGAGATGAGGAGGGGCGGGAAGAAGGCAATGGCCGAGAAGACTGCCGCTGCTCTGAAGGTTGAGGCGGCGAAGAGCAGGCCCACGGGCCGGAGGTCGGCAAGGGAGAGCGAAGCTGCCGGAGGGAAGTGACCAGCAGGGGCTGCATTTAAAGGGGGGAGTAACTTTCGCAGAATGAGTGCCATGATCGCTGCCGGGATGAGCAGGAACAGGAGACCGGGCAGCCCGAAGAAGTACACGATTCCCCCGGCAATGATCGGCCCAAGGGCATACCCTATGTTTCCCCCTACCACGAACACTGCGGTCACTTTCCCCCGGTTCATGTTGTCCGCAGCCCGGCTCACGATGGAGAGGGCATTCGGGTGAAAGCAGGCATGCCCGATGGCGGCAAGCGCCGCACAGGCAAGGAGCAGCGGATAGGACGAGACCACGCCGATCAGGGAGATGAACACCGCCGAAATGAGCAGGCTTATCGAGACATGGACCTGTTTTCCGTACCGGTCGGAGAGGTAGCCAAAGATCGGCTGGGTGGCAGAGGAGGTGAGGTTGTAGGAGGTGACCATCAGCCCGGCAAAGAAGAACGAGAGCCCCCGTTCGGCGATGAGGAGCGGCAAAATCGCGGTGATGACCGGCATGTAGATATCGGTGACCAGATGGGCGATGGAGAGCGGGTAGATTGACCGGTAGGGGGAGCTCATGCCACTTCCCTCGAAATAACCATGATCTCGACC
>Ga0209269_1001261_pt1 | contig 14187 bp, 12 predicted proteins | sample MTBAKMMethaMetaG_FD_187455 | JGI IMG/M metagenome (GOLD analysis project Ga0209269, IMG submission 187455) | Enrichment culture microbial communities from Arthur Kill intertidal strait, New Jersey, USA, that are MTBE-degrading - MTBE-AKM (Arthur... | ecosystem: Environmental > Aquatic > Marine >... | reverse complement strand
TCCTCCTTTCAATTGCCACCAGTATCGATTCTCTCGGGGTTGGCCTTTCCCTTGCCCTGATCTCTTCCGGAATCATATTCGAGGCACTCATGATCGGTCTGGTCAGCCTGCTCTTCGCATTCGCTGGTGTGATGGTCGGCGGCCGTCTCGCTTCCCGCTTCGGAAGATCGGTGGAAATAGCCGGAGGAATCATCCTCATTCTTATCGGAATCCGTATCCTTTCCGGACATCTTTAAGAATGATCCGCAGAATGTATCGTGACGAGCGGCAGTTGCTCGTACCCTCTATCCTGTACGGGCCTGTTCTGAAACCTGCCGGCACCTCTGGACAAGATTTTTTTAGGTTCTGACCGATATACCCGATAGAAAGGCAGGGATTGTGTGTGAGAGATATCTATCGGAGCATCTATGACAAACTCGAGAAGGTGGGAGTCTTATCCGTAAACCAGTATGCGGTGATCGAGAAACCCCCCTACCTGCCGCTCTGCATCGACCGTGTCGAAAGTGACGTCTATGCCCTCTCCCATAACCCGGTCATAGACGGGGTGGTCGTTGCAGACCCGGATATGGAGATCCGGGTCTTTCACCAGAACAGGACGGCCGAGCCCCTCTCGTTCCAGGACCGCTCGGGAAGGCGGATGGTTTACCCTGAACCTGGAAGAGTGGATCTGAAAGCGAAGAATGAGCTTGCCGATTACCTTGATCGCTGGCTTTCTGATCTCCTCTCAAGGGGATATATCCGTATGCAGTAGCTATGTTCCCGTTCCCTCAGCGGGGAGAATGTTCTTCTCCCGTCACGTGAGAACATGTGGGAATGATGCAGGGCCCCCTGACCGACCCCCCCTTCTACCATCCTGCGTTCGAAGAGGCGTTCCACTTTATTGTGAACGATTATCCAATTGCTCCACGGGACATCGCCATCTTTATCCCGTGTGCTCTCCGGAAACCCTACAGCAGCAGCCCAAGCCACCGGCTCTTCCGGAAAATTATCACCCTGGTGCTCAATGATGAGGAGTACCAGATCATTGTGTTTGGTACCTGTGGTGTGGTTCCGGCTGAGCTTGAGCGTATGTATCCGTTCGCCCACTACCAGTACATGCTCGGTAGGTGCCCGGATGAACGGATACGTGAGGATTTTCTCGAGATAGAGACCGAACGGCTCTCCCTCTTCCTCGAAAAAACCCGGGACATCTACCGGGCCCGGATCGCGTACTGCATCGGTATTTTCCGTGAGGCGATGGAGCGGGCCTGCATCCGGTCGGGTGTATCCCTTGACCTCCTCCTTCCGACCAGGCCGACCATTCAACGCCTGTACGACCTCGACTGCCCATTCCCGGAAGGAAGTCTCTCCATGCAGGAATACCTGGACGAATTCAGGGAAGGCCTGGGAACGATGAAAGAGATGATCATGTCAGACACCGTCACTTCCTGTGACAGGGAGGACGGTCCTGTTGGCAGAGGCTCCTGGAAGGGTCCGGATCGTGAGGGGGGAGTGGATGAGGTGCATTGTTCCCGAGGAAAAGAAAAGAATGCGTGAAGAATGCTTGTTTTCGTCAGGAACTACAGTATCTTCCGCCGATTCCCTCCGGAAAAATCCAAAAGGTTTAATAATCATTCGTATCCACACTATAGCAGGTGTATTAGTGTCCAACTAAGTCACCGAATGAACGTTCAGTCCATTGGTTGACGTCCTGCCCTGAACAGGGCAGGGCCGAGACCTCCTGAGATGCCACCTTTCCTTTTCTCACCGGCTTTTCTCTTCAGTCCTCTTCCTTCCAGAAGTCCCGACCACGATCCGTCTCTGCCGGTGCAGGTTCGATAAGGTCTTCGGGAAACGGGGCAAAGAAAGTCTGATTCCGCAGGTTCTCTTCATCGAAACGTTCGATCCAGAGCGCTATGATGTTCTTCGGTGCACAGACCGAAGCCCTGCCATCACGGTACCGTTCGAGTGATCGCAGAAAAAAGTCACGCTCACCTGTGCTAATCCGATCCCGGAAGTGCCCCATGGCATGGAACAGGACATCGATATTGGTGCGGTATGAAGGGGGCCGTGCAAGGGCACGTCCCAGGAGTACCCCGTACCGTTCAAACAGTAATCCCGGGGGAAGTCCTTCCTGATTGGCGACGATGACTCCCATTTCCTTCTGTAACCTCCGGCTGTGGGCATGGAGGAGGTATTCATTCTCAGTATGGAACCGCGCAAGATCGCTGATTCTCTCCCGGGTTTTCGCTTCCCTGAAATCGGCAAGAGTAAAAATACCTGTCAGGAAGTGATCCCGGATACGCACATTCCGCAGCCTCCCCTCATCTTCCACAGGAAGCAGGGGATACCGCTCCAGCACCATCCGGCCGAAGAAGCCCGGGCCATGGCCGATCGGTGCAGATTTTCCGGCAGATGGATAGACCTTCGTATCCCGCAGCCCCGAGGTCGGTGATTTGTTTTTCAGAATAAAGCCGTCCACTTCAGGGAGCGATTCCAAAAACTGTCGTGCAAAGGTTGTCATCTCTTCACTCACATCCCTTCCTGTCTCGGGCTGGATGAGATGATCGGTATCTCCGGTCCTCACAATACGGAGCGTAGGCCGGGGTGTGCCGAGGCCGATTTCCACTTCCGGACAGACGGGTACGAAATCCACGTACTCCTTCAATCGTTCAACAATATGGCTGGTGATCATGTCCCCGTTATACCGGCAATGCGCAAATTCGATGCATTTGCTCACTACGAGGCGGGGGCGCCGAAAAATCCTCCTCATCACTGATACGATAAGGGAACAACCTGAATAAAAACCAGATCATAGCAAGCAGAATAACAGTTGCCCCAGGAGGAATTTTCACCAGGAACCTGTGTTCGGCCCCACGATACCACGTCTTTGTCACTCACCCGACTTCCGCCGTTTTGTCAGGTGAATTCGTGGTAGTATGGCATCATGTTCCTTAGACATCTGTCCGGCCCCGGTCAGGGAATTTTTTTCGTCGCCTGTCTATCTTCCAGCCGTTTTGATATGACAGACTCATTCCATTCCAGCATCGTGCCTGTTGAACATTTGTTCGGCCCAGTGATCAGATTTCTCCGTCGCCACGAGATCGTCAAGCCGTTTTGATCGGGTGGCTCATCCAATCGCTGCACGTTTCCCCAGCAGTATCCACTCTGAGGCAGAGTCCAATAGTTGATACTAGTATTTATAATTTTTTATTATTTTTGTTCTAATACCCTCCGATTAACGACCCGGGATCCGGCAAGCGCGCATACAATAATACTTTGTAAAAGGAGTATTTTTAGCCGTTATTCATGTATTCAAGGATTAATATTTCGAGAATAATCGACAACAACAGCGAGTAAAATGTGAATTCCCCGACCGAACAAGGGCGGGCACCATGCCGCACCATCTCAACGGTCCGCATCCTGAGCACAGCGGAAAAAAGGGGTCGGTTTATCGCGGCTGAATAAACAAGCCGGTCATGGTCTCATCGAGGATTTCCTTGCTGTGAGGCTTTGTGAGCAGACTGACGGCGATCATGGCAATCACCGCAATTATGAACCCGTAAAGAGAGAAATGGACCGGAAGGGGGGCTATTCTGAAATAGGTGACCGCTCCGAACGCAAGTGAGGATACCAGGCCGAGGGACATCGCTGCAATCGCTCCTTCCCGGGTGGCGCGCCGCCAGTACAGGCCGGCAAGCAGGGGAACGGCAAAGGTGGCAAACATGATCCCGATCCCGGCCCATATCAACCAGACCAGCATTTCAGGCGGGTTCAGGGCCAGGACGAGGGTGATAGCCGCAGCGGCAAAAACCGAGATCCTGCTCACGGCAAGGACCGATTTTTCTGATGCATCAGGTTTCAGGATCTTTTTGTAGAGATCCCAGGAGAAATAGGTCCCGATCGTCAGCATCAGCCGGTCGGTCGTGGACATCACCGCGGCGAGCACAATAACTGCAAAGATTCCCCAGAGGGCGAGGCTCCCGAACGCATGCTGGACCCCGTAGACAAATATGAAATCCGAAGCGTTCTTCACATCCGGCAGGCTTACGAGCCCTTCATTCACCAGGACCACTCCGGCAAACCCGGCAAACTTCAGGAGGAACATCACCACTCCGTAGATGATGAATGCCACAAGTGGTGTCCACCGGAAATAGTTTGCATCCTTTACGGCAAGCACATTATTGATAACATGCGGGGCACAGGCAAGTCCGATAGTGAGAAGCAGGAAGAAGGAGACGATATATTCAGGGGTGAAGACCGCTCCGGGACCAGTCGACCAGGGGAGAACCGAGGCCGGATTCAGGGCCCCGAGGTAAGCATTCACCGCGGTGAATCCCCCGGCAACGGAGATCACCACCGGCGCCATGATCACCACACCGAAAAGGAGGATCAGGCCCTGCACCAGGGTGGTCCATGCAACGGCATAGAGTCCTCCGATTACGGTATAGACCGTAACGATTGCCGCTCCGATCACTAATGCCACCCAGTGCGGGAGCCCGAAGAGCCACATCAGGACGATACTGATGGCAGTATACTGACCGGCAAGGTATATCATTGATACCACGATGCCTGAAACGGCGGAGAGCCCGCGGAGCGTTTTCTGGCTCTCAAACCGCTGGGCAAAGTAGTCCTGTACGGTGATGAAGCCGCTCCGCTTTGAGATCGCATACATCTTCACTCCGAAAAAGATGATGCAGAATGCGATCGAGAGCGGTACTGCCAGCTGCTCCCATATGGTGGGCCATGCAAATTTATATCCGAGACCCGATACCCCGAGCAGTGACATGCCGGAACAGACCGAGCCGATCATGAGGAACGTAAAAACCCAGAACCCGAGCGATCTGCCGGCGACCACGTAATCGGACATATTCTGGATTTTCTTCGAGGCCCAGATCCCTATACCGATCAGGGCGAGAAAATAGAGGATCACGAGCGTAATTTCAAGAGGATCGATCATAGCGGAACCTCCTTCCACCAGAGCGCCCAGAGAGCGAGCGCCACGATACTGAGCAGGAAGGCACCTCCTACGGTAAAAACGGTGATATCCGGCAATCCAAACATAACCTGTAGGATTGGCGATACTCATACATAACAATCACTATTAACCCGTCGTGCCCTCTGTCTGAAAATCCCGCACCTGTACTGCGCTGAAGTCATAGCGCCCTGGAAAGTCTTTCTCGCCCTTCTGGAAGGTAAACTCAAGGCAGTCCCTTTTTTTTGAAGCAGAGGAACCCGCCGAGAATATCCAGAGAACTCCAAATAACACGGCGTATGTGGATACGTATCAGAAGTGTACCGGAGTTCGGCTAAAAATTAAATAATGGAAAAGACCCATGAGGCGAGAGCCAGGACAATGAAAATAATTATCAGCCATTTTCCAATCGTCCAGGCAATCTTCCCGACAAATCCGAGCAGCATCAGGATAATCGCGATGACGATGAAAATAATTCCAAGGGTAAGAAGCCAGCTTGCCATACGTGTAGGATAGCATCAGAAACTTATATTAATATAGATCCCGCTTGACGTAAAGGGATGGCCCCCCTCTTCATAGAGGACCCATAATTAGCGTTCTGCGTGCAACGGAGTATAAAGAGATAAAATCTCTCTAAAACAGAACAAATCATGTAAAGCAGTAGATATATTATTAGAATGAACTATATCTTTAATTCCGCTCTCTCCCGGTCTTAAAATATCAATTCTTACAGCCAGCTGTCGAATAGCAATCTTTATTTTCATTATCCTCCAACGTGTCATGCTATAACATAGCATAGTACAAGGCAGGCGAACCATGAAAAAGGAATTTCTTGTAATATGCCTCCTCTGCATCGGCTTTGCACTGTTTGCCGGCTGCACCGAGCAACAGGCAGCAACTGATGAGCTGAAGATTGGCGTCGTGGCCTCGATGACGGGGCCGGCAAGCACAACGGGGAAAGATATCTGGCAGTCAGCTGTCCTTGCTGCTGATGAAATAAATGCAGACGGCGGTGTCTATGTGACCGATCTCGGCAAGAAAATACCGATCCGCCTTATCCAGGGCGACGATGAATCTACCCGTGAAGGCGGGCAGAAAGCGGTTTCCCGGCTGATCACCCAGGACAACGTCAACTTCCTTGTCGGTGGATTCTCGAGTGCCGTGGTCTCCGCCCACCAGTCAATTGTTGCCGAGCACACGGTACCCTACATCATATCCGGGGCCTCGAGCTCAGCGGTGTCGCGAAGGACCGATATTGATACCAGTACCATGTTCTTCCACCGGCCGAATGCCGAGGATTCCGCCGAGGCTATAATGCTCTTTATCGATCGGGAGATGCGCCCGGCTATCAATGACAAGTTCGGGTTCTCTGCAGACCGGCCGCTGCGGCTGGCCATCATCTACCAGGACACATCGTTTGGCACCGGGCAGCGGGATGCTGTCCATAATCATATAAAGAACTATAATCTTCCCATAGAGGTCGTTGCAGAAGCGAGCTTCAAGATGGGTGAATCCGATTTCAGGACAGCCCTGACATCGATCAAGGCGGCCAATCCCGATGCGGTGTACACGGTTACCTTCCTCAACGAGCTGGTCCCGCTCATCCAGCAGGGACGCCGGGATGTCGGACTGGACACCATCTTCTTTGCCATCGAATGTAATGACGATCCCGACTTCTACAAAGGTGTGGGAACCTACGGAGAATACATGATGCTCCAGAGCCGGTTCTCACCATATGCTGCTCCGAAGGAGACAGAATCCGCTCACACAGCCTTTATCCAGAACTTCGATAACCGCTGGAACGGATTCCCTGGCATGATGGGTGTTGCAACCTATGAAGCAGTATTCATCGGGGCCCAGGCTGTCGAGAATGCGGGAACGCTCAATAAAGATGCAGTCCGTGACGCCCTTAATGACCTGGAGATCCCCCAGATGATCGAGGTTATGAAGGACGGCACTATCGTCTTCTCTGATGATTTCAGGGAGAGCAAGTTTGACCTCTACCTGGCACAGCTGAAATGGGATCAGGATGCCGGTGAAACACGTCCGGTCATCGTCTGGCCGGATTCATTAAAAGAGACCGATTTCGTGCTCCCTGACTGGTATACACCCGGGCAGGGATAAATAATCATCCTTTTTAGTACGGAAGGTGGATGCTGATCTATGGCAGGAGGAATCGATGTCATACTCCAGGTTTTGATCTGGGGGCTTTATGCAGGGTGTATCTACATTCTCCTTGCCATCGGGTTAAACCTCATCTTCGGTGTGATGAAGGTGGTGAACTTTGCCCATGGCGAACTGCTCATGCTCGGCGCATACATCACCTTTACCTTCTATGCCCTCTCCGGGTTCAACCCGTATGTCCTGCTGGCAGCATCGGTTCCCACCCTCATTCTTGCCGGTATCATTATCGAACGGCTCTGCTTCCGGCCGATCCTCGGTACCGGAAAGCTGAATGAGATCTTCATCTCCATCGGTCTCATCTACATCATCCAGAATGCGGCAGCTCTCATCTGGACCGATGAGTGGAGGATCATCCATAGCCCCTACGAAAAGATCACCATCTCGATCTTCGGGGTAAACATGCCGCTTGACTACCTGATCATCATTATTACCACCATCCTCATCCTGATCGCCCTGTATTTCTTTCTCCGGAAAACCCGGCTTGGGAAAGCAATGCGGGCAACCAGCCAAAACCGGAAAGGCGCCATGCTGATGGGCATCAACGTCGAGCGTATGGATATGCTCTCGTTCGGGATCGGCGCAGGACTTGCCGGTGCAGCAGGGACACTCTGGGTGGTGAGCGGCCAGGTATTCAACCCCTATATGGGTTCGATTCCGGCGATCAAGGCCTTCGCCATCGTGATCATCGGTGGACTCGGCAGCATTCCCGGCGCGATTATCGGCGGCCTCATCTTGGGGATCGCCGAGAACTTTGCCATCTTCACCCTGGGCGGTGCATGGAAAGACGCGGTATCCTTCATTATCCTGATCCTGGTGCTGATCATCCGCCCCACAGGGATCTTCGGGGAGTCGGCAGAATGATTGATATGAATAAAACCCTGGGCATTGAGTCTAAAAAAATCAGGCTCTACGGAATCATTTTTCTCCTAATCTTGGCCGTTATTCTGCCCCTCATCTTCGGGCTGAACCTCTACATTCTGACCGTCCTCATCCTGATGGTCATCTTCATCATCTATGCCTCATCCTGGAATTTCCTCACCTACACCGGGCAGGGGTCGCTCGGGCATGCAGCCTTCTTCGGACTCGGGGGATATATCTCCGCCATGGTGGCCTCGGCAAGCGGCATCTCCCCATACATTACCATGCTCGTTGGCGGCGGGGCCGCGGCACTCGTTGGCCTCTTCATTGGAGTGATCTGTGTACGCCTGAAGGAGTGGTTCCTGGCCATGGTGACCTTCGGATTCGCCATTATCATCCAGACCCTGATGGTGAGCCAGTTTGCCGGCGCAACCGGCGGATGGGACGGGATTGCCGCTCCACGTCTGATCAGTTCTGGTGTGCCGAACTACCTGCTCGTCGAGTACTATTCTATCGTCCTCATCGCTGCACTTGTTATCCTGCTCTTCTGGCTGATACTGAGATCACGGGTAGGGCTGGCCTTCGCCGCCATACGGGAGAACGAGATGGAGGCACGGGCCGCAGGCATCGACCCGGTCAGGTACCGCCTCTTTGCCTTCGTTGTCAGTGCGTACTTTTCCGGAGTTGCCGGGGCGCTCGAGATCCACCACATTGGATACATCACTCCCGAGATCTTCAGTGTCGATATCTCGTTCTGGCCGATCATCTATTCCATTTCCGGCGGGCTCGGGACACTTGCCGGGCCGATCGTAGGGACCATTGTTATTACCGTCCTGTGGGACGGCCTCCAGACTCTCGGAATTACCTACGCACGCTTCATCATCATCGGCCTGCTGCTGGTCCTTATCATCATCTTCCTGCCAAAAGGGCTCATCTCCCTGCCGGACCGGGTCAGGAAATATCTTGAGGGGAGGCAGAAGACATCCTGATCTTCCGACATCCCGGCGCACCTCCTTTTTTATTAGATATCATATAATGAACAGGTCTTCTTACCAGATAGTGAAAAGAGAAACAGGGTGAGAACATGCCCGGGCACAGACCGGCAGGGTGATTCAGATACCCAGGTATGCTGCCCGGATCTGATCATCGTGGAGCAGTTCTTCAGAAGAGCCTTCCCTGATGATCCGTCCGTTCTCAAGGATGTAGCCCCGGTGTGAGATCTCCAAGGCGTGCTGGACATTCTGCTCGACAAGCAGAATGGAGAGGCCGGATTTGTTGAGCGTTCCAACAGCATCAAGGACTGTCGACACCAACAGCGGTGAGAGGCCGAGTGACGGCTCATCCAGGACGAGCATGGAAGGCCGGGCCATGAGTGCACGGGCGATGGCAAGCATCTGCTGCTCGCCTCCTGAGAGCGTCCCGGCAAGCTGGTCTTTCCGTTCTTCGAGGATGGGGAAGAGCTCAAACATCTCATCGTAACCGGCTGCCTTCTCCGGCCGGGGAAAGCCACCGAGTTCAAGGTTCTCGATGACCGTCATCTTGGGGAAGAGTTCCCGCTTTTCCGGGACCAGGGAGAGCCCCCGGGTCACCACATCATAGGCAGGAAGGCCGGTGATATCAGTGTCCCCGAAGAAGACCTGCCCCTGCCGTTCCCTGACAAGCCCGAAGATGCTCTGAACGAGTGTAGTCTTGCCGGCGCCGTTTGCGCCGAGGATGGTAACAATCTCCCCGCTATTAACTGAGAGGGAGACCTCCCAGAGCACCTGGAGACCGGAATAAAAGACCGAGAGGTTACGAACCTCCAGGAGAGGTGATACGGGCCCGGTCATGAATATCGTTCGCCAAGATACGAATCTATTACCCGCTGGTCCCGCACCACCCGGTCAGGGACCCCCTCTGCAATTTTCTCTCCCCGGTCGAGAACCACCAGGCGATCGGATACCCCGAGAATGACCCGCATGACATGCTCGATCACGACGACAGTGAGACCGTCGTCGCGGAGAGATTTGATGAGCGCAACTGCCTCTCCGCTCTCGCTGGGGTTAAGGCCGGTCATCATTTCATCGAGGAGGAGGATTTTCGGACGTGAGGCGAGGGCCCGGCCAAGCTGGGTTCTCCGGAGTTCAATCACGTTCAGGTTTGAGAGGGGCATGTCAATCCGTTCCCGGGGAAACCCGACCCGATCGAGGAGTTCTGCAGCATCCCGCGAGGCTTCATCCATTGTCGGATGGTGGCCATTGCCAAAGAGGGATCCGATCATGACGCTTTCACGGGCGGTAAGACCGGGGAAGGAGTGCGTGTGCTGGAATGTCTTTGCAATACCCTTCCGGCAGATACGATCCATGGAAAGGCGGGATATCTCCTCACCGCGGTAGCGGATCCTTCCCCCGTCAGGGCGGTAAATACCGGATATCAGATTCAGGAGCGTGGTCTTCCCCGCACCGTTCGGCCCGACAAGCCCCAGGATCTCTCCCTCGCCCACGTGGAGATCCACTGCGTTGACCGCAACCAGCCCGCCGAATTTTTTTGTCACCCCGTCAAGTTCAAGCATGATCACACCTCCTTGCTATCCATTATCATGCTATATGTTAGCAAATGACAATAATAAAGGTATCCTTCGTTTCCGGAGAAGAAATCATGACTGGTGCAACCCGGGGGCGTTAGATCGCCGGACACCGGTCCTCCCGATCCCCTCGTCTTCACCATGGCCTGAATGGTATAATGTATATAGGAGAATTGTTCTTACCCCTCACAATAGGGGATTATAACACGCATGGTAAGGGAAGAGATCGAGCAAATAAAGGAAGTGGAACGGGAGGCTGTCATCCTCGTCAGGAGTTCCGAAGAAGAAGCTCTGCAGATGATTCGGGAAGCAGAACGGAAACGGGATGATATCGTTGCAGGAGCTGAGAAACGAGCCCTGGTCGATCTGGCCCGCTATAAGGATGATGAAATCAGGAAAGCCAGCGCACGCGCCGAAAATCTGCTCCATGAATCACGACAGGCTGCAGCAGATATGCGATCCCGGTCTGAAAAAGCGATTGAAGCAGCTTCATTGCTCATCATCAGGGCAATAATCGGAGAGAAAGATGTTTTATCCGGCGGAAATGAAACGGGTCGCAATCGGATTTCATAGTACCTTTACCGATGACGCCATCCGCGGACTCCATGAGGAGGGGGTAGTACAGATGATACCCTTCCGCGACGATGCAAACAGTGTCCGTGATATTCTCGAACCAATCCGTCGTCCCCGGATCCTTGACCGCATCTCTGAATATAGTATCAGCATCGATCGAATTCTCGAGGTCTTCCGGCAGATCCCGCAGGACCAGGCAAATCCGGTTGCCGCCTTCCTTTCACCACCGGAAATCACCCCTGTGGCAGTCCGGAGGGAAAAACCTGGAGAACTCTTCGCCGATATTGACACCTTTCTTGGGAAAACCGGTAGAATCATTGAAATCAGGAACGATCTGAACCGAATCGGGGAAGACCTCCAGGCTATGCAGACCGCAATCGGAGCGATTGAGGCACTCAGCCCATTCGGCTTCGATCTCTCTGCCATCGGAGATTCTGAGTATCTCAGTGTCTGCGCCGGCAGGATTGATGCAGCTAAATACCCTGAATTCGTACGTGATATCCGGGAGGGAGGAGTCGGTGAGCTGGTTGTGTATGAGCATGAATCGGGGGGGGTTGTTCTGGTGGTTCTGGTTCTGCCCCGGGCCCGAAAACCCCTCATCGAACGGTATCTCCGTCCCCCGCGGTTTCAGCCGCTTGATCCCTCCTCGTCCGGCCTTCCGGCAGAGGCCCTTGCCAGGAAAAAGAATGAGGAGGCACTCCTGACCAGGGAGCGGGAGAACCTCCTCGTGGAATTGAAATCCCTTGAAGCAGCGTGGGGGCCGTCTGCACGTGCACTCCGGGAAGAACTTCTCATGCTGAAAGAGGAACGGGAAGGGCTCACCGCCTGTGGAAAGAGCAGTAGCCTGACAGTCGTTGAGGGATGGGTGCCGGCCGGAAAGGTTGCAGGAATGGAAAAAAGGCTCTTCGATACATCTGACGGACATGCATTCGTGAACACCAGAAATCCGGGCGAAGAAGATCCCGAACCCCCCACTGAATATCAGAATCCTGCCTGGCTGCAACCTTTTGAAGTCCTCACCACGACCTTTGCGCGGCCGCACTACGACGAGATCGATCCTACCCCCTTCATTGCCCCGATCTTCGTGCTGTTCTTCGGCCTTATGCTCGGTGATGCAGGGTATGGCCTTATCCTGACCATAGCAGGACTCTTCCTGTACTCGCGGCTGGGCCGGTCAAGCCGGTCGATGCATGATATGACCTACATCCTGGTGATAATCGGGATATCAGCAACCATACTCGGGATTATCCAGGGAGGGTGGTTTGGTGACATCCCCCAGCGGTTCTTCGGGGCAACTCCCCCATTCATCATGATCGAACCGCTCAAGGATCCTATCACCTTTTTCCAGTTTTCGTTGATCCTTGGAATCATCCACATCAATCTGGGGCTCTGCCTGGCCCTGTACCAGAACCTGAAGAAGGGACTGAAACGCACATCACTCTTTGAACAGGGGGTCTGGTTCATCCTCCAGCCTTCGGCGGGAATTCTCCTTGCAGGATTCTTCGGCTGGGTAGATTTTTCCCCCTTTGTAGTCTATGCCGCTTATGCAGGAGCAATCGTTGGTGTTCTCATGATCTTTTATTACCGCGGACCTATGGGGTTCTTCGGCCTGACCGGATTTCTGGGAGACTGGCTCTCCTATGTGAGGATCCTTGCCCTGGCACTGGCGACCGGGGGTATTGCCATGACTGTCAATATACTCGCAGAACTGATTGCCGGCATCCACCCCATCATGATCATTCCGGCAGCTTTCATCTTTCTCGGGGGGCATGTGTTCAACATTATCATCCAGTCTCTCGGGGGGGTCATTCATGCTATACGACTCCAGTATATCGAATTTTTTGGAAAATTTTATACCGGGGGCGGGAAACCGTTCAGGCCGTTCCGGGCCGAGCGGGTATATTCACGGGTGGAACCAGGTGATTCGCCTTGACCATCGGGCTTGGTGCTGCGCTCATGGCCATCGGAGCAGGAACTGCGGTCGGGTTTTCGGCAATTGGTGCAGGAATAGGGGTCGGGATTACCGGGGCATCAGCGGCAGGGGTAACCTCAGAGCGGCCCGAAAAGTTTGGTGCTGCGTTGATCTTCTCGGCCATTCCCCAGACCCAGGCCATCTATGGCCTCCTCGTTGCGGTCCTCATCCTCCTCTCGGGAGGTTTCTTTGGGGGAATTTCCGGTGAGATTCCCGTCGCTGCAGGATTAGCCGGACTGGGGGCAGGGCTTGCGGTCGGAATTGCCGGGCTCTCATCCATCGGCCAGGGAATAGCCGCTTCCAGCGGTATTGCAGTGACCGCCCAGAAACCCGAAATGTTTGGAAAAGGGGTTGTCTTTTCGGCTATCTGCGAGACCCAGGCCATCTATGGCCTTCTCGTGGCCATCCTCCTCCTGGTGTTTTCCGGCCTTCTCTCCGGAAATTATACCGTAACGGTTGCGGTGGGACTGGCCGCCATCGGTTGTGGCCTCTCGATAGGACTGGCCGGTATTTCCGCCATCGGACAGGGGATTGCGGCATCGGCAGGAATCGGTGCCACGTCCGAGAATCCGGAACTCTTTGGAAAAGGGGTGGTATTTGCTGCTATCTGCGAGACCCAGGCCATCTATGGCCTTCTCGTGGCCATCCTGCTGATGTCTTTTACCGGCATGTTCACCGGTGAGCTTATCACCACGCTTGCCGCGGGTGTTGTCGCGATTGGCTGTGGTCTTGCCGTTGGTTTTGCCGGCTTTTCGGCTATCGGGCAGGGCATTGCAGCTGCTGCAGGAATCGGAGCAACGGCCGAAAAGCCGGAGATATTCGGGAAAGGGATCGTATTTGCCGCTATCTGTGAGACCCAGGCCATCTATGGTCTGCTCGTAGCCATCCTGCTGATGGCGTTCACCGGGCTCATTACCAGCGATATGACCATGACCCTTGCTGTCGGATTTGCAGCTATCGGTGGCGGACTTGCCGTCGGGCTTGCCGGCCTCTCTGCAATCGGACAGGGGATCGCCGGTGCATCGGGGATTGCTGCCACGTCAGAGAATGAAGCGATGTTCGGGAAAGGCGTTGTCTTTGCCG
>Ga0209269_1001259_pt1 | contig 14198 bp, 13 predicted proteins | sample MTBAKMMethaMetaG_FD_187455 | JGI IMG/M metagenome (GOLD analysis project Ga0209269, IMG submission 187455) | Enrichment culture microbial communities from Arthur Kill intertidal strait, New Jersey, USA, that are MTBE-degrading - MTBE-AKM (Arthur... | ecosystem: Environmental > Aquatic > Marine >... | reverse complement strand
TTCTTGCCCAGAATCCTGAAGAGTACCTTCAAAACACCGCCTGGACTTCCTACTTCGGAGCTGTTAAGAGAACTCAAACAGAATGTTACGGACGGGTTACCTCCCTGCGGGTATGGTATCAAAATGGTCTGGAAATTGAATTTGGATTTACGGATCTCGAATGGGCTGCCACGCCAATCGATGAAGGAACACAACAAGTCCTTTCTGATGGCATGATTATTCTATTTGACTGTGATGATCTGTTGAGTAGGTTTAATTAACCTTATTCCTTTGTTCTTAATCCAATGATGAACTGGCGCATATCATCCAAAACGGCTTGAATCTGTTTTTGGAGTTGCTCCAGTTGTCCCCGCACTCGAGATGGATCTCGATCTAACAATATCTGCGCGGCCCGTGTATTAAGAGTAATACTGAACAAGTTTTGAGATACCGAATCATGCAAAACACGAGACAGGCGATTTCGCTCCTCAAGTGTGGTTAGTTCTTCTACCTGAAGTGTATAAAACTGCAATTTCTGATTTGTTACTTGTAGAGCTTCCAATAATTCCTGACTACGGTGTTTATCTGCCTTCATTTGCCTACTATATACAACATAGAGTGACAATACTACCCCTCCGGTCATAGTCAGCAATCCCTCAGCGAGACCAATCAATCCTTGAAAAATGAACATTGAGGCTAATATAAGGATTGAAGGGATTGATATCCAAATTATTCGAGAAGCACCAATCATTTGCAGAGCGGCTTGATAACAAAGGGGAACAAAAAGGATCACAACGAAATTGAAATCTGGCCAAAGAGAAAATGTCCACAAGATCAAGACAGATTGGATTGAAAAATAGGCATGTTTGATCAGAATATGAGTTTGTGGAAGCAACAAAACAATAAAAAACAGAAAGATAAATAAGAACTCAAACCCAAGATACCAACCTAATAAGTGCTTTACCTGTGGCCAGGTTAGCGTACGCGCAACAGTACCCAGAAATATGATTGAGATCGCAATTATTTCAAATAATTCCGGTCTATGCACAACAGAAGTTGGTTCTTTCAAATCCATTCTATCTTCCCTGCGGTCTTCAGTTTAAATCCACCAATCCATTCCGAAATGCGTAGATCGCTAATTGTGTTCGATCCACTAAGTCTAATTTATTCAGAATATTACTGATATGTGTCTTAACTGTCTTTTCACTGATAAACAACTTTTCCGCAATTTCAGCATTACTGTTGCCTTCTGCGACCAGACGAACCACTTCTATTTCTCGCTCGGTGAGATTGTTCGGCCGGCTATCCGCAGCCGGCACACCCCGCTGTTGGATAACAGCTTGCATTAGTTTTCGCGCCACATCTGAATGAAGGCGCGACTCTCCACGGTAAACCGCCCTCACTGCCTCAGCCAGATCATCCGGGGATACATCTTTCAGTAGATAAGATGTAGCTCCGGCTTGAATTGCCGGAAAGACTTTGTCATCTTCAGTGAAGCTGGTCAATGCAATAATCTGCACCTGAAAACCATTTTCTTTGATTTTTTGTATCGCAGTAATTCCATCCATGCGCGGCATAACCAGATCCATCAGGATAATATCAGGGTACAAATGAAGGGCCTGCTCGACTGCTAACTCTCCATCAGCGGCTTCGCCGATTACCTCAAAATCATCTTGAAGCTCCAGGAAAGTGCGTAATCCCTGACGAACAACTTGGTGGTCATCGACAATTAGTATTTTGATCTTTTTTTCCATGCTTCACCTTATTCTTTTGGGGCCATTTTTTGAACACGCACTATCGTCCCCTTACCTGCGCCAGATTGGATTGAAATCATCCAGCCAATTTCATCGGCGCGTTCTCGCATACCAGACAACCCGAAATGATCACCTGTGGATTTATATTCTGGATCGAATCCAATTCCATTATCCTCAATTTCAACGCAATAGGGCTCAATAAATATTAATCGGATAAAAGCATGAGTTGATTGTGCATGTTTTGCAATATTGTTCAGCGCTTCTTGAACAATTCTTGCTAAATTCTTTACCTCATCAGAAGTAAGTGTATCACTGCCTTCACTAACCACCTCAACCTGCAGGTCCTCTGGAAAATTTGCTGTTTGTAAAAAATGGGCAATGGTAACACTAAGATTTACTTCTGAAAGATTATTCCTCCCCAATTCAGAGACCAATTGGCGCAGTTCAGTCAGGGCAGATTGTGTGAGCTGGTTCAACCGCTCCAATTGGTTCCCTACGAGGGACAAATCACGATCCACAAGAACTAAAGCTGATTTTATCGTTAGTGTCATACTGAAAATCGTTTGTGTAACAGAATCATGCAATTCTCGGGCTAATTGATTCCGTTCTTTTACAATGGTTAGTTCCTCAATTTGTGCCGCATAGACCTGCAACTGCTGATTAGAAATTGAAAGCTCTTTAAAAAGAGCCTGGTTCTCTTCTCTAGCTCGTTGTGCGCGCTGTACGGTTAATGCAAAAGAACCCATAATTACATTCACCCCGGTATAAAACACTGACATCGCCAGCGCTTGACCAGTCCCAAGGCTTGGTGTAATGGTTATGAACATAATTGGAATAAAGAGGAAGATTATCACCCCCCAGGTTTTCAACGGCAATCGCTGAATGATTTCCATACTCAGGATGGAAAATAAAGTTATGAAATAATCCGGGTAGATGGGCAGTTTTAATAGCTGCGTTGTTAAAACAACTTGTGCGGCCAGGTACATAAAAAAATAATCGGACCACCTATTTGAAAATTCCGACTGCGTTGTAAACAAAATCAGCCACATTAATAAAAGCAGAGACCCTTTAACCAGTTCTGCTTTTCCCCAATAGATAATGATTGTCCTCAGCAGCGTGGCTATGAACAACAGATAAGAAGCCAGATAAAAAGTCCATTGGATCGAGTAACGGTTCCGCAAGCTCTGTAGCATAAGATTATGTTCCTACCGCGGAAAATCATCGATAAAAGATAGGTGAAAAATTTCAATAATCTCTTTCCATTATATATCGATTGTTTCTCATAATACATCATTTTGATTTATCAGGTTCATCAAGTATTCCTGAGTCCTACGACTTGAGATGTAGCGATGTAAGCCTAATGATGGAGTACTGGATTACAACCCCTGGTAAAAAACTTCAAACTCTTGCCCGATGAAAAGCTACTTGGCTCACGCTATTCTAACTATGTCGCAACAAATCTACTAGTATTCAAGATCAAGTGGAGAAATAATGAAAATTCAAAATTTTTCAATGGAAGAAAACCCAAAAGTAATTCACCAATCAGCATCGTTCATGATGGCGGTTGTTGTTCGCAACCAAATCGAGCATGCCGGAATCCCAGCTCAAATTCAATATAATAATGGATTTCCCTGTGTTGTGGTTGACGCTTTCCGAGCAAATGAAGCCCTCCAGTTATTAATGCCGGGGCAGTTTCGCGGCGAGATTTACTTTTATCAAGGATAACAATTTTGGCGCGTCCGCTAACAATAAATGATTAACATGTTCAATTCTTTACCAGTCACTGCTGATTCCAAACGCATTCTGATCGTCGATGACAATCCAGAGGTGCGCGCTGATTTACGCACATTATTTGAGTTGATAGAGGATGTCCACGTTGTTGGAGAAGCCTCAAATGGGCAGGTAGCGATTTGGCTGGTCAGGAAATTGAAGCCAGATGTGGTGATTATGGATCTCGAAATGCCAATAATCGATGGTTTTAAGTCAATTCAAATCATTCGCGATCAAAATCCAGATACAAAGGTGATAGTTTTATCCATCCACAATGAACCGGCTGATAGGCAAAAGGCATTTCTGGTTGGCGCTAGTCACTTTTTTCAAAAAGGTGAACCACTGGATGATCTAATCCATGCTGTATCGCAACGCTGATACAAATTATCCCAATTTTTCTTGATAAGGAATTACGAAATGGAATCAACTTCTAATTTATCTGCCCGTCGCTACGACCTGGATTGGATGCGAGTCATCATGATCCTGATTGTATTCATCTTTCATTCAGGACGGTTCTTTGATACGTTTGATTGGCATGTAAAGAATAACTCTACATATGCATTCATGGATACCTGGATAGCTTTTCTGGTTTGTTTCTTGATGCCGGCAATATTTGTTATTTCTGGAGCAAGCTTGTACTTATCGCTGAAGCCAGGAAAAGGAGGGAAATTCATCTTGGATAAAGTATTCCGCTTACTGGTTCCATTAGTTGTAGGCATTTTCACTCATGTCACAGTGGGAGTGTACCTTGAACGCCTTACTTATCACCAGTTTTCTGGCTCATTTATTGATTTCTTTCCTCACTATTTTGAGGGTCTTTATACTGAAGGAGGCAATTTTGCCTGGATGGGTCTTCACCTCTGGTATCTTCTCATCTTATTTGTGTTTAGTATTGCTTTCTTGCCAATCTTCACAATTTTGAAGAACCAAGGGAGATCTTTTTTACAAATTTTGGGTGATTTTTCAAGCTTACCCGGCATGATTTTTCTTCTTGCAATCCCAATCATACTGCTAAATATTCATGTAAATCCCTTCACAACATTAGGTGAGAGAAATTGGGGAGGATGGGGCTTGGTTGAGTATATTCCATTCTTCTTTTACGGCTTTCTGATCATCTCAAATCAGAGACTGCAGGACATTATCCGCCGTCAGCGTTGGATCACGTTTTTCCTAGTCATTATTAGCTCATTTCTACTTATCCTAACCAACCTGAAATATCCGCAACCCCGTTTCGGATCTACTGGTTACACACTCCTCTATGGCAGCATCGCCCTTAATGGCTGGTTATGGATACTACTGTTGTTTGGCTTTGGCTTCCAGCATTTGAATGTCAAAAGCCGTTTCATCGCCCATGCCAGCGAAGCAACAATGCCCTTCTACATCCTTCACCAGACTGTGCTGCTGATCGTGGGTTATTTCATCACTGATTTGCAAATTCCCGACTTGGCAAAATTCGGACTGATTTTCATCACCTCCTTTTCAGTGATTTTCCTGCTGGTCGAGATCATCATGCAGTTTGACCTTCTGCGCGTTCTTTTTGGAATGAAACTTCGAAAGAAAGCTGGTTTGCAACCCGTTCAGTCCGCTTCTCAGGCGAAAATCGCTTTTGGTAAATAAGAAAAGTGAATTCTTCTAAGGCTGTGAAAAAAATGGAACACATAATCAATATCCCACAAGAAAACTTAGCGATGGACACTCCGCGCCAAAATGATCCAATCATTCAGCTTCAAAACGTTTCCAAAACCTATCGAAACGCAGCCGGAGAATTTATCGCCTTGAACCACATCAACCTGGCAGTCAATCAGGGCGAATTCGTTGGGATTGTTGGCCGATCAGGAAGCGGGAAATCAACTTTGATGAATATGATCACCGGCATAGATCGACCGACATCCGGCGCGGTGGTGGTGGGCAGCGCACAAGTGAATAAAATGAGCGAAAATCAGATCGCTCGTTGGCGAGGAAAAAGCTTGGGGATTGTGTTTCAGTTCTTTCAATTGCTGCCCAACCTTACCGCACTCGAAAATGTGATCCTGCCAATGGACTTCTGTAATACATACTCCATATCTGAAAGAATCGAACGTGGATATTTTCTGTTGGATAAAGTCCAGATGAAAGAAAATGCCCATAAGTTGCCGGCCGCCCTTTCTGGCGGACAGCAACAAAGGGTTGCAATAGCCCGTGCTCTAGCTAATGACCCAGCCATAATCGTGGCTGACGAACCCACCGGGAATTTGGATGGTAAATCCGCTGAACTGATGTTTCAAGTATTTTGTGATCTTAATCAAGAAGGAAAAACAATCTTAATGGTGACCCATGATCAAAATTTGGCCCGGCAAATCAACCATTCGATTCAAATTGCAGATGGCGAAATCGTAAACCAGAAGGAATCGTTTCTGGTGAGTGCACAGACAGCATATTTATCATAGGCATAGACCAAATAAAAGGTGAGAAATGGTTCTACCAAGTTTTAAAAAAGTTTTTATGGATTTATGGTCAAACAAGCTTCGCACAATACTGACTTCCGCTTCAATTGCTGTTGGTGTTTTTGCTGTAGGTTTGATCGCCAATACATTCAATCTGGTTTACCGAGATATGACTGCAGATTACCAGGCTATCAATCCACACACAGCAATGATCTTCAGTGAACCATTCGATCAAACCCTTGTTTCAGCCCTCCAAAAAGTACCCGGCGTGGAATCAATTGAAGGCAGGTTTGGGATATGGATAGATGTAATAAGTAATGCGGGCAATCAATATCCAATTAATATACATAGTATTGGTCCAATAGATGAGATTGTTGTCGACCAGCTTACCTATCAGTTGCCTTTGCCTCCCTTGAGGGAAAATGAAATCTATCTTGAAAGACAGGGCTGCCAAGGATTAGGATTACAGCCAGGAGATGATGTCGAGCTAATCTTGAAAAGCGGTAAATCTGTCAAACTTCGCATTGCCGGTATTGTGCATGATGTCAATGCAAATCCATTTTACTTTACACATCAAACTAGTGGATATGTAAAACCTTCGACTATGGAAAAATTGGGAGGCTCAGACCAGTTCAACCTTGTCACATTGGTAACCAGTGGCTCCCACACAGACAGAACCGAGATACAAGAGGTTACGGAAAGAGTAGCTGATCGAATTCGAAAAACCGGACGGCAGGTATTTGATATCAACATCATTAATCCCGGTCAACATCCCGCGAAATTCATTATTGACACAGTGCTTTTATTCATGGGATTTTTAGGGATAATCTCCGTAATCTTGAGCGCTTTTTTGGTGACCAATACCATTTCCGCTGTTATGATGCAACAAGTCCGCTATATCGGCATCATGAAATCAATCGGTGCCAAGGTAAATCAATTAATTGGAATGTATTTGGGACTACTCATTTGTTATGGTTTCATCTCTCTATTGCTGGCAGTTCCCCTGAGTTGGTTGGCATCTTATTCGCTCTCAAGCTGGTTGATCGGGATGCTTAATGCCACTCCGTCTTTATTTACAATTTCCATCTTATCTATCTGGTTACAAATTATTATCGGTTTGGCCGTTCCGATTATTGCCGGTTTTTTTCCAGTAATAAAAAGTTCTCAAATGACCGTTCGCCAAGCAATTTCCAACTATGGCATTTCTTCCACAAATTCAGCCAAAAATAATGAATCACTCGCGCGCAGTTTTATTGAATTACCTCGTCCGATACTATTGTCTCTCCGTAATACTTTTCGAAAAAAAGAGCGTTTATTTCTCACTTTAGCCACAATGATTTTTGGCGGTGCTATATTCATAAGCATTATTAGTATTCAAGAATCTCTACATCAAGAAGTAAGTCAATCCCAAACGTATACTCATGCCAACATCAATGTAAACCTTGAGAATTCATATAAATATGCTTTCCTGAAAGAATTAATTCGTGAAGTTCCAGGTATCCAAAATGTAGAATACTGGTGGGTAAAAAAGGTTGACATGACCGCGGCAAATGGTAAAGAAGAACAGATTCTGCTCTATGCTCCACCTGCCAATACGAATTCAATTAATCCGGTGATGATAGAAGGAAGATGGTTATTACCTAGCGATGATAACGCAGTAGTAGTTGATAACCTTTATCTATCTCATCGACCAGAAACAGAAGTTGGTGACACAATTAAATTAAATCTAAATGATCGGGAGTATCCCTTTATCGTTGTGGGAGTTTTTCGAATCGCAGGGAACTCAACAATCCCTTCTATCTTCATCAACAACGAAGCCGCCGCAAAAAGATTTGGCAAAAATGAGATGGTCAACAGTCTGCATATTAATACCACGAGTCAAACCATTCGTGACCAACAAAAAGTCAGATCTTTACTCCAAACACGATTTGAGAAGAATAGTGTGAAAGCAAGTTTCCAAATTGGCAATGAATTACTGGCTCAAGACTATTCAAAAATGGATATCTTGGTCTATTTATTACTTTTCATGGCAATATTAATCGCTTTGGTGGGCGGTTTAGGGTTAATGGGCACTATGGGGATGAACGTCTTGGAGCGCACCCGTGAAATTGGCGTGATGCGATCGATAGGTGCAGAAAATAGAAGTATTTTCGAAATAATGATTTCCGAGGGACTTTTTATTGCCGGTATCAGCTGGCTGATCAGCTTGTTTGTAGCAATCCCGATCATATACTTGCTAGGAAACATCTTGGGGCAGTCGTTATTGAATGTTCCTTTGATCTTTAAGTATTCTCCAACTGGAGCTGTCATTTGGCTTTTGATTGTTTTTCTTTTGGCAATAATTGCAAGCCTGTTCCCAGCCAGAAAAGCAGTCCAAATGACAATTCGCGATACTTTATCGTATGAATGAGCAATCAGTATCTTCATAATCGCGAATGGATTATTTGTTCATGGTAGCCAATAACTATCCAATTGGTTACAAAATAACCGAATAATGAATAAGTTTGATTAAAGCAAACAAAAAACCTTGCATTGATTAAATTTAATGTATAATAAATGTATCAATTCGCGACCCTGAGGCGAAATCTGTCGGGTCGCGTTTTTCTATTTAATCAGGAGGGATGCAAAATGGAAGATAATTCTTTTTCACTCGCAGGGCTTAAAGTCACTGCCATGGTGTACGCCACGGTGTCATCCGTGGTGGAACATGTCCGTAAGACCGGACACCTGCCCAAAAAGATCAACGCCGGAGGGCTGCACATTGCCATGCGCGTTCTAATGGAACAACGTGGTCGTGATCCAGTACTCAACGAAAAAGAGCAGATGGTGCTGGAAGCCATCCTGCGCGATCGCCGTCTACCGGGTGGTGGTGTGGTCTTCGTCGATCCAGATCCTAACCAGGAACAATCATCAGACACAAAAGATAAATAGATCAAATTCAAATAATTGTGGGGTGCTGATTTTGCACCCCATAATTAATAAAGAGTTTTGTCCTTCGCATTTCAACTCGATGTATACTTTTTAATATTGAACTCAATTTCAACAATGAATTCAAAATAAGGACAAGTGCACAGCAGGGATGGAGTGGAAATGGCTTCTAAACTCAACAAAATTGTTTTTCAGCGTAGATCCGAGCCAAAAGAAAAAGCCGCCACTATGCTGGTTCCGCAAGGCTGGATAATGGATGGTGGAATCCTACGAGCCAATTTTTTTGCGGAACGCGTTTCAGCGCAAAATATTGAAGCTAAAATTGACCTTTCCATTAAAAACGATCCCCAAGGCTCTGTGATGTTGCGCGTAGTGCCAGAAATGAAATATTGTGATCCGCGTTACCTGATGGGAGGTTTTTTTCCGGTAGGTAGCAATTATGGGGGCATGACCGTCTGCCCGTTGATGCAACCAGCCCAGTTTCTGGCGCAAATGATGTTCCCCTGGGCGCACCCGCAGGCGACCCAGGCGCAGATGGTTAATGCACAACCCTGGGATCAATATACCAATAAATACCGCCAGGAGGCGGCGAAATACGGGCTGCCCACCACCTACGATGGCGCCGAGGTTACATTTACTTATTCAGAAATGGGCGTGACGTACAAGGAAAAAGCATGTGTTGTCCTGGAGAATCTGGGACAGATGGCTGTGGGACAATGGTCAAACAAATCCACTTTCTACTACCGCGCCCCCGCCGCTGAATTTGAAGATTGGGAGCCGGTTTTATTTCTCATTTCGCGCTCATGGCAATTCAATCCCCAGTGGCTGGCCCAAGAGCGCGCCAACCAACAGATGCTTACCGGCTCGTACAATCAGGTCCTGGCTGCAGAGCGTCAGCGCGGGCAAAAGCTGCTGGAAACCCAACACTACATTCAAAATTCGCTGAACGAAATGCTTGAACATCAGCGCACAACCAACGCTGAGATCCGTAATGACGCCTATCTAACCATGACCAATCAGGAAGAGTATATCAATCCTTACACCAATGAGATAGACTACGGCTCGAACCAGTTCAATCATCGTTGGGTGACTGAAGCCGGTGACGAGTTTTATACCAACTACGAAGGTGACAATCCCAACGACGCCGACGGTGTGTTGAATAGAAATGACTGGAAGCGCACCGAGGTGCGACCCCGCCGGCCGCTGGACTGACCGGGCGAGTTAAACAGAAGAATCAAAAGAAAATTGACAAAAGCAAAAAAAGCAGAGGCAAATACCGGGAGGATAAGATCAAAGGGAATGTTAAAACCGACCTCAATTTGACCCTGCAAGAATTGCGAAGAGAGATTGAATGCCAATAACCACTTTTCCAACGAATCAATTTTTCGAGCCGCCCAACGAACTTGATGGGGCTGAAGTACTACTTTGGGCATATAATCCCGAAAAGCCATATTTCATGATGTTGTTTGAAGATGGCTCAAATTACAAACCCATTCACGGATTTGCAATTTGTCGATATTGGGGAGAAACACTATTCTACAAATTCTCTTGCAATAGCGAGTGGGAAGTAGAAAATGATTCGGATCATGCGAGTATCGAAGACGCAATCAATGCTGCCTACAATCTATCAAAAGAGCCGATTGTTTGGAACAAGAAGCTGCCTCCAACCGAATAGGAACGTATCTTTCCACCGCCAACTGATCACCAAAACGTTTGCACTCCCAATGAGTTTCGAGCAAAGCCAGCGATGTAAGCCGTTCGACTAATTAATTAAGTTTATATTCTTACAAACCCCTAGAAAAATACGCGCTCAAACATCGCATATTTTGTGGTTGGGTTGATCCAAACCATTTCCGAAGACTGACACCTGGCATTTTCACCGGAAACCCTTATAATTTACAATATCCCAACTGACTGGAGAATCCATCCATGCCCGAATTCGTTACCCTCTCCTGCCCGTCTTGCGGCGCGAAGCTGCAAATTGGCAGCCATGTTGACCGGTTTGCCTGCAGCCACTGCGGCAATGAACACGTTGTCCGACGCGACGGCGGTATTATCTCTCTCGCGCCTGTCATCGAACAGATCAAGCAGGTGCAAAATGGGGTGGATAAAACTGCCTCCGAGCTGGCCATCACTCGTCTGAAAGAAGAAATCCAGGATATCCGCCGCAGCATGCCCGACACATCCAATGAGGGCTGCCTGGCCAAATTGGGCATGGGTCTTTCGGGGATAGCCATGTTCGCCTGCATTGGCGGAATTATGACAGGTGAAGGTGGAACCATCGCGATGGCGGTGGTGGTATCGCTGATCATGTTCGCTGTGGGCGTCTGGCTGGGCATTAAAGAAGACCAGAACAAAAACGCCAAACTCAAGCCATACCGCGAAGCAATCGCCGAAAAAGAAAATGAGATCAAGCGCCACAAAAAGTTGGTGGACCTCGATTAATCGTTTCCTCTCTGCGGTTAGCATGCAAATTCCTTGCCCAGCCAATAAATATTTAACAGAAGCGACTGGAAGGGCACCGAGGTGCGAGCCCGCCGGGTCCCGGATTAAGTATGCCTGAGTAGGATCAGTCCCTGCTTTGGATTGCGGGCAAATCTATTTATTTACGCTTGCAAAGAAGAAACCAATTTCAGAGTTCGCCATCTGAAAGAGTGTTTAAGATCAATATTTCCTCTAATATTGCCTCATCAGGGGTCAATACGCCAATTTCAAGGTCAGATCGGAAAACCGCCCCACCGGCTAAAGAGCGAACATTCCCTTTTTCCTTCTCCGCGATATATCCTTCCACCTCTGCAGTACTGGGTTCTATGCCTAACGCGTCCTGATCAGGCGTGCGACAAATCCATCGTATGGCATGGTCCAGCTGATCAGGCCGGTGTCGCACAATATCCGCTGTTCCATCTGGATGAATTTGCATTGTCCGTGCCCATCCGCTTTCATCAAAAAGGTATTTCATAAACAATACCATCTCCGGGTCGTATACCAAGTCTGGCTCAAAGACAAGATGTTTCTGCGGGGACTGTTGAAGTAAGGCAACAAATTCCCTATATCCAGGTGCGACATCCATGAAAGCGGGGATATTGGCACGTACTCTCATGTTTTCGGAGTCGCACGGCACTGTTTGAACCAAACGTCCATCGTTAACGGGAATAAAATTAATATGCTCCAGAAACATCAACGGCATTGGCGTGGCCTTCAGGTTCCGGATAGTCATGGAAACACGGAAGATTGAAGAACCTGAATATAATTTGATCATTGGTTCAGCGATGTAATTGTAATTAAAAGCGATGGTATGGCGATAAACCCCTGTCAAGCCAATATACTTGCCATGCTCATCTTCGGCAAATAAAACTGAAGCGGATTGATACGGCGCATTATGAAGTTCTCCATGAAGTGGATGTGTATCTTCCTTTGCCGGAACACCCATCGCGGTTGCGCCGCAATGCAATAAAAAAGCACCATAAGTCGAAAGGAAATCGCGAGTTGGATAGGGCTGCTCAAACATCGATTTCATTGTCAACCGCCGACCTCTCATATGAGCATCCCATATTTGTTGCCCCTGAAATGGAAGCGTTACCAGATCACCCAATTCATTTTTGAGGCGCAACGCACAAACCCCACTGGGAAAACAGAACAAACTTGCGGAAAGTCCATCTTGAGACGCAAGCACTTTTTCTTGTTGGATAAATTGCCCAGGCTCCAGGTGAATATATACTGCCATGGAATTCCCTTTCATAAATATTGATGTTTTCAAATTACAGGTTATGCGAAATGCCAGATATTGCTGGATAAACTCGCCGATAAAGATCAAAAATTCGGTTATACGCAGCCTGCCCTTTTGGATTGGGATCATACTGCTCTGTCAATTCAAGAAAACGATTGGCTGCATCGGCTGCCGATGAATAGATTCCCGCTCCTACACCGGCCAGGATTGCCGCGCCAAAACCAGCAGCTTCGGTGATCTTCGGCGTTACCACTGGAATTCCGGTAATATCTGCCTTCATTTGCAACCAAAACCCAGACTTTGCACCTCCACCGATGGCGCGCAAAACATCGATGCGCACCCCACCTTCTTTCAATAAGTCCAGATTCAGGCGAAGTTCATAAGTCAATCCTTCCAAAATCGCCCTGGCAATATCATTCCTTGAAGTAGAAAAGGTCAATCCCAGGATAGCAGCTTTGGACTGTGTGTCAAAAGTGGGTGTTCCACTGCCTGAGAAATGTGGCAACACCAGCAAACCCGTCGGTCCCTCATTTTCACCTTCCAAAATCAGATCATAAGCATCTTTACCACTTTGAGCTGCGGCAGCAAGCTGCGGTTCACAAAAAGAATCGCGGAACCAGCGCAGTGCCATCCCTCCGCTATGGTTTAGGGTCATTGCGAGAAATAAATCCGGCACTACATGGCGATATACCGAAATATTTCCCTCATATAATGGCTTGCTCACCACCGGTGAATCCAGCGCGACTTCAACCACCTCCGCCGTACCGGTTGATACGCTAGCAAGTCCCGGACGAGTCAATCCGACTCCCAAAGCACCGCAGGCCTGGTCATGCCCGCCCGTTATCACCAAGGGGGGACGAGAAAAGCCCAAACTTGTTGCTAAATCGCTTCGCATTTCTGCTACTGGTGTTCCTGAAGGTTGCACTTCAGCCAGATACGAAGAGTCCAATTCCAGGCTTTCAAGAACGACTGGCGACCATTTTCCCTTTTTAAGATCATATAATTGGGTACGCGATGCAAGGCACTCGCTGATCACTGCTTTGCCTGTCATTTTTCGGATCAGGAAATCTTCGACCAACAAGAATTTCCTGGAATTCTTCCAAATCTCCGGCTCATTTTCTTTGATCCATAATAATTTTGGGAGTGTATTGATTGTGTGAATTGGCATGCCAGTGTGCTCAAATAAAGCTTCACTCCCCAAATGCGCTCGCAACCACTCATTCTGTGCTTCTGTCCGGGTATCCATACCCAGAATTGTGGGGCGTAATGGATTACCCTGATCATCCACAGCAGTAACAGCCTCTCCATGTACAGAAAGCCCCAACGCAAGCACATCTGATACTCCGGCTTTCGAAAGCGCCTCTGAGATTGCTTCAGATGCTTTCTGCCAAACATTTTCAAGATCTTGTTCCGCCCATTGTGGATGTGGAAAACATACGGGATATTCCCGAAAAGCACTGGCAAGTAGCGCCCCATCGCTATCAAATAAGATCGCTTTGCAGCCGGTTGTACCAATATCCAAGCCTAATAAATTCGCCATTTTTTGCTTATTCTCCCGCGAAAATCGATCGAACCCGATCCGCAATTGAATTACCCAGCACCGCATGAGCGCGCGCA
>Ga0209269_1001258_pt1 | contig 14206 bp, 13 predicted proteins | sample MTBAKMMethaMetaG_FD_187455 | JGI IMG/M metagenome (GOLD analysis project Ga0209269, IMG submission 187455) | Enrichment culture microbial communities from Arthur Kill intertidal strait, New Jersey, USA, that are MTBE-degrading - MTBE-AKM (Arthur... | ecosystem: Environmental > Aquatic > Marine >... | reverse complement strand
TGTTCAGGGTGCTCACCCGCGGGTCGACGGTCCCGGCCTCGATCCTGGCCACCATCGACTGGGATATCCCGGCTTTTCTGGCGACATCTGCCTGACGGAGGCCGAGCATGATCCGCTTTGCCCTGAGCTCCGCGGGCGTGGGGATATACATCGTATTACTCAAGGTGATTGGATCCGATATAAACTATGCAGACCCGTCAGGTAATCGAAAATGTTCAGGTATCTTCACCTGTTCGCGCGGGTTGCCGCCCCGGATCTCTGCGCGAGGGTATGCCCATCTCCGCACCGATCGTAATGAGCGGGGGGACCGGGGGAGCGGCAGGGAACTGCTCGATCTTCTGGAACCCTCATGTTCTCGATGTGAAGAGACGCTATAACGAATGTCGAAGTTTGCCTCTGCCCGGGGGCTCTTACCCCCGGACCCCCACATACGATTGCCCCAGGACATGCGGGGACGGGCCGGGCGGCGCATCTGGCGATGAAAATTGATGGGTGGGCGTGCCGGCGTGGTTTGCCTGTCCCTGCCCTAATCGCAACCGGCGGGGGGACCGGGGGGCGGCAGGCCCCCCGGCAGGGGGCTCTTCGATTTTCCAGAGCCCTCATGATCTCGGTGCGAAGAGAGGATAGAACGGCGAAGGTCGCCTCTGCCCGGGGGTTGCACCCCCGGACCCCTGCATACGATTGCCCTGGATATGCGAGGGCGGGAGGGCGGAGCATCTCTCGATGAAAAATAATGGACGGTCATGCCAGCGTGGTTGTCCATCCCTGCCGCAATCGCAGTTCTGCGGGGCGGCAGACCCCCCGGGAGGAGGCCGCTCGATTTTCCAGAACTCTTACTCTCCCGGTGCGAAGATGTGATGATCTTTCGGGGTGGAGAGGCCACCGCGCATGACCGCAAACTGAGTTCTCATGGAGAACCGCATGTAATCGTGAAGAATCGAAGAATAAGATGTGGAGTCGGAGGAGTAAGCCCCCTTCTGTTCTTTGCGGCATTCAGCTACGCGCCATACCCGGACAGGCCCAGGCGCCCTTATGCCCTGTTCTGGCTTGCACCCGCAGGGATTCACCGTTTCATCGGTTCCCGCCGCTACGTTCAACGGGTTAACTCGCGCAACCTATGTACGCTTCTCGCCCGAAGGCTCGGCCGTTTCATCACTGACGGCGGGGCGTGTCGTTTCTGTGTCATTGCCATGACTCTCGCCACCCGCACTTGCATGCGGCTGCGTACCTGGTCGGTGGGGGGACTTTCCTCAGCAGCCCGAAGGCCACCGTCGGCCGCACTCTCCCTCTCCTCTTAATAGTATAGACGCACGTGAATATATCAGTAATGATTGCGCTGACCAGTGAGGAGGGCGGGACCGCTGTGCACCTTGCACGCACCGCCCTCGAAACAGAACTCAGCGGGGGAACATTTACCCTCCCCCCGCTGCCCCGGATCTTTTCTGAAATGCGGGGCGTATTCGTCACACTCACCGAGGACGGCGATCTGCGGGGCTGCATCGGCCTGCCGTACCCGGTGATGCCCCTCGGCGAGGGGATCGTGCACGCGGCACTCTCCGCAGCCCTTGAAGACCCGCGCTTTTTGCCGGTCCGGGCAGAAGAGCTCTCCAGGATCAGGATCGAGGTGACCGTCCTCTCAGAGCCCGAGCCTCTCACCTGTCCGCCGTCTGAACGCGCCGATCATGTGGAGGTCGGACGGCACGGTCTGATCCTCTCCGGGGCCGGCAGGAGCGGGCTTCTGCTCCCGCAGGTGGCGACCGAGTACGGCTGGGACGCCCGGGCGTTTCTCGACCACACCTGCACGAAGGCCGGGCTTCCGCCCGGGTGCTGGCGGCGGGAGGATGTCGAGACATTCACCTTTGAAGGGCAGATCTTCCATGAGGAGGAGGCGTGAATGGGCATCTCGTTTGAGGTCCTCCAGAAGGACATCGCCGGCAGGATCGGTCGGCTCAGGGTAGGAGAGAAGACGGTGAAGACGCCGGCACTCCTCCCGGTCGTCAACCCGCACCTCCCGATCATCACGCCCCGCGAGATGCAGGAGATGGGAGTCGAGGCGATCATCACCAACGCCTACATCTTCTCGAAGAGCGCCGACTTCAGGGAGCGCGCCCTTTCCGAGGGGCTCCACTCGGTCCTCGGTTTCGATGGCGTCATCATGACCGATTCAGGCTCCTTCCAGCTGATGGTCTATGGCGAAGTGGAGATCACCAACCTCCAGACCCTCGGGTTCCAGAAGGCGATCGGTTCGGATATCATCGTCCCCCTCGATATCCCGACCACGCCGGATGCCGACCGGGAGCGGGCAGAGCAGGAACTTGCGATCACCCTGGGCAGGATCAGGGAGGCCCGGGCATTCCTGGGGCCCGACGCCCAGCTGGCAGGCCCGGTGCAGGGCGCTCTCTTCCCCGAGCTGCGGCAGTATGCCGGCAGCGCCGTGCAGGAGATCGGCTTCGACTTCTGCCCGATCGGCGCGGTCGTCCCCCTGATGGAGAACTACCGCTACAAGGATCTGGTCGATGTGGTGCTGGCGGCAAAGCGCGGCCTCTCGCCCTCGACCTGCGTCCACCTCTTCGGCGCCGGTCACCCGGCGATGTTCGCCCTCGGCGTTGCCATGGGCTGTGACATATTCGACTCGGCCGCCTACGCCCTCTTTGCAAAGGACGGCCGCTACCTCACCACCTACGGGAGCCTGAAGGTGGAAGAGCTCAGCGAGCTCCCCTGCCCCTGCGCCGTCTGCCGGAACCACACTGCGGATGAGTTGAAACGGAGCCCTGACCGTGAGCGGCTGCTCGCCCTCCACAACCTCTATGTCACCCTGGCCGAGATCGCGCGGATCAGGCAGGCGATCACCGACGGCACGCTCTGGGAACTGCTTGACACCCGCTGCCGGAGCCACCCCCGTCTGCTTGAGGCTTACCGCGAGTTTCTGCGGCATACGGGAGAGCTGGAGCGTAACGACAACGTCTCCAAGCGGCGCTTCTTCTACCAGGGCTCAGAGAGCTGCATGCGCACCGAGGTCGTCCACTACCAGCGGACGCTCGACCGTGTCTCGCTCGGCGGACGCGTCCTCGTCACCCTGACCGGGTCGTCGCCCGGCGGCTACGACGACGTGCTCTTCTTCAAACCCCCCTTCGGGCCGTATCCGCAGGGGCTTTCCGAGACCTTCCCCATCGGCCAGTCCGAGATCCCTTACTGGGACGACGATATGGTGCGGACCGGGTGCCGCGGCATTGCCCGGCTTGCAGAGAGCCACCCGGAAAGCGCGATCACCGTGCTGTGCCCTGCTGAATGGACCGCCTTTGTCAGGAACGAACTCCCGGAGATCGAGGTGCTGGATGAGCATGCAGTTTGATGTGAGGGGAAGGGACGGCCTCGCCCGTTCCGGCACCGTCACCATCGGCGGCGAGTCGTTCGCCACCCCCTGCCCGGTCGAGATGGGGGAGGTGTTTCCCTCGCTCTCCGTCCTCGGGCATGCGAACGTCCCGCTTTCTGCGGACCTGGAGTTCGTGACGCAGTACTTCGTCCAGCCCGAGGGCGGCCCGGCGCTCGTCCACCCCCTCCAGGGCGGCGGCGAGTCGGGCGGGTGCGCCCTTGTTGCGAACTGGCACACCGCCCTCGCAAACCCGCGAAAATACGTGGACTATCTTTCGTCCCTCAGGGAGCGGGTAGCGCCGGACGCCGCATGGTACGCCCCGGCCTCCGCCCTCCCCTCGAACGCCTGCCTCCTTGCCTGCACCGGCTTCGACCTCTTCGATTTCGCGGCGGTCGACCTCATGACGGCGCGGGGGCTCTTCTGCACGCCCGAAGGCGTCTTCCCGGCAGCCGAGATCGAGGAGGGTGCGTGCCGGTGCGCCGGCTGCGAGAGCGGCGATCTCCGCCTCCATAACCGTCTGGCCCTCCTTGCAGAGTGCGCCACGGTCCGCCGGTTCGTCGCCCGGGGACAGGTGCGCGAGCTGATGGAGATGCGGTGCCGGATGGACGCAAACGCCGTCTCGGTCATGCGCTTCATCGACCAGGAGTATCATATGGCCGAGGCGGCGGCGCCGATCGCCCGCTCGGTGCGGATGCTCGCGAACTCCTCAGAATCGATGTACAGGCCCGAGATCAAACGGTTTGCCGACCGCGTCGTCGATCGCTACGCCCCGCCGAGGAGCGACGTCGTCGTCCTCCTCCCATGCGCCGCCCGCAAACCCTACTCAGCCTCGCAGAGCCACCAGAAATATATCGCCACGGTCTCGGGGCGCGCCCACGAGGTGATCATCACCTCGCCGATCGGCGTCGTCCCGAGAGAACTCGAAGCGGTCTATCCTGCCGGGCACTACGACGTCCCGGTGACCGGCTACTGGGACCGGGAGGAGTGCGCCTTCCTCTCCGAGATCCTCACCCGCTACCTGAAGGCCCATCCCTACGGGCGTGTGATCGCCCATCTCGAGGGCGGGGCACTGGCAGTGGCGGAGATGGCGGCGAAGGAGTGCGGGATCGAACTCGAACGCACCTGCACCGCCCACCCGACCTCGCCGGCCTCCCTGCGCTCCCTTGACGAGGCCCTCGCGGGCGAGCGCGCGATGCGCTCCCCCCCGATCGCCGGCATGCTCGCCTGGCAGTTCGGCGAGACGGTGGCGACGAAGGGGATGCAGGTGAAGGGAAAACCCGGTCGGCAGGCGGTCTTCAAGGGAAAGACCATCCTATTCAACATCGATGCCGGGACCGGGCTGTACAAGCCCACGTTTGAAGGCTGGGAGTATCTCAGCGGCTACCGCGTGGAGATTGACAATTTCGTCCCGCACGGCGACGTCCTCGCCCCCGGCGTCATCGGCGCCGACCCGCGGATCCGCCCGGGCGACGAGGTGCTGGTCGTCGGGCCGGCGGCCATGGCGACCGGACGGGCGATGATGGGGGCCGCCGAGATGACGCGGTCGCACCGGGGCGTGGCGGTAAAGGTGCGTAAAGTAAAGAGCACCGAGCGCCAACCTTGAGAGACGAAGAATGATCCGAACTGGAGTGGTATAATTTGTATCAGGTTGAGGAGGCAACGCAGCTCGCTGACAGGGTATTTCAGATGTGGATCACCGCGCCGCAGGTGGCGCGGCACGCGCGGGCAGGGCAGTTCCTGGTGATCAGGGCCCATGAGAACGGCGAGCGCATACCGCTCACCATCTCGGCGGTGCGCGGGGACGCTGTGCGCGTCATCTTCATGTCCGTCGGAAAGACGACCGAGTTCCTTTCCACGATGAAAAAGGGCGATGCCCTCTCTGACGTCGCCGGTCCCCTCGGAAAGCCGAGCGAGATCGAAAAATACGGCACCGTCGTCGTCATCGGCGGCGGCGTGGGGATTGCGAGCACCCCGATCATCGCCCGCGAGGCAAAAGAGGCCGGGAACCATGTCATCGGGATCATCGGGGCGCGGAGCAAAGACCTGCTCATCCTGGAGGACGAGATGGCGGCGGTCTGCGACGAACTCTTCATCACGACCGACGACGGGAGCAAGGGCATCCACGGTTTTGCCGCCTCGGTGCTCGAACAGCTCCTCAAGGAGCGGAAGATCGACTGCGTCTGGATCGTCGGCCCGGCGATCATGATGAAGGTCACCTCGAACGTGACCAGACCGTACGGCGTGCTGACCTTTGTCTCGCTCAACCCGATCATGGTCGACGGCACCGGCATGTGCGGATCGTGCCGGGTCACCGTCGGCGGCGAGACGAAGTTCGCCTGTGTCGACGGCCCTGAGTTCGACGCCCACAAGGTCGATTTCGACAGCCTGATGCAGAGGCAGCGGATGTACGTCGACGAAGAGAAGGCCTCGGTCGAGCACTACCATCATCATGGCGGGTGCGGGTGCTGCGGGGGCGAGCACCGATGACGGGGTCGCCTGCGGGGAAAGAGGTGCGGGACTTCAACGAGGTCAACAAGGGCCTTTCCGCGGATAACGCCGTTCTCGAAGCCCTCAGGTGCATGGAATGCGTCCGGCCGACCTGCGTTAAGGGGTGCCCGGTCGGGATCGATATCCCGGCGTTTATCCAGCAGATTGCAAACCAGGATTTCGCAGGTGCGGCGGCGACGATCAAACGGGACAACATGCTCCCGGCGATCTGCGGCCGCGTCTGCCCGCAGGAGAGCCAGTGCGAGGGCTCGTGCGTTCTTGCGAAGAAGGAGAAGCCGGTCGCCATCGGCGCCCTCGAGCGCTTTGTCGCCGACTATGAGCGCGAGCACGGCATGACCCTGCCCGAGGTGGCGCCGCCGTCAGGGAAGCGGGTGGCGGTCGTGGGCTCCGGCCCGGCGGGTCTGACCGCCGCCGCCGAGCTGGCGCGCCTTGGCCATGCGGTGACGGTCTTTGAGTCCCTCCACGAGGCCGGCGGGGTGCTGACCTACGGCATCCCGAACTTCCGGCTGCCAAAAGAGATTGTGCGGGCGGAGATCGAGCAGGTGAAGCGCCTCGGCGTCGAGATCAGGCTCAACCACCTGGTGGGCCGAAGCCTCTCCACCGATGAACTCCTCTCGTACGACGCCGTCTTCCTGGGCACCGGCGCGGGTCTCCCCTACTTCATGGGGATCGAGGGCGAGAACCTGAACGGCGTGTACTCGGCGAACGAGTTTCTCACCCGCGTGAACCTGATGCATGCCGACCGTTTCCCCGAGTTCGATACCCCGGTGAAGCGCGGCTGCAACGTGGTCGTCGTGGGCGGCGGCAACGTGGCGATGGACGCCGCACGCGTGGCCCGCCGCCTCGGCGGGAAGGTGACCCTGGTCTACCGCCGGCGTGAGGAGGACCTGCCGGCCCGCGCCGTCGAGGTCGAGAACGCCCTGGCCGAGGGCGTGCAGTTTGTCTGCTGCGCCAACCCGGTGCGGGTGATCGGCGAGAAGACGGTGCAGGCGGTCGAGTGCGTGCAGATGTCGATGTGCGACCTCGACGAGAGCGGGAGGCCGAAACCCTCATGTGTTGAGGGGAGCAATTTCCTGATCGAGGCGGACGTCTTTATCGAGGCGATCGGGCAGGGCCCCAACCCCCTGCTGGTCTCGATGCTCCCTGACCTGAAGCGGGAGCGGCGGGGCAACCTGGTCGTGGACGCCGACGGGCAGACGACCCTTGGCCGCGTCTATGCGGGCGGGGACGTCGCCACCGGTGCGGCCACGGTCATCTGGGCGATGGGCTCTGCGAAGAAGGCGGCGGCCGCCATTGACAGGATGCTGAGGGAAGAATGAACGAAGTGCGGCATGGTGAGGAGCGTAAGGCCGTTCTCTCTCTGGCGGACGTGGACGAGAAGGAGGTGCTCGACATCGGGGCGGGCCCTCTTGCGATCATGGCCGTACAGGACTACGACTGCTTTGTGACGTCGATCGATCTGGATACCGATAAACTGGCCGAGTTCGAGGGTCTGGCCGCGGATGCCGGGGTGGCCGAGAAGATCAGTTTCGAGGTGGCCGATGCGTCTGATCTCCCGTACTGCGACGACGCCTTTGACATCGGCATCTGTTTCGGCGCTCTTCATCATGTCCCGGTGGAACGGCGGGAGCAGGTGATCTCAGAACTCGCCCGCGTCTCGTACGAGCGCTTCGTGATCGCTGAGTTCACGCCCGAGGGTTTTGCCGAACTGCACGGCGGCGAGGCGTTCACCCCGGTGGACCTGACCAAACTCGAAGGTCTGCTGAAGGGGATGGGGGATGTCTCTGTCCACCAGGTCGGGAAGATGGCGGTGTACGTCTTCGAGAAAAACCGCTGATTCCACCTATTTTTTTCTTTGCTGTTCTTTGCAGGATGATACTGCCCTGTCCCACAGGTGAGCGCATGCTCCCCTCTCCCGGGAGTTCTCCGCAGGGCTCCCATCATCTCGCCGGGGGTTGCACCCCCGGACCCCCGCATGCGATTGCTCTGGACATGAGGGAGCGGGCGGGCTGGAGCATCTGTCGATGAAAATGATGGATAGTCGTGCCGGGGCGGTCTGCCCGTCCCTGCCCCTATCGCAAATCCCCTCTCCACCCGCACTGAGGAGTGAAGCACCCAAAAAAAAGTGAGATTATTTTCTCGTCTTTCTCAAAACCCCGACGGCGAGGAGGGCGGCACATGCGCCCGCGAGCACGAAGCCCGGCGCTTCGGTCTGCGGCGGCGTTCCTGCGCCGGGCAGGAGGGCGAACGAGACCAGCCAGCCTTCGGCGCTCCCGTTCATCCCGGTCCACCCGGAGGCGGCGACCTCTCCTGATGCGAGCACTGCCACAGAGGTAAGCCTGCCTTTGGCACTATCCCATACCCGTCCGTCGAGGACGTTCCCGTCACCGTCGATGATCTGGACCTGCGGGGCCGAGCCCCAGCGGCCGGCAAGCGCATAGCCGGTGCCGGGCACTTCGGCCATCGCGTCGATCTCGGCGCCGGGCACCTGCCGCTCCCATGCGAGGTTGCCGTCACCGTCGATCTCTGCGACCCAGGCATAGGTGGCGATCATGGTGCCGTTCTCGCCGTAGGGCTCGGTCATTGTTCCGCCGACCAGGTATCCACCGCCGCTCACCGGCAGGGAGGTGAGGATTGTGCGGTTGACTATCTCTTTCGTCCAGAGTTTCGTTCCCGAGGCGTCCGCCTTCATCAGCCACGAGGCGCCGGGCGTCTCGATGACCGGGCGGTATGTGCCTGCAACGAAGAACGACCCATCAGGCGAGGGTGAGAGGGTGTGCGCCGCTCTGCCGCCATAGGTCGCCGTCCAGCGCTCGGCGCCGGTGGGTTCATAGACGCCCAGGAATGCATCGCTCTCTCCGCCTGCTATCCAGATCCACCCGGCCGCGGCAATGCCGCCGTTCGGGAGGGCGGCGAGATCGGTGAGGCGCACCCCGTCAAGGGTGACGTTCCAGGCGGTCTGCCCGGCGGCATCAACAGCGGTGAGCTGCGACGAACCGGTGGCGTTCGCCCAGTCGCTGACGGCCAGGAATCCGCCGTCCACGGTGTAGGTCGCAACAACGGCCCCGCCATCCTCCAGCGCGAGGAGGGCGGCCACGCTGTCGCCTCCGGGTGCGGCACTCCACCCCTCGACGCCGGCGGCGTCGGTCTTGATGACGAGGGCGCTCTCCCCGGCGGTGCCGTAGCCGAACCCGCCGAGCAGGTATCCGCCGTCGACCGCCTGACCGAGGGCAAAGAGGTCGGTGTATGTTCCTTTGTGGAAGGTGAGGTTCAGTCCAGCAGTTTCGTCGATAGAGACGGCCCCTGCGGATACGGCGAGGAGGCTGATCAGGATGAGGGCGCAGAGCCCCCCTATCATATGGTTGCGTCTTTTTGCTCTCATGTGGCACCTCGACCCCGGCCGGGGTCAGTGATAATACTCGTTCTATGGTTGTGCTCCCTCCCCCTTATCCTTCATGGTGCGGTCCGGGCAGGGGGGCGAACGGGGCGCTGCCGGTGATCGGTGCCTGAACACCGTTGAAAAGGTCTAAATACTGCGGCAGATATCCGTTCTTCTATGGAGAGAGTGCGGATCCTCGGCGCCGGCCCTGCGGGTCTCTCGGCGGCGATCACGCTTGCCCGCGCGGGCTGCGATGTCGATATCTTCGAGGCGAGGGGCGATGTCGGGACGCGCTTCCACGGGGACCTCCAGGGGCTTGAGAACTGGTCGGGAGAGACCGACGTCCTCGACGATTTCGCGAAGATGGGGATCGGGACCGACTTCGAGTACGCCCCCTATCGCGATCTCTCTGTCTCGAACGGGCGGGAGGTGCTGGACTTCTCCTGCGGGCGACCTGCGTTCTACCTGGTCGGGCGCGGGACGTCTGAGGGGAGCCTTGACACGGCGCTCAGGGACCAGGCGCTCGACGCCGGGGCAGAGATCCATTTTTCCCGGCGGGGCGCCGAAGAGGAGGCCGACATCATTGCCACGGGGCCGGTGAGGGACGGGCTCGTGGCGATTGCAAAGGGCTTCACCTTCACGACCTCGATGGAGAACACCGCCGTCGGGATCATCGACCAGACCGCCTCGCGCAAAGGCTATGCCTACCTGTTGGCGATGAACGGCCGCGGCTGTATCGCCACGGTGCTGATGGACAATTTCCAGGACGCCGGCGCCTGCCTGGAGCGGGCGAAGGCGCTCTTCGCCGGGATGACCGACCTCGATATCCGTGACCCTGCACCCTGCGGCGGGGTGGGGAGTTTCAGGACGGCGACCAGGTACCGCGACGGCGACCGCCTGTATGTCGGGGAGGCGGCCGGTCTCCAGGACCCGATGTGGGGGTTCGGGATGCGGTTTGCCGTGCGGTCGGGCTACCTCGCCGCACAGAGCATCATAGAGGGCACCGACTACGAGCGGGCGGCGTCTGAGGCGTTCGGCGACCTGATCAGGGCCGGCACCGTGAACCGGTATCTCTGGGACCGGTATGCGGTCAGGAACTATGCCTTCCTCTTCGAGCGGCTGAAGGGCGTCCGGGATCCCCTGCGGCACCTGGGGTCGTTCCACTCGTTCAACGTCTACCAGCGCCTTCTCTACCCGCGGGCCAGGCGTTACCTGAATGCAGAGTATGAGGAGAGGAAGGAGCGCCCGTCGCCTGAAGTCTGAGGCCGGGATCCGTCCCCCTTATGGTTTCCGGCGTCAACCTGATCGGCAATGGGTGAGTATTTCGTTGGCGACGTGGTCCTCGCCCCGATTCTCTTCGACGGGTCCGGGAACGTCAAGCGCCGCCCCGCGATCGTCGTCGCCCGGGAGGACGGCGGCCGCCTGCGGGTCTGCCCGGTGACGAGTCGGGCATCCCCTGATCTCCCGTCGGTGCCCCTGGAAATCGGCGACTTCGCCACCGGCGGGCTCGACCTCTTCGAGGAGAGCTATGTGCTGCCGTCATATCTCGCCACGATACGGAGCGCCGACGTCGTCGGAAAAAAGGGGCGGGTCAATGAGGACTACCTGAAGGAGCTCTCTTCTACTCTCAGGAGCGCCGGGCACGGCGGCGGCGGGAGAGCCGATCGCCTGCCAGGTAGATCAGCACGGCGGCGACGATCCCGTTGACCGGCGGTATGCCCGGCGTGAAGGCGGCGACTGCCGACGCCCCGATATAGGCGGCGATGCCCGGAGCGTTGAAGGCGCACGCCTCGGCCTCTCCGAGCGGCGGATAGGCCCCCCTGTGCTTCAGGAAGAAGTCGGCGGCGATCACCCCGCCGATCGGCGGCACCAGGGTTCCCAGGACCTCCATATACGGGACGAGCCAGGCGTACATCCCGAGCAGGGCGAGGAGGGTGCCGAGGCCGGCGCCGACCAGGGTGATCAGCCGCCGGCGCCCGGTCCTGAAGAGGTCGCACCCGGCGACCGAGACGTTGTAGATCGTGTTGTCCTGCGTCGTCCAGATGTTGGCGAAGAGCATCACCACGCCCCAGAAGAGGAGGCCCTGCAGGGCAAGGACCTGCACGATGTCGGGCTCCCCGTACACGACGGCGCCGTACGCCCCGACAAAGACCATCAGGCCGTTGCCCACGCAGAAGGCGACCATTGTGGCGATGATGGCGTTCTTCGGCGTGTCGGAAAACCGCGTCCAGTTTGTCGCCTGCGTTCCCCCTGAGATGAACGTCCCGACGACGATGGTCACCGCCTCGCCAAAGCCCATCGTCGCCGCGGGGGCGATGGAGAGGACCCCGCCGATCCCGCCGGCGTCCCGCGTGGCGATCGCCGCGCTCACCAGGATCAGGAGGCACATCAGGGGGACCGAAACCATGGAGAGGCGTTCGAGCCCCCGGTAACCGATGAATGCGGTCCAGCAGAAGGTGAACCCGAAGAGGAGCATGAGCGGGGCCTGCCAGATCGCGTCGAGGTGCAGGAGGGTGGAGAAGAGGATCGCAATCGTCGCCGTCCCCCATGCGTACCACCCGACCTGCGTGACGCCCAGGAGGAGATCCACCCACCTGCCCCCGATCGTTCCGAAGGCGAACCGCCCCATCAGCACCGTGTTGAGCCCGCTCTTCTGGGAGACGTAGGCGAGCACCGCCACGTACAGGGCGAGCAGGAGGTTCCCGCAGGCGATGACGGCAAAGAGGTCGGGCCAGAGGGGAAAGGCGACGCCGATCGCCCCGCCGCCCCACATGGTCGCGGAGAAGAAGGTGAACCCGAGGAGAATGACGGTGGTGGGCAGGAGCCCCCGCCGGTCAGAGAGGGGCACCTCGCTGAGCGGATAGTCCTCGTTCGCACCGTCTCTCCTCTCTCCAGCCATCCTGTGCCCCTGTATTCTGATACATGCTTGTTTGTATGATATTTTGAGGGTTGCGATATGGCGATGTGAGGTCTCCCCGGCGCCCCCGGTGCACCGCAAGAGAATTATAGGGGGAAAAACCCCGGTTCATGGTAATGGCCGGGAATCTCCGCTCCCTCCTCCGCACCGATATCGAGACACCGGACGGCGTCTACATCCTCACCCTCAGGGCCGAGGATCTCTCTTCTCTCTATCCCGGCATGGTCCGCTATCTGCTCCACCTGGCGAAGGGGGACGAGGTCGTCGGCACCTTCCTGACCAACACCTACGAGTACTCACCCACTGTTCCGCTCGATGCGGAGACGGCGGCGCTCCAGAAGGCGGCGGCATGGGAACGCGAACTGAGGGAGAACCGGGAGCGGTTCCTCTCTGTCGTCGGAAAAAGAATGCCGAGGCGCCCCTTCACCCTCCAACCCGCAGACGTTGTGGTGGTCCAGGGGAGCCCGCGGGCCGACGGCAATTGCAGCATCATGGCCGGATGGGCAGTGGAGGCGGCAGAAGCGGCCGGAAAAACGGCGAGGGTGGTGTACCCGGACGACCTCAGCATCCACCCCTGCATCGGGTGCTACCGCTGCTACAACACCGGCACCTGCACCTTCGACGACGAAATGGGCGAACTCATCCATCTCATCGTCCACGCCTCCCTCCTGGTCGTCTGCTCCCCGGTCTACACGAACACGGTGCCCGGCGGCCTGAAGGTCGTCATCGACCGCTGCCAGGCGCTGCATGCGGCGCGGACGCTCGGCGCCAGGAGGGCGATGCCCGCGGGCCTGCTCCTCGCGGTCTGCGGGAGAGAGGGGCTGTCCAACTTCTCCTGCCTCACTTCGGTCATGGAGGCGTTCATGGGCAATCTCGGGATCAGGCCGGCCGGCGAGGTGCTGGCGGACGGCATCGATCGGGTGAGGGACGTGAGGCTGGTCGAGGGGCTGGAGGAGCGGGTGAAAGAACGCGTCCGCTCATGTCTCTTATCTTCTCCGCTCCGCCCTTGAAGGTCTCAGGCACCGGTCTGTCTCTCCGGGGCGTCGGGCGGCGATGCCAATCATTATCTCCTGCGCCCTGCGATCATTCCTTATCTGGAGTGCTGGCAATGTTTCGAAAGGTGCTGTTCCCCACGGATTTCTCCGACTGCTCGTATAAGGCCCTCGAGTGCGTCAGGCAGATGCGGGGTGCGGGCGTGGAGGAGGTGGTGATCGTCTCTGTCCTCGACGAGCGGGATACCGACCTCGTGACGACCGGGATCGGGTGGCTGAGCGGGGACCGCATGGTCGAGTACGACGCCGGGATCGAGAGGCGGATGCGCGAGAACGTCCAGGAGCGCCTTGACGGGATGGCGGGCGTGCTGCGGGAGGCGGGCATGAAGGTGAGGACGGCAATTGAAAAGGGTGTCCCTTCCGTCGAGATCCTGGCGATTGCAAAGCGGGAGAGGGCGTCCCTCATCGTCATGGGCTCTCACGGGAAGAGCAACCTCGCCGGCGTGGTGGTGGGGTCGGTCTCGGAGGAGGTGCTCAGGCGGTCGAGTGTGCCCGTCCTGATCATCACGCGCGAGATGCAGGGCGGGTGCCGGAGCGAGGGGGAAGAGTAGTCCGGGAGATGGGGCGCCCCCCGGAAACACGTCGCTCCCTTCTCTCATTCGAGAAAGTCCGAGAGCGCCGCGAGCGCCGCCGGCATGTCCCGGCGCGCAAAACCGATCCTGAAATGGCTGTCGCCGTAGCCGTAGGTCTCTGACGGCAGGAGGAGCACGCCCGCTCCCGTCACTGCCTCATCGCAGAAGGCGGCGGCGCTCCCCCGGAGGAGCCGTGGGAATGCGATCGGCCCGGCATTCGGCCGGACCCAGGAGAACCGGTCGGCGTGCCGGGCGAAGAACCGGTCGAGGAGGGGGAGGTTCTCCCTGACGATCCCGAGGTTCCGTTCGACGATCTCTTCCCGGTGCCTGAGGGCGAGGGTGGAGAGGAACTCGCTCGGGGCGCTGCAGCAGATGGTGGTGTAGTCCTTGAGCGCCGCCATCCTG
>Ga0209269_1001255_pt1 | contig 14233 bp, 10 predicted proteins | sample MTBAKMMethaMetaG_FD_187455 | JGI IMG/M metagenome (GOLD analysis project Ga0209269, IMG submission 187455) | Enrichment culture microbial communities from Arthur Kill intertidal strait, New Jersey, USA, that are MTBE-degrading - MTBE-AKM (Arthur... | ecosystem: Environmental > Aquatic > Marine >... | reverse complement strand
TGCGCGCGCCGCAATACCAGGAAACCCTGGCGATGTGCGAAATTGACTTGAACGAGTTGCATCGCAGCCGCGCGCGCCTGCCCCTGCTGCGTGATGAGCGCACCGCTCTGGTTCAGCGCGAACTCAACCGAATTCTCACCCGCCGCGAAAACTGTTCCGGGAGGTAACCAGATACCTGATGAAAAACCAACCCATTTCCATTACCCGTCCCGAAAAAAAATCCGTTTCGAACCTGGAAATCAATCCGGAATTGGCGCGAAAAATCCTGACCGGATTCATTCACTCTGAGATCACCCGCACCGGTTTTACCCGCGCGGTTTTGGGACTTTCGGGCGGAATTGACTCCGCTTTGTCTTGTTTCCTGGCGGCCGAAGCCTTGGGACCGGAGAATGTTCTGGCGGTGCGCATGCCCTACCGCGCTTCCTCTGCCGACAGTCTGGAAGACGCCCAGCGGGTGATCGACGCCACCGGCGTGCAATCGCTGACCATTGAGATCACTGACATGGTCGAACCGTTATTTGAAAAGTTTCCTGAGATGTCCAACCAGCGCAAGGGCAACATCATGGCTCGTGAGCGCATGATCATCCTTTACGACCAATCCGAGGCCTTTAAGGGGTTGGTGGTTGGCACTGGTAATAAAACCGAAATTCTGTTGGGGTACTCCACCCTCTTTGGCGATTCAGCCTGCGCCCTTAACCCAATCGGGGACTTGTATAAAACCCAGGTGCGCCAGCTTTCCCGCCATCTGGGTATCCCCAGTTCGGTGATCGACAAAGCGCCTTCGGCAGACCTGTGGGCCGGGCAAACCGACGAAGGAGAATTGGGGTATACCTACGCCGATGTGGACCAATTGTTAACCCTGCTCATTGATGAACGATATACTCCCATCGAATGCGTGGAAGCCGGCTTTGCTGAGACATTTGTTCAATCAGTGGTTGAGCGCGTGCGGCGGAACCAATTTAAACGCGTATTGCCGCCAGTGGCGAAACTCAGTAACCGCACTATTGGCTACGACTTTCTATATCTGCGGGATTGGGGGACTTAAACCCTTTGCACCGCCCGTCGCTGCACATTCCATCTTCCTTGCGTCACCGCAAGTTTGCCCTGCTATGGGGAAGTTTACTGATCTCATTTGCCGGATCGCAGATGCAGATGTGGTCGTTGCTATGGCATGTGCGCGAACTGACTGACCAACCTGTGGTGGTCAGCGGCATCGGACTGGCGCGGTTTATTCCCATTCTGGTATTCGCATTATTTGGCGGCTTGCTGGCAGACCTGTTTGACCGGCGGCGGATTATGTTTGTATCCCAATCGGTGATGATGGCAGTGGCCTTTGCTCTGGCGGCCCTCACCCGGTTGGGGGTGATTCAAATCTGGCATATTTACGCCCTCACCGCCATTCAGGCGATTGCGGCCGCCTTTGATGTGCCCGCACGCCAGTCCATCATTCCCAACCTGGTGCCCAAAGAAGACCTGCCCAACGCGTTCAGTATGAGTTCGATCGCCGTCAACCTGGGAGCGATCATTGGTCCGGGGTTGAGCGGGGTGATCATCAGCACCATTGGCCTGCATGCCGTATACTGGATTAACGCGGTTACCTTCATCGCCGTTCTGGTGGCGGTGGTGTTTATGGGGCATGTGGAACAAGAATCGGCCTCCGCCCCCGGAAAAAGCCGCCGCCAATCTTTTTCATTCGACTCGATTCGCGAAGGCATCCAGTTTATTATCAACCAGCCGATCATCCTCTCCACCATGCTGCTGGATTTCTTCGCCACCTTTTTCTCTTCCGCCAACACCCTGCTGCCGTTCGTCGCCCGCGACATTTTACATGTGGATGCGGTTGGCTACGGGTGGCTTTCGGCTGCCCAATCCGTAGGCGCGATGAGTGTGGGCTTGATCATCTCGCAGCTGCGGGTGGTCCATAACCAGGGTCGCTTGCTGCTTTCATCGGTGGTGATCTTTGGAGTGGCCACCATATTGTTTGGAATTTCCCGTCATTTCTGGCTCACCATGTCTGCCCTGGTCCTGGTCGGCGCTGGTGACGCAGTCAGCACCATTATTCGCAACACCATCCGCCAGATTCAAACTCCAGACCGGCTGCGCGGGCGAACGATTAGCGTTAACCAGATCTTCTTTCTGGGTGGCCCACAATTAGGGGAAATTGAAGCCGGACTGGTGGCGCAAGCCTTCGGCACGCCGGTAGCGATCATCACCGGTGGAGTTGGCTGCATTCTGGCTGTGATTGGCATCGCCCAACGCTGGCCGCAACTTCGGAATTTTCAGGGAGACGAACCAACGCCAGCCCATAGTCCTAAAGCTGCCTGAAATCCACCTACCCCCCAATTTATAACGTGCAATTGCGCTCCCGGCATGGTATAAACGTAGTATCACTCACCCCCCTACCCGCTGCGGAGCAAAATTCCCATGCCCGAAAATAAATTATCTTTTCGCACCAAACTGCTCTACGGTTTTGGCGACATTGGATTCAGCCTGACCAGCACCATTCTGGGCGCTTTTTTCGCCATCTTTCTCACAGACGTGGTTGGCTTGGCGCCTGGGGTGGCAGCCATTGCCATTTTTGTTGGGCGTAGTTGGGATTACATCAACGATCCGCTAATCGGCCACCTGACCGACCGTACTCGCTCGCGCTGGGGACGGCGGCGGCCGTTTTTGCTGTTTGGCGCGCTGCCCTTTGGTCTGGCTTTTTGCCTGCTTTGGCTGCGCCCACCTTTTGAAAGCCAGATCGCGCTGGCGGTTTATTACGCGCTGGCCTATTTATTGTTCGACATGGCGGCCACATTTGTGTATATGCCCTATTACGCGCTGACTCCCGAACTGACTTCCGATTATGATGAGCGGACTTCATTGACCAGTTTTCGCATGTTCTTTTCAATCGTGGGCAGTCTGGTGGCGTTCACCATCCCGATTTTAATTGTGGGCGGCTTTAATCCGCAGAATCTGCGACGCGTCGCGTTGATGGGTGCGGTATTCGGTGGGGCCAGCGCGCTGCCTTTGCTTTCAGTCTTCTTTGGTACCCGCGAACGGGAAGAATTCATGCAGCAAGAACAACCCAGCTTACGTGAATCGTTTAAAGCAGCGGTGCGCAATAAACCCTTTATTTTTGGCGCGGTGATCTTTTTGCTCACCTGGGTGTCGATCGATATTCTGCAAGCCTCCCTGCTGTATTTTGTGAAATATATTTTGGGGCGCGAGGCGCAATCCGATCTGATCATGGGTGTGATTTTTGTCACCGCCATTTTCTCGCTGCCGATCTGGAACTATGCCGCCCACCATTGGGACAAGCGCACCGCCTACATCAGCGGAATTGCTTTTTGGGCGGTGGTACAGGTGGTGTTAATCACCACTGGAGCAGCCACGCCTACCGCTCTGGTGATTTTCTTGTGCGTACTGGCCGGTATCGGTGTGGGCGCGGCGCATGTGCTGCCCTGGTCCATTCTGCCGGATGCCATCGAATGGGATGAGTGGCAGACCGGCACGCGCCATGAAGGGATGTTTTATAGCCTGATCACTCTGATGCAAAAGATCGCCTCCTCGCTGGCTGTACCGCTCATCTTGTTGCTGTTGGAAGTAAGCGGATACATTCCCAATTCCGCCTCACAGCCGCCACAGGCCTTATGGGGGATTCGCCTGGCGGTAGGGCCGATTCCGGCAATTCTGCTATGCGGCGGATTATTGTTTGCCGCCCTTTATCCCCTCAAACGGCAGGAATATCACACCCTGGTTAAGGACCTGGAAGCGCGGCGTTCCACTCCATCCTCCGCGGAATAAGGAACCCTCATGCCTGAACTCAACATAAAACCAATCCAAAATAAACGCGAGCGCGAGATCTTTTTAACTTTTCCCTGGCAGGTATACAAAGACGATCCGTTATGGGTGCCACCGATCATCCCCGAGCGGCGCAAGGCCATTGACCCCCGCCTTGGGGGATTCTTCCGGCGCGGCGGCGAAGCCGACTTTTTTATTGCCTGGAAGGGAGAACAGCCGGTCGGCACGATTTGTTGTGCCGAGGATAAAGAAGCGAACGCCAATACAGGGTTGCGCGAATCCATATTTGGATTTTTCGAATGTGTAAACGATCCCACCGTAGCGAAAGCATTGTTTGATCACGCGGTTAGATGGGCGCGCGAACGCGGATTTCGTTCCATCACCGGTCCTTTTAATCTGGATTATGAAGATGGGTATGGGGTGTTAATTGAAGGGCGCGACCGTCCACCGGTAATTCTGTGCGGACACAGCCCGGACTATTATCAAGGGTTCTTTGAATCCTATGGGTTTTATCCCTCACGCGGCGATAACCTGGCTTACGCGCTGGATCTGACCCAAACCACCCCGGCGTTGGATCGCCTGACGCAAGGCGCTCAGCGCGCCCGAGCGTTGGACCGTTTCCAAATCCGTTCGGCCCGCTTTGACCAATGGGAAGCAGAAATTGACCGCGTGCACCCACTGATCAACGCCGCCCTGGCGCACCTTCCCGATCACCGTCCCTGGCCGCGAGAAACATTACAGGAATCGTTCGCTCCGTTCAAACAAATCGCTGATCCGGATTTAATTTTGTTTGCCGAAGAAAATGGCCAGACAATTGGTTTCTTTCCCGGTGTTCCCAACCTGAACGAGGCTTTCCTTCACGCCAACGGACTGCGTCATCCCTGGAATTACCTGCCTTTGCTGCCGCGGATGCGCCAGCGCACCCGCTGTTTGGCGATCAAGAGCGTGCTGGTCTACCCCGAATACTGGAACAGCGGCGTGGCGCTGATGTTGTTTGACGAGATGATCTGCCGGGCGCGGGAACGTGGTTACCAGTGGGCGGATCTATCGTTGACCTCAGCAGACAATCCCAAAACACCCATGCTGGCAGAGCGATTTGGAGCAAAGATCTATAAGCGGTATCGGGTATACCGCTTGGAGGTGGATTAAGCCCATTCGCTTTTGGTGTTTAATTGCCCGTAGGGTGGTGTTGAGGGCGGACGATCTGTTGGGTGTTAAACCATCCTGAAAATGCCCGAAACCCACCGTTCGTTGGTTGGTCAATCGCAATTGACCACCATCCCCAAGACGGTGCGGCGCCGCCTCAATCCCTTTAGGGTGCGGGGTGCCGCGCACGACGGGTTACTGCGGCGGCGCAATCTGCTCCGCGTACCAGGAAAGGTATTCCGCCATGTGCGCGGACCAATAATCGTTATTGTGCGCGCCTTCATTTTGCAGCCAGAGGTGGTCGATTCCATATTTTTCCAATAAACTCACAAATTGGACGGCGCCAGCGTAGTATCGATCGCTGGTACCAATGTCTACATACAGGTGGGGAATCTGTCCTGACGCGGTTTCACCGAGCAAGTAGAACAGGCGGTAATCGCTGAAAACCGCGTTGGGTACGCTATGCGCTCCCACAGCATAAAAGGTGCCTGGATTTTCAAAAGCCAGCAGCGCCGCCCAAGCTGCCCCGCGCGAGATACCCCCGATCGCCCGGCAGTGAGCCTCAGCGCAGGCGTGGTATTCAGAACTTAACCATGGCAGCATTGCCTGGATTAACGCGGTTCCGTATTTTGAATCGAGAAAATCTTGCAGGTAATATTCCTCACGCGGCATGGCCACAATAAAGGGAGCGGCTTGTCCAGTAGAAATTAACTGATCAGTAAGTTGCGGTAAGTTCAAATCCAACCACTGCTCGTGGGTGTAAGATTGACCATGCAGCAACATCACCACTGGATAAGGATCTTCACGATTCATATCAAAACAGGGTGGCAAATATAAATTCACCAGAATCGGCTTGGGAAACAGGTCCGTTTCAAATTCCCGGGTTTCTAATCGGCCGCTCTCCTCCTGGCAACCCACAACAGTAGGGGTGGCGGGTACAGGGGTCGAAGTAGACGGCATGGGGGTGAAGGTAGCAGCAGGTTGAGTTGCCGTGGCCGTCTGCGTAGAGGCAGCTGGGGGAGCAAATTTAACCATCGGATTAAAATTTGGGTTGCAGGCTGTCAGCCAAAAGATGATAACCAACCCGCCAATCAGCTTGCTTGCTTTAAAAAATAAGGTTGAATTTGATTGCATCAGTATAGAATGTTTCCTTGACGATTGTTGCATATTCGGATTATACTCTAACCCGCCGGGGTGTAGCGCAGTTGGCAGCGCACCGTGTTTGGGACGCGGGGGTCGGCGGTTCGAGTCCGCCCACCCCGACAGGCACCGCCAGACGCTGAAATGCGCGCGGCGGTTGTTTTTTCTTAATCAAATTTGGGACTGGTCCTTTGGAAAAGCCATTTCTGTCCATCGTCATACCTGCGCATAATGAAGAAAATCGCCTCCCAAAAACTTTGGAGGAGATTGACTGCTTCATCCAAACTCAACCTTATCCCATCGAAGTATTGGTAATTGAAAACGGCAGTCGCGACCGGACTTTTGAACTGGCCCAGGAATACGCTGCCCGCATGCCATTTTTGCGCGTGTTTCAAGAGACTGCTCGCGGAAAAGGGCTGGCTGTAAAACGAGGGATGCTGGAAGCACGCGGCGAATATCGATTCATCTGCGACGCGGACCTCTCCATGCCCATCGAAGAAGTCAACCGCTTTCTACCCCCACAATTGGACAAACCCCACGTGGCAATCGGCTCGCGCGAAGCGCCGGGCGCGGTTCGTTACAACGAACCGGCCTACCGCCATTTTATCGGGCGTGTTTTTAATATGATGGTACGCGTACTGGCTTTGCCCGGTCTGCAGGATACTCAATGTGGATTTAAATGCTTCAGCGCCGAAGTCGCTGAAAAAGTGTTTCCACTGCAAACCCTGCCAGGTATGTCCTTCGATGTGGAAGTGTTGTTCATCGCCCGCCGGATGGGCTACAGTATCATTGAAGTAGCCATTCCCTGGTATTTCAGCGCCGAAAGTCGCGTGCGCCTGTTTGAAGATTCACTGCGCATGGCTGGAGATTTATTATCCATCCGCCGCAACGCCCGCCAGGGATTATATACCCTGCCCTCCAAATGAAATGAAAGTTGAAATTCCCGCGCAAGACCGCTACCCAGATCTGGAACAAGAGAAACGTCTCTGGCAAAGCGGAATTTTGCATGCCGCCGGATTAGATGAAGCCGGCCGCGGAGCCTGGGCCGGACCGGTATACGCCGCGGCGGTGATTCTGCCGGCGTGTGAATCGGTTTTGGAAGAATTAGACGGGGTGCGTGATTCCAAACTAATGACCGCCCGCCAGAGAGACCAGTGGGCGCAGCGTGTCCGGCTGGCTGCTTTGGCCTGGGGCGTTGGGTACGCCAGCGCGGCAGAAATTGATGAGATGGGTATCTTACCTGCCACCCGGCTGGCCATGAAACGCGCCGTCGCGGCGCTTGGCACTCCCCCACAGCATTTACTAATCGATGCCGTAAAATTGCGTGAAGTGAACCTGCCCCAGACTGTATTGATCAAAGGCGACCGGCGTTGTTTGAGCATTGCGGCCGCCTCGGTGCTGGCCAAAACCGCCCGAGACTCGGTAATGGTTGATTTTGAAACCCAATTTAAAGGTTATGGATTTGCCGCGCATAAGGGCTATGGCACGCGGAGGCACCAATCCGCGCTGGATGAGTTGGGCGCCAGCCCGATTCATCGCATGTCTTACGCACCGCTGCGGGCCCGCCTATTTGCGGAAAGCGAATTGCAAGCGGCTGAAGAAAACAAAACCCAACCAGATTAAAACAACAGACGCGCCAGCGAACCGGCGCGTCTGTTTTGTTATTCGGAAAAATAATCTTTATCCGTTGCTGTATTTGCGGCGCAGGAATACTTTGGTGATCTCGGCCACAACCGAGGGGATAAATAACAGCGGAATGGCTTCGGCCAGTTCAATCGGGTTGAGTGGAACGGTATCAAACACACCCTGGAAGAAGGGCACATAAACCACCATGATCACCAACACGAATGAGGCCAGGAAAGCGTAGTTCATCCACTTGTTGGAGAACACACCAATCTTCAACAGCGGATAGTATTCCGAGCGGGCGGTATAGGCGCGCAACAGCTCGGAAAGACTGAGGGTTACAAACGCCATTGTCTCGGCCAGGCGGCGATCGGTGGGATTGATGCTCATACCGATGTAGAAAGCCGTCAGAGTGACCGCAGTGATCGCCACAGTTTGAATGGCAATCCCGATCCACATGGGAGTATTGATGATATTTTCTTTGGTAGGACGCGGCGGCTGATTCATGATATCCGGATCGCCTTTTTCCATCGCCAGCGCCAGTGCCGGAGCGCCGTCGGTCAGCAGGTTTAGCCACAACAGTTGAATGGCTGCCAGCGGTGAGAAACCGGACACCAATGTAGCGATGAAGATGGTGGCAATCTCAGCCAGGTTACAGGAGAGCAGGAAGTACACAAACTTGCGAATATTGGAGTAAATGATACGACCTTGCTCAATCGCCGATACGATACTGGCATAGTTGTCATCGGTCAACACCATGTCGGCGGTTTCTTTAGCCACATCGGTACCGGTGATGCCCATTGAGACACCAATGTCGGAACGTTTGATCGCCGGAGCGTCATTGACGCCATCGCCGGTCATGGCGACGACTTCCCCATTCGCGCGCAGCGCGTCAACGATACGCATTTTATGTTCTGGCGAAACGCGGGCGAACACATCGGTGACCTTAACCCGCTCGCGCAGGGTTTCGTCGTCCATGTCATTCAGTTCATTGCCGGTCAATACCTGGTGCCCAGACTGCAGCAGTCCGATGTTTTCGGCAATGGCTTTGGCGGTGTTGGGGTAGTCGCCAGTGATCATAATGGTGCGGATACCCGCGCCGCGCGCTTCCAACAGAGCAGGTTTCACTTCCACCCGGGCCGGGTCGATCATGCCCACCATCCCAGCGAAGACCAGATCTTTTTCCAATTCTTCGCTTTTCACCTGATCGGGCATTACATCTACGATGCGGTAAGCCAGACCCAATACGCGCAAAGCGTTATTGGTCATCGCTTCGTTGGCTTCCAGGATCATCTTGCGAGAGGCATCATCCAATTCTTTGGATTGATTGTCACCCACCGCGTAGCGGTTACACAGACCTAAAACCACATCCGGCGCGCCCTTCACCGCGATGGTATACAGGCGGCGTTCCTCATCCTTGCCTTCAAATGGGGAAATATCTTCACGGACGGGTTCTTTCACCGCGTGAATGGTGACCATGCGTTTGCGAGTCGAGTCAAAGGGAATCTCCTGCTCGCGCGGGTAAGCCTGATTCATCTTGGAAGCAAATGCACCAGCTTTGGCTGCCGCAACCAGGATGCTGCCTTCGGTGGGATCACCAATCATGCGATAGTTATTGTTGCCGTTGTCACCAGCAATTTTTTCCAATTCTGCGTCATTGTTGAGTACACCCAGCCACAACGTGTTGGTGTGAACCGGATAATCTTCAACTTTGACTGTTTTGCCATCAACCAGGAATTCACCCTGAACGCCATAACCGGAGCCGGTCACTTCCATGAAACTGCCGTTCGCCCAAATGCGGGTGACGGTCATTTCATTTTGGGTCAGGGTACCGGTCTTATCGGTGCAGATCACGGTGGCCGAGCCCAGAGTCTCGACCGAAGCCAGCCGGCGGATCAGCGCGTGGCGGCGAACCATCTCGCGCATGCCCAGCGCCAGACTGATGGTTACCACCGCGGGCAAACCCTCAGGGACGGCGGCAATCGCCAGGCTGACCGCCACCATGAACATTTCGCGCACCACATCCCAACTGAACGCACCCGCGCGCCATACGCCAGCCACGAATACCAAACCACACACGGCTAACGCGCCGTAACCCAGCATTTTGCCCAGGTCGTCCAGGCGCTGCTGCAGCGGGGTTTGTTCTTCTTCCACGCTTTGCAGCATGTCGGCGATCATACCCAGCTGGGTATTCATCCCAATCGAGGTCACCAAACCACGGCCGCGACCATAGGTAACGGTGGTTCCCATGAAAGCGGTATTTTTGCGATCACCCAGTGGAATATCTTCCTCTAAATGCAGCATGGCATTCTTTTCCACAGGGACTGATTCTCCGGTCAGGGCAGCTTCATCAATACGCATGTTGACCGCTTCGATCAGGCGCAGGTCGGCTGGGATGAAATTACCAGCTTCCAGGAAGACAATATCTCCCGGCACCAGCTCGTGCGCCGGTACCGTGACACGCTTGCCATCCCGCAATGCCTGCGCTTCGGGCGCGGCCATGCGTTTGAGCGCCGCCAATGCTTCTTCCGCGCGGCTTTCCTGCACCACGCCCAGAATGGCGTTAAGCAGCACAATTGCCATAATCGCAATGGCTTCGACGGTATCGCCCAAAACCAGAGAAATTACCGCGGACACGATCAGCAAAATAACGATGAAGTTATTCAGCTGATCAAAAATCATCTTTAAAAATGTGGGGCGCGGTTTTTCCCGTAACTGGTTGGGACCGTACTTCTCCTGGCGTCGGGCGACTTCTTCCGACGTCAAACCCTGGCTGATGGGCGAATCGAGTTTTTCGAGCGCTTGTTCAGCAGTCAATGCGTGCCAGAAGATATCAAGATCCGGTGGCATCCGCTTTAATAAGGTTACTTCTTTATCAGACATGTTTTAGTAAGTCTCCTTCAATAATGATAAAAGCAGCAAGAGAGGCTGCCTACATTCTTACTTGGGGGCAATGCGCGTTCCAGCCGGAATTTCGGTATTCTTGGGGATCACCACAACTCCATCCCGCACTACGAAAAATTCATCGTCTAAGTCTTCCGAATCCGGGAATGGTTCAATGGTTACATTGCTGCCGATGCGAACATTTTTATCTAAAATGGCACCGCTGATCTGGCAATTTTCACCAATGCCCAGCGGAATGGTGCTCTCATGGTAATCTTCGGCCGAATCGTCATAATAGTCGGCGCCCATCATAATCGTGTCACGCAGCACTGTGCCCTTGCGGATCTGGCTGCGCAAGCCAATGACCGAATGGATGACTTCGGCATTGTCCACGCAACAACCTTCGGATAAGAAAGCCCGATCTAAGCGCGCGTTTTGGATGTTGGAACCTGGCAAAAAGCGTGCGTGCGTGTAAATTGGATTTTCCGGATCAAAGAAATTAAACGGAGGGTTGGCGTCACACATACGCAGATTGGTGTCATAAAATGAACGGATGGTTCCGATATCTTCCCAATAGCCATCAAAGTCATATCCATAGACGGTATGCGTTTTAATCGCCAGAGGAATAATATCGCCGCCAAAATCGTCGAGATGGGAATACTTTTGCAGCAGCTTCACCAAAACATCGGTCTTGAACAGGTAGATACCCATAGAACCTAAGAAAGGACGTTCAGGATCGTCACGGCTGACCAGATCTTCCAGCACATCCGCCTCTTTAGGTTTCTCCGCGAAACGGGTGATGTGATATCCCGAATCGCGTTTGAGAATGCCAAATCGCCCGGCTTCGTCTTTGCGCACCGGCTGTACCGCGATGGTTATATCGGCATCATTGTCCTCATGGAACTTGAGCATCTTGGCATAATCCATGCGATAGAGATGATCGCCAGCCAGAATCAGCACATTTTCAGTGTGGGAAGAAAGAATTTCAAATATTTGCTTGCGTACCGCGTCCGCCGTGCCCTGGTACCAGCCCGCATTTTGCATGGTTTGCTCGGCCGCCCAAATTTGCACCCAGCCAGTATGGAACACATCAAAATTATAGGTATGAACGATGTGCCGGTGCAATGATACAGAATTAAATTGGGTGAGAATAGCTACTTTGAAAATACCGGAATTTATGCAATTGCTGATCGGAATATCAATTAAGCGGTATTTTCCCCCGATCGGAACTGCCGGTTTGGAGCGATTTTTGGTAAGCGGATACAATCGACTCCCACGACCACCACCCAAAATGACTGCCAATACTTTAGATGATTGAGGCATGCTCTTTCTCCTGGCTTAGATTAAAATAATTTAAAATCCCTGTACTCCCATGATAAAGAATACCTGAGATCGAAGGATTAGTCAAATATTCTGAATCGCCGCTCACAACACAAAACAGCAAGAGTCCCCACTCGCAGAGCCAATGGGGGAAAGCGATTTTCGTTGGATTTTGAAAGGGGCGTGGCTTCTTAAATTTTGGCAAACAAGAACAAATCTTACTCTTCCAACAAACCCGATCCAGTCTCCTGGAAATTTTCTACATCCTTCAGAGTGGGTTCGTATCCACCAATTTGTTCGAGAATTTCAAAAGGCGCAGTCAGATGAGTCACACCCGCCATTCGAACGGCGTAAATCTCTTCCATCGACTTTATACTGGCGGCAATAAGCTGTGTGGAGGTACCAGACAGGGCGCGAACCAGTTCACTGGCTAACTGGTGACCATCTTCCAGGCGGCGCAGGGCGCGATCATGATAGAAAATGAGGTACTGGGCGCCAGCCGCGCTGGCTGCCATCGCCTGCGCTGGATGGTAGACCGTGGTTATTGCGACCATCATTTGAGTACTGAGGCGCGCGCAAGCCGCGAAGCCAGCGGTAGTAGCCGGAATTTTGACTACCAGACGCCCGGACAACAACTTCCTCGCCCGGTCAGCTTCACGCAACATGTTTTCCACATCTGGCGCGGTAAGTTGGTAAAAAATGGGTGCTCCTGGCATGGAAGCTGCCAGATTGAGTAAGGTCGTCTCGGGGGGATATTCACTGCGTGTCAGAAGGGTCGGATTGGTGGTGATCCCCTTTACCCACCCCCATTCGGCAGCTTTTTGTGCCTGCGACACGATGGCAGAATCCAGATAAAAGGCCATCTTATATTCCTTGTCTATTTCTCCAACAATGCTTGATAGGGATATGAAAACGATATATTCATTTTATCAGTTTTTATTCGCCTGCCAAGCGCTCACCAGCAAATTATTTCTGCCGCCTCGCGACAACAAAGTACAATGTCTTGACAAAGGTTTTACATAAAAATAAGATTTAATTGACCGGATTAAGCCTGAATAAATGGAGGAATAAATGGAATCGCAAAAAACGTTTTGGAAGTTGTTTTATTTTCTCAGCCCATTGATTCCAATCACTTTTATCCTGGTGGCGCAACCATACGCGTTTAATAACATCTTCCTCCTGCTATCAATCATCCTGGGCGCGTCTGCGTATACCTATCTCTCCTGGCAATTTGTGCTCAGCGCGCGGCCGCCATTTATTGAGAAACTCTTTGGTCAGGATAAGCTGTATCGCTTTCACGCAGTGATGGCGGTGGTTAGTTTTGTGTTGGGGATCGCTCACCGGCAAATCAAAGTGATGGTGTTCAACCGGCAGGTGTTAACTTCAACCATCGCGATGATCTTACTGGCAGCGGTAATTATCGCCAGTCCTCTCTTTCTGATTGAGATTAAACCCAAACCAGTTGCCGCGATTAAGCGCTTCTCGGCGCGTGTCTTCCGCCTGAAACGGCGCACGGTAAAGCGCATCCATAACCTGACCCTGGTGATTGGCGGTTTACTGTTAGTGCACGTGTTAGGCAGTACCGGGGCGACCCAATCTCTGGCGGTGAGAACGATTTATATAGCCTACTTTGCCATTGGATTAAGTTTTTACCTTTACCACCAAATCTACCGCCGTTGGATTTTGAATCGCAACGCCTGGAGCGTGGCAGGGGTGACCGAAGTGGCTCCCAATATCCGTGAATTGAAATTAATCCCCGGAAATGGGCAGGGTTTCAATTACCAACCCGGGCAGTTTATGTTTTTACGTGTGTTCGGACAAAAGATCGAAAGTGAAGAGCATCCCTTTACGATCTCATCCAGCCCCACGCAAAAGGGTTTTATTACCGCGACGATCAAATCTTCGGGCGATTACACCAGCAAAATCGGGCAGATCCAACCCGGCGACAAAGCACACGTGGATGCCCCTTATGGCGTGTTCTCTTATTTACGTCACAAACCACAGGGCAAGATGGTCATGATTGCTGGCGGAATTGGCATCACCCCCCTGTTGAGCATGCTGCGCTACATGCGCGACGTTGATCCGCATCATAACGTGCAGCTGATTTGGGGCCTACAACGAGAAGAAGAAATAGTCTACAAGGATGAAGTAGAGAAGTTAAAGACTGAATTGGCACACTTCGATTGGGTGCCAGTCATGTCCAACCAACCCGAGTGGCCTGGTGAAACCGGATTCATTACCCGTGAACTGATTGAGAAATATGCAGTAAAAGCAGGTGAAGATCCGCGTGAGATGGATTTCTATGTGTGTGGCCCGCCCATTATGATGGATATCA
>Ga0209269_1001253_pt1 | contig 14252 bp, 9 predicted proteins | sample MTBAKMMethaMetaG_FD_187455 | JGI IMG/M metagenome (GOLD analysis project Ga0209269, IMG submission 187455) | Enrichment culture microbial communities from Arthur Kill intertidal strait, New Jersey, USA, that are MTBE-degrading - MTBE-AKM (Arthur... | ecosystem: Environmental > Aquatic > Marine >... | reverse complement strand
CCAGCCAGGGCGGCAGCAGCCCGAGCGCCAGTTGAAACAAATCCGTGTCTCGCATGATGGTTCCCTACGTGGTTTCTGGGTTAGCGGGGTAATCGTAGCCGGGGCTGTGGAATTGTGGGAATCCCGGAGTCCGCGCAGGGATTTCCATATTTCCACAGCCCATCTTGCCGCTCTATCGTAACCAGGAGTGCGGGACTTGTATAGCGTTACCCACACTAAAAAGCGAAGAGCCGAAAAAAATAATACTGTGAAACCTGTAATTTTAGCATTGATGCGTACATTTAGGCCAGGGTACCGGAGTGGAGGACCAGTGGCCAGTCTCGAGTCTCTTGTTCATCATCTCCAGGATGAATTTGATATTTGCATCGTGACCCAGGATCGGGATAAAAAGGACGCAACTCCTTATCATGGAATTAAATATAACGAATGGATGTGGATGAATGAAGGTTGGGTTCGCTACTTGCCAATTGGGAGGAAACATTGGAAAGCTATCTTCAAAGTAGTTCGAGAGGAAGAGTATAACCTCCTATATATAAACGATCTCTACTCGCCGAAGTGGGGGATTTGGCCTTTGTTGATCCGACGACTCGGGCTGATTAGAAATGTTCCGCTTTTGATTGCTCCTCGGGGGCAATTTGGCGCAGGGGCGCTTGGTATTAAAAAGTGGAAGAAGCAATTATTTATTCATTTTGCAAAGAATATAAGGCTGTTTAGATGTGCATCTTGGCACGCCACAAACGAAAAGGAAAGCATTGAAATCAGAGAAATAGTCCAAAATGACGCTGCGATTTTCACTGCTCCTAACCTACCATCTATCCGACCTCAAGATTATCGAACAATTATCCCTATCTATCCAAGTGCAATGATTCGCTTGATTTTTCTTTCGCGCATATCGCCCATGAAAAATCTGGAATTTTCAATATCTGTTCTTGGGAAATTAAAATTTCCTCTTGAATACGATATATTTGGCCCAATCGATGATTCTATCTATTGGAATAAAATATTGAATCTTATCCAGACTTTGCCGACGAATATCAAGGTTACGTATAAAGGCGAATTGCATCCAACCCAAGTGGCTGAGACATTTAGTCAATACCATGCATTTTTATTGCCAACCTTGGGGGAGAATTTTGGACATGTGATTCTAGAATCCTTGGCTTCAGGATGTTTACCAATAATAAGTGACCGCACGCCATGGCGTGATTTAAATGATCAGGGATGTGGCTGGGTGATACCGTTGGACAATCCGGAGGAATATGTCGCTGCCATAATGGAGCTTAAAATGATGTCCGCTCAAGAACTCCTGTCACGAAGGTTGAAAGCGACGAAATATTCTTCTGATTTTTTGTCTAAAAGCTTTGCAGTAGAAAAAAATCGAAACATGTTTCGAGTCCTCTGTAGTAGCAAAGAGGCTCAGTCGCACGAATATATTGGATCCCAATGATCAGTGGAGTGTATTGTGCCAGATAATAATTCCATTCAGTTTCATGATCAGCTGGCACTAAACTGGGAGAATAAACAAAAAAAGTGCTCCATCCAGAATCGAATCAGGGCTTTTGAATCTCTTGTGCGTGAAATACGATTCAATAATTCGGTACATTGGCTCGACGCCGGCTGCGGAAATGGATATTTTTCCCGTTGGTTGGCTGGCAAGGGGAGTCAGGTTGCCGGCGTGGATGCGTCCCGAGAGATGATCCAACGCGCGATGAGCCTGACAGATCGGGAATCCCAGGCCGGATCCAGGATACGTTTTGAAGTGATCGACGATATTTTATGTTTGAATTATCCGGAGTGTTCCTTCGATGGGATCATCTGTCTGAGTGTGCTCGAATATCTGGAGCGGCCAGACGATGTGTTGCGTAAATTTCAGCGTCTGCTTAAAACTGACGGATATTTGATCATCTCAGTCCCGAACAGACGCGCCATTTTTCGGATGATGGAACGCTGGCTGATATCTGGGTTCAAATCCGGCAAGGCTTCGCGGCAACTGTACCTGGAGTATTCCAAGCACTGGTACTCGAAAAGGGAGATCGTGAGCCTGTTGGACGCAAGCGGTTTCGAAAGTAAAGAAACCCGTTATGCAGGTATGCCCTTGCCGTTCATTCTGGATAACACGGTATTGATCGGTTCGCTGATCTTTGTCCTGGCCAAAAAAAGTGAGTGGATTTTCACCCCGATAGTCAGGATTTATAATCATCCGGCATGAAAGAGATGACATGAAACAAATCCTCCAATCACTGAGTGACGGCAGCCTGGAAGTCTCGGACGTGCCGTCACCCGGCGCAGCTGCCGGTAAGGTCCTGATCCGGACGGGGGCTTCCCTGATCTCCGCCGGGACCGAGCGGATGCTCATGGAGTTCGGGCAGGCGGGGTGGATCGGGAAGGCGCGGAGCCAGCCCGAGAAGGTGCGGCAGGTGCTGGACAAGATGCGTACCGACGGCGTCGCCCCCACGCTGGAGGCGGTGTTCCGCAAGCTGGACGAGCCGCTCCCCCTGGGCTACTGCAACGCCGGCGTCGTCGTGGAGGTCGGGGCCGGGGTGACCGGCCTGCGGCCCGGCGACCGGGTGGCCTCCAACGGCCCCCACGCCGAGTTCATCAGCGTGCCCCCGCACCTCTGCGCCCGCATCCCCGACGAAGTCACCGATGCCCAGGCCAGCTTCACCGTGCTGGGCGCCGTCGCCCTCCAGGGCGTCCGCCTGGCCGCGCCCACCCTGGGCGAACGGTTCCTGGTCATGGGCCTGGGGCTCCTGGGCCAGCTCGCCGTGCAGCTCCTGCGGGCCGACGGCTGCCGGGTGCTGGGCGTGGATCCGGTGGCCGACCGGCGGGAGCTGGCCCGCCGCTTCGGGGCCGACACCGTGGGCGCCGGTGACGACTCCGTGGCCGCCGCCCTCGAGTGGAGCGGCGGCCGCGGCGTGGACGGCGTCCTCATCACCGCCTCGGCCGAGACCGACGCGATCGTCCACCAGGCCGCCGCCGCGTGCCGGCAGCGGGGCCGGATCGTGCTGGTGGGGGTGGTGGGGCTGGGCTTGCGCCGGAGCGACTTCTACGAAAAAGAACTCACCTTCCAGGTATCCTGCTCCTACGGGCCGGGGCGCTACGACGAGCGCTACGAGCAGGGCGGGCACGACTACCCGTTCGGCTTCGTGCGCTGGACCGAGCAGCGCAACTTCGAGGCGGTGCTGGAGCTGTTGCGCGCCGGCGCGCTGAAGGTGGACCCGCTCATCACCGACCGCTTTCCCCTGGCTGTAGCTCCGGCCGCCTACGAGAAAATCCAGAAGTCACCGGCCGCGCTCGGCGTGATTCTGGAGTACCCGGCCGAAGCGGCGCGCGCCCCGGCCATCCGGCTGCGGCAGGACGCCGCGCCGCCTGCCGGCGGAGTGGGAGTGGGCGTGATCGGCGCCGGCCAGTTCGCCCGAGGCGTGCTGCTGCCGGCGCTGGCCCGCACCCCGCCGGCCCGGCTGGAATGGGTCGCCGACCTTGACGGGAAGGCCGCCGCCCACGCCGGACGGAAATTCGGCGCCGCGCAGGTCACCACCGACCACCGCCGGGTGCTGGACGATCCGCGAGTGCAAGCGGTCTGCATACTCACCGGCCATCATCTGCACGCACCCCTCGCGGCCGAGGCGCTGGCGGCCGGCAAGCATGTCTTCGTGGAAAAGCCCCTGGCCATACGGTCCGACGAGTTGGACGCGCTCCGCGATGCGGTGGCCGCCGCGCCCGACCGCCAGCTTGCCGTGGGCTTCAACCGCCGCTTCAGCCCGCACACGGAGCGAGTCCGCCGGCTGCTCGAGGGGCGCACCGGGCCGCTGGCCCTGGTGATGACGGTCAACGCCGGAGCTATTCCGGCAAACCACTGGATTCAGGACCCGGCGCGGGGCGGCGGCCGGATCGTGGGCGAGGGATGCCACTTTGTCGACCTGCTGGCCCACCTCGCGGGACACCCCGTCGTGGCGGTCACCGCGCTCATGGCGGAAGGGCCGGAGCGGGGCCCCGAGGACCAGATGTCCATCACCCTGGGTTTTGCCGACGGCTCGGTGGGGACGGTCCACTACTTTTCCGGCGGCTCGAAGCGCTATCCCAAGGAAACCCTCGAGGTCTTCGGCGGCGGCCGGGTGATCCGGGTGGACAACTTCCGCGTCACCCGTGGCTTCGGCTGCGGTGCCTTCCGCCGCTTCGCCACCTGGCGCCAGGACAAGGGCCACCGCGCCGAGGCGGCCGCCTTCGTGGACCGGGTGGCCCAGGGCGGCCCGCCCCTCATGCCGTTCGCCGAACTGGAGAACGCGACGCGCGCCACCTTCGCCGCGGTGACTTCAGCCCGGGAGAAACGAACAATTATTTTGGGTTGATGGTTGATTGTTAATAGTTGAGGGTTGAGAGTTGAGAGTTGAGGGTGTTGCGGGTGTCAGGTTCCCGGCTGTGCAGGGCGCTGCCCCATATCCTTTTGGGATGGGGGGAGAATGGGCGGCTGGGCTGGGATGCCCGTGTTAGAGACGGCGCGGCGGTATTGGGAGACGGCGCGGCACCTGCGGGTAGAGCAGATCGTCAATCGGGTCTGGCGTCGGTTGCGCCGGCGGACGATCACCCCGCCGCGGGGCGACTGGCGGCTCGTGGACGGCGTGCCCGTCCCACCAGCCGGCGAGGCGGGGGGATGCGCCGACGGCCGGATGTTCACGTTCCAGAACCAGACTCTGGCGCTTGAAGGGGCGGACCGATGGCGCCCGGCGGCGGCGTCCCGCCTCTGGCACTATCACCTCCATTATTTCCGTTACCTGTGGGCGCTGGCGCCGGCGTGGGCGGACGCACTCCTTGCCGACTGGCTGGCGGCGAATCCGCCCGGTGCGTCGCCGGGCTGGGATCCTTATCCCACAGCGCTTCGGGTGCGGGAGTGGCTGGAGTGGTTGCTGGCGCAACCCGAACCGGAGGCCGGAGCGCGCAGGCGGGCCGTGGCGAGTCTGGCCCACCAGGTGGCCGTGCTGGAAGACCAGCTGGAGTATCACCTCGGCGGGAACCACCTGCTGGAGGACGCCGTGACCCTGTGCTGGGCGGGCCTGCGGCTGGACGGCCCGCGGGCGGCCAAGTGGCGCGGGCGGGGGCTGGCGCTGCTGCGACGGGAGCTGTCTGCCCAAGTACTGCCCGATGGCGGCCACGCCGAGCAGAGCCCCATGTATCAGGCAATTCTGGCCGAGGGACTCCTGCGGCTGGCCGAAGTGGCCACCTCGTCGTTCGTACCCGAGGCTGAAGCGATCGCTGAGGCGGCCGGCGGCGCCGGCCGCTGGCTGGCGGCGGCGCTAGCGTTGCTCACGCATCCCGATGGGCGGATCGCCCTCCTCAACGACGCCGCCTGGGGCCAGGCTCCGGAGTGGTCCGCGCTGTCTGCCCGTTTCGGCCTGTCCGGCGACGGCGGCCCGGGCGCCTGGGCCCTGCCGGACAGCGGCTACTACGGTTGGCGCAGCGATGACGGCACCTATCTGGTCTGCGATGCCGGTCCGGTGGGTCCTGACCCCAATCCCGGCCACGCCCACGGGGACATCTTCTCCTTCGAGCTGTCGGTGCGCGGCCGCCGGGTGATCGTGGACGGTGGCGTCCACGACTACGAGCGGGGTGCCATGCGGAACTACTGCCGCTCCACCGCCGCCCACAACACCGTCGAGATCGACGGCCGCGACCAATGCGAATTCTGGGACGTGTTCCGCGTCGCCCGCCGCGGCCGCCCCCGCGACGTGGCGTGGGCGCCAGGAATCGACGGGTTCCGCCTGACCGGGTGGCACGACGGCTATCGCCGCCTGCCGGGCCGGCCGATCCACAGCCGGGAGTTCCACTGGGAGGCACCGGTGGCGCTCGCGGTCACGGACCGGGTCACGGCGCGACGCGACGTGGCGGCGGTGTCCCGGTTGCACGTGCACCCGGACTGCGCGGTGGAGTCTGTGGGACGGGACGGCGCCGTCATCCGGCACGAGGGCGGCGTCGTCCGGGTGCGGTTCTCCGGCCCGGGCCGGCTGGCGCTGGAGGAGAGCTGGTTCTGTCCGGAATTCGGGCGCAGGATCCCCAACGCCTGCCTGGCCTGGCGGGCCGAAGGGGAGCGGATCGAGACGGGGTTCCGGCTGGAGATCGAGTAGATGCGAATCCTGTTCTTTTCCCACTATTTTCCCCCCGAGGTGAACGCGCCTGCCTCGCGCACCTTCGAGAATGGCCGGCGCTGGGTGCGGGCGGGCCACGAGCTGACGGTGGTCACCGGCGCCCCCAACTGCCCCGACGGGAAGGTGTTCGCCGGTTACCGGAACCGGCTGCGGCAGGTGGAGGAGAAGGAGGGGATCCGCGTGGTGCGCATCTGGACGTACATCGCCCCCAACGCCGGCACCTGGCGGCGCATCGCCAACTACATTTCCTACTTGTTCAGCGCCGTGGCATTCGCCCTGTTCCTGCCCCGGCCCGATGTGTGCGTCGCCACCTCGCCCCAGTTTTTCTGCGGCTGGGCGGGCCTCATTTACAGCCGGCTGCGGCGGGTGCCGTTCGTGCTGGAGATCCGGGACATCTGGCCCGAGTCCATCGCCGCGGTCGAGGCGTTCCGCAGCCGCCGCCTGCTGGCCGTCCTGGAGTGGCTGGAGCGGCGGCTCTACGCCGGCGCCGGCCGGATCGTCACCGTGGGAGAGGGGTACCGGCAGCGTCTCGTCGAGAAAGGCGTGCCCCCCGAAAAGGTGGCGGTGGTGATGAACGGCGTGGACCGGGAGCTGTACCATCCCCGCCCCCCCGACGAGTCGCTCCGCACCCGGCTGGGCCTGGACGGGAAGTTCGTGTGCAGCTACGTGGGCACCATCGGGATGGCCTGCGGGCTGGACACGGCGCTCCAGGCGGCGCGGCGGCTGAAGGCGAAGGGGCGCGACGACATCGTCTTCCTGCTGGTGGGGGACGGGGCGGTGCGGGCCGACCTCGAGGCGGAGGCCCGGCGCGAGGGGCTGGACAACGTCTGTTTCACCGGTCGGATGGACAAGGCGGTGATGCCGGCAGTCTACTCCATCTCCGGCGCCTGCCTGGTGCACCTGCGCCGGACGGAGCTGTTCACCACCGTGATGCCGTCCAAGATCTTCGAGGCGTGCGGCATGGGCCGCCCGGTGATCAACGGCGTGGCCGGCTTCGCCGCCCGGTTCGTGGCGGAAGCGGGGGCGGGGATCAACATCCCCCCCGACGACGCCGACGCCCTGGTGGATGCCGTGATCCGGCTGGCGGACGATCCGGAGCTGTCCCGGCGGTACGGGGAAGCGGGGATGGCGTACGTCCATGACCGCTACGACCGGGATCGTCTGGCGGATGATTATCTGATATTATTGCAACGTTCGGAAAAGGGCTGAAAACGCCATTCTTCAGATAGCACTGGCTGCCGACGACTTCAACGATATGAAATCGAAGTGGAGAGTCAAACGATGAAACGCGCGCTGATCACCGGGATCACCGGACAGGATGGATCGTATCTGGCCGAGTTGTTGTTGAGCCAGGGATACGAGGTGCATGGAATCGTTCGGCGGGTCGCGCTGGAAGATCCCATCCGAAGATTCTCCCGGATTCAGCACCTGCTGCCCCAGTTGAAACTTCATCCCGCCAGTTTGGAGAGTTTTGCCAGCCTGTTCCGCGTGGTCTCGTCCGTGCAGTTCGACGAATGTTACCACCTGGCCGCGCAAAGCTTTGTGGCGGAGAGTTTCGAAGACGGGTTCTCGACGATGAACATCAACATCAACGGGACTCACTATCTGCTGGCGGCACTGAAAGAGGCCTGCCCGACGTGTCGTTTCTATTTCGCGGGTTCTTCGGAGATGTTCGGCAAGGTCCGCGAGGTGCCGCAGAAGGAGACAACGGCGTTTCATCCCCGCAGTCCGTACGGCATCAGCAAAGTAGCGGGGTACTACCTCACCATGAACTATCGGGAGGCGTACGGGATGTTCGGCAGCAGCGGGATCCTGTTCAACCACGAGAGCCCCCGCCGCGGCTACGAGTTCGTGACGCGGAAGATCACCAGCACCATCGCCAAGATCAAGACGGGCAAGGCGAGCGAACTCCGCTTGGGCAACCTGGACGCCCGCCGCGACTGGGGCCATGCCGCGGATTACGTGAAGGCCATGTGGCAGATGCTGCAGCAGGATCGGCCGGATGATTACGTCGTGGCCACCGGCGCCAACCACAGCGTGCGGCAATTCTGCGAAATCGCGTTTGCCGAGGCGGACCTGGATTGGCAGGAGTGGGTGAAGGTGGATCCGCGCTTCTGCCGGCCGGCGGAGGTGGAAGACCTGCGGGGCGACGCCGCCAAGGCCCACAAGGTTCTAGGTTGGGAACCTTCATATAGTTTCGATGGTCTTGTCCGGGAGATGGTCCGCTCTGATCTCCAACTGGAAGCCCAATAAACCCATGATCAAACTGCTCCTGGTGGCCGGGGCGCGGCCCAATTTCATGAAGATCGCGCCCATCGTGCACGAGCTGCGGCGGCGGTACGGGACCGCCGGGCGGCACGAACCGGCCGGGCAACTTGGGACGGTTCAGACGGCTGGGCCGGGTCAGCCGGCTGACGGTTCTGGGGCGAAGGCCAAGGCAGAGGCCGGCGCGGACGTGGCGTGGCGGGTGGTGCACACGGGGCAGCACTACGACTTCGAGATGAGCCGGACGTTCTTCGAGGAGTTGGAGCTGGACGCGCCGGACCACTTTCTCAACGTCGGTTCGGCGAGCCACGCCGAGCAGGCCGCCCGGGTGATGACCGCGTTCGAGCCGGTGTGCCTCGCCGAGCGCCCGGACCGCGTGGTGGTGGTGGGCGACGTGAACTCCACCATGGCCTGCGCCCTGGTGGCGGTGAAGCTGGGCGTCCCCGTGGCCCACGTGGAGGCGGGGCTGCGCAGCTTCGACCGCGCCATGCCCGAGGAGATCAACCGCCTCGTCACCGACGCCGTGGCCGACCTGCTCCTGGTGAGCGAGCCGAGCGGCTTGGCGAACCTGGAACGGGAGGGACGAGCAGGCAACGCCCGCTTCGTGGGGAACGTCATGATCGACGCCCTCCACTTCGGCCTGCGCAAGCTCGAGGGGCGCGAGCTGCCGGCGCACCCGGCGCCGCGGGCGGTGGTGACGCTCCACCGGCCGTCCAACGTGGACACGCAGCGCCAGCTCGGCGCCCTGCTGGATGTGCTGGCTGAGATCGGCCGCGACATGACCGTGTTCTTCCCCATCCACCCGCGCACGCGCAAGAACATCGACGCCTTCGGCCTGGCGGGGCGCCTGGCGGGCGCCGACGTGCGGCTCCTGCCGCCCCTGCCGTACCTGGAGTTCCTGCACCTGTGGCGCGGGGCGGCGCTGGTGCTCACCGACAGCGGCGGCATCCAGGAGGAGACCACCGCGCTGGGGGTGCCGTGCTTCACCCTGCGCGACACCACCGAGCGGCCCGTGACCGTGGACGAGGGGACGAACGTGCTGGTGGGCGCCTCCGCGGAGAAGCTGCGCGCCGCCTACGCGGCGTTCCGCGGCGGGGCGGTGAAGCGCGGCCGGGTGCCGGAGCTCTGGGACGGGCGGGCGGCCGGGCGGATTGTGGACGCGTTGATCGGGGGATAAGGCGCGCCAAGACGCGAAGACGCAAAGAATACTTTTTAGGGTCAATGGAAAGAAGCGGTCGGCGGGTGCCGGCCGTTTTCAATTTTCAGAGTTTGAAAGTTGGAAGGTTTGAAGGTTAGAACGTTCGCAGGATCACAGGTTCGAAAGTTCGCAGGTTCGGGGACGGTTGAGGGTTGATAGTTGATGGTTGATGGAGGAATCGGTAGAATGGGCGGAAAATAAGAGTTCACAGGATCAGGAAGACGTTTGAAGGTTTGAAAGTTGAAAGGTTGGAAGGTTGGGATTGGGGAACGTTATAACCTTATCAAGAAAACGTTTGAAGGTTTGAAAGTTGAAAGGTTGGAAGGTTGGGATTGGGGAACGTTCAAACCTTCAAACCTTTAAACATTCAAACAGTTCCGAACACGATTACGAATTACGATCACGATTACGATCACGATGACGATTACGAGCACGAACATTCGGGATGGGAACGAGCCTCTAGCCTCGAGCCTCTAGCCTCGATTACGAGCACGATTACGAATTACGATCACGATTACGAGCACGAAATCCGATTTCCGAAGTCCGATGTCCGAATTCCGATGTCCGAATCCCATGGGGAGGGAACCGACGATGGCGAAGACGAAACGTACCGGTGAGACGGTGAAGTCACGGGCGGTGGACTGGACGGCGGTGCTGGCGGGGATACCGGACCTGCCGCTGGGTAACGAGGCGCTGCCGCTGGAGCTGGCGGCGGCCCGTCCGTCGGGTGTCTGGCCCATCGAGGCCGGCGCCGCTTCGGCCGCGTTCGGGGCCGGGGGCGAGGTGCGGATCGAGGCGTTCAACGCCCTCGACGACGAGGACGCCGACGGCGTGCTGGGCGCGCCCGCCGAAGCGCCGTCCGCGCCCGGGGAGGCGGCGCTGGGGCCGCAGCTGGAGCTTGCCGACGACGCGGCGTGGCTCAAGTACCGCCTCGCCGCGCGGCCGATGGCAAAGGGCGCGGCCCGGGGGCTGGAGCTCGCGGCCGGGCCCGAGGCGGTGCTGGCCGATTACCGCTGCCACAATCGGGAGGAAAACGCGCGGGCGGCGGTGCGGGAAGATCTCGCCGCGCCGCGCCTGGCGGTGCGCGCCGGCGACGTGCTGGCCATGGGGCCCCGCGACGCGCTTGTCTGGCGGGTGCGCGGGGAGCTTGCTTTGCGCCTCACCGTGGGGTGGGCGCCCCTCTGGCGCGCGGCTCTGGGCGCCGTGGCCCGGCTCCTGCCGCCGGAGCGGCTGCTGGCGGCGGAGGCCGCGGCCGGGGCCGCGGCGGATTTCGCCGTGACCCTTTGCGACGACTTCCAGGTGGTCTTCACAAGGCCGGAGCCGGGCCGGGTGCGCGTGGCGGTGCAGAAGATCGAGGCCCGGGGGGTGGCGGCGGGGGCGCCGCTGGCGCTCCAGGTGGCCCTCGACGGCGGGGCGGACCTGGCGGCCGCGGCCGAAAGCGCCTGGGCGGCGGTGTGCGGCGGGCCGGTGGGGCGCATCGAGAAGATCCTGAAGCGGGCGTCACTGGAGGAGCTGGGCGAGGCGGAGCGGGCGCTGCTGGAGCAACTCCTGGAGCGGGTGCGCCTCGGCCGCACGTTCCGGACGTTGGGCGCGGTGGCCCGGCGCTGGACGGCGCTCCGCGGCCGGGTGGAGGCGGCGGTGGCGGCGGCGGCCGAAGCGCAGGCGGCGGCGGGCTTCCGCTACGAGTACCTGCGCCTCCACACCGGGACCACGCTCTTCCAGGCGGTGCTGGATGACGCGGACTTCCGCGCCTGCCATCCGGCGCTGGTGCGACTGGACCTGGCGCCGGCGCTGGATTTAGCGCGCGCGCACCCGGAGCGCCTCGCGCTGGAGCGATTCTTGCGCGAGGACGTGCGGCTCAGGCGGCGCGCGTGGGGGCTGGCGGTGACGCTGGGTCCGTGGACGGCGGCCGGCCGCGACGTGACCGAGCGCCGCGCGGTGGTCCAGCGCGACGGGGCGGGGCGGGAGCGGGTGGCGGTGTCGATCCGGCGGCGCTACGAGGCGGCGTGGGGGCGGCGGACGGCGGCGTGGACGGCGGATCTCTCCGCCGAGATGCCGGAGTTTGCCGCGGCGCACCGGCCGGCGGCGGACGAGTTCCGCTTCGCCCTGCGCCTGCAGTGGGAGTGGGGGGAGCGCAAACTCGCGCGCGCGGACCTGGCGGAGGCGCTGGACCTGGCCATGGTCTGGGGGGCGCTCACCCCGGCGGGCGCGGCGGAGGTGGCCGCGTCGCTCGCGGCAGAGCTGGCCGCCCGGGAGCCGGCGGTCATGAGCGTCGCGCTGGAGCTGGACGACGCGGCGCTCCGGGCGCTGCTGCCGCGCCTGGCCGCCGGCGGTGACGCGGCGGCGGCGCGGGCGCTGGCCCGGGCCATGCCGCGCCTGGAGCGGTACGCGGCGCGCCGCGAGCCGGCCCGCCGGGAAGCGCTCTACGCGCCCCTCTGGCGCGAGTACCTGCGCCGCAGCCGGGAGCCGCTCCGGGCGTACGCCGCCGCGGCCCGCCGCCACGTGGCGGCGGCGCCGGGGGGGCAGCACCTGGCTTTCCGTGAGGGAGGCGGCGGGACGCGGGATCCGCTGTTCGGCGAGTTTCACACCTTCGCCGGGCAGATCCGCTACCACGGCGCCACGGCCGCGGCCGGCGACCATTCGGGGATCGTTCAGGCGTGGCGGCGCCTGCGGCGGGGCTTCCGGCGGCTGGAGGCGGCGCTGGCCGCCCCCGACGGCGACGGCGCGCGGGCGGTCGAGGCGGCGCTGGCCGACGCGGCGCCGTTCTGGGGACAGTCGCTGCTCGCGCGGGCCGGCGGCGCGTACCTCGTCGCCGAGGCGGCGGCGGCCGGGCGGCTCGGGGAGGTGGCGCGGACGCTCACCATCGAGTTGCCGCGGCAGGAGAGAACAGTGGTGGTGACGACATCGGCGGAAGGAGAGTGAAGGGCACGCCAAGACGCGAAGACGCAAAGAAGATTTTTTTGGGTCAATGGAAAGAAGCGGTCGGCGGGTGCCGGCTGAAATTTTTTGGGTGAATGGGTGAATGGGTGAATCGGGGAGTCGGTGAATGGGTGAATCGGGGAGTCGGTGAATGGGTGAATAGGTGAATCGGGATACGGGATACGGGATACGGGAGACGGGAGAGGGTTCTTGGTTCGGGGACAGAACATAAAAAGCCTCTGTGTCCTCTGCGTACTCCGTGGTGAAGGCCGGCTGTCCGAAGTCCGATGTCCGATGTCCGCAGGGACGGGAACGAGCCTCGAGCCTCGATTACGATCACGATTACGATCACGATTACGAATTTCGATTACGATTACGACTCACGAGCACGAACCATCAACCATCAACTATCAACCATCAACCTGACACCTGGAACCTTCAACCTTCAAACCTTCAAACCTTCAAACCTTCAAACCTTCAAACCTTCAAACCTTCAAACCTCCCCTCACCCCATATCCAACCACTCTACGAACCGCAGAAGGCCGGCGGGTAAGGCAGTGGTCGGCTGCCAGTTGAGGAGGCGGCGGGCGGTGGCGATGTCCGCCCAGGTGCGGGGGACGTCGCCGGGCTGCTCGGGGAGGCGCTCGATCACGGCCTTGGCGCCGAGGGCCGCCTCGAGCGCCGCCACCAGCTCCGCCAGCGTCACGGTGTGGCTGTTGCCCAGGTTGATGACGGCGTACGGGCCGGCGCGCCAATCCATGGCGGCGCGGATGCCGGCGACGATGTCGTCCACGTAGGTGTAGTCGCGGCTGGTGGAGCCGTCGCCGAAGAGAGGCACGGGTCGCCCGGCGCGGATGAGCCGGGCGAACTTGTGGATGGCGAGATCGGGGCGCTGGCGCGGGCCGTACACGGTGAAAAACCGGAGTGCCACGAAGCGGACGCCGTGGAGGTGGCTGTAGACGTGCCCCAGCAGCTCGCCGGCCACCTTCGTGGCGGCGTACGGGCTGATGGGCTGGAGGCCGGCGTCGTCCTCGCGCCACGGCACCCGCGGGTTGACGCCGTAGACGCTGCTCGAGGAGCCGAACACGAACTGGGTCACGCCCCGGGCGCGGGCCAGCTCCAGCAGGTTCTGGGTGCCGCCCACGTTCACCTGCCCGTAAGCCACCGGGTCGGCGATGGAGGGGCGCACGCCGGCCTTGGCGGCCAGGTGGACGATGACGGCGCCGGCCGGGTCGGCGGGCCAGCCGGCGAGCGCGGCGGCCAGGGCGGCGGCGTCGCGGATGTCCGCTTCCGCCAGGCGGTAGTTCGGGTTGTCCAGGTGCGGGGCGACGTTCGCGCGCTTGACCGCGGGGTCGTAGAAGGGGTCGAAGTTGTCCGCCACGGTGACGCGCCAACCGTCGGCGAGCAGGCGGTCCGCCAAGTGGCTGCCGATGAAACCCGCCCCGCCGGTGATGAGCGCCTCGCGCATGGGAGCTGCTCCTCGTGGAATCGGTCCATTGTACCCGATCGGGGAGGGATTTTCACCGCCGAGACGCAGAGGGCGCGGAGGAGAAGGGCACGCGAAGGCGCGAAGACGCAAAGAAGACATTTTTGGTCAATGGAAAGGCGAGGGGGGCAGGGCGGAGTCTATTGGTTATTGGTGATTGCTAATATTTTATTGGTTATTTGGAGTCGAGGTAGATTGTGCAGATGGGAACTGGGACCTGGGACCTGGGTGCTGGGACCGAAGAATG
>Ga0209269_1001251_pt1 | contig 14270 bp, 12 predicted proteins | sample MTBAKMMethaMetaG_FD_187455 | JGI IMG/M metagenome (GOLD analysis project Ga0209269, IMG submission 187455) | Enrichment culture microbial communities from Arthur Kill intertidal strait, New Jersey, USA, that are MTBE-degrading - MTBE-AKM (Arthur... | ecosystem: Environmental > Aquatic > Marine >... | reverse complement strand
GAGGAGAGGAAGATCCCGGATCCGACAAAGACCCCGTCTGCCCCCATCTGCATCATCAGCGCTGCATCACAGGGTGTGGCAATGCCTCCGGCTGAGAAGTTCACCACCGGAAGACGACCTCTCCTGACTGTCTCAAGCAGGAGGTCTGCGGGGGCCTCGAGATCCCGGGCCTTGTCGGTAATCTCCTGGGGTGTCCTCCCCTGGAGGGCCCGGATCTCCCCCATGATGTTTCGCATGTGATGGACTGCCTCAACCACGTTACCGGTCCCTGCCTCTCCCTTGGTCCGGATCATGGCCGCCCCTTCCTGGATCCTCCTCATGGCTTCACCAAGGTCCCGTGCCCCACAGACGAATGGGACCGTGAACTGACGCTTGTCGATGTGGAACTCCTCGTCTGCCGGGGTGAGAACTTCGCTCTCATCTATCATGTCCACTCCGAGGGATTCGAGAACCTGGGCTTCCACGATATGCCCGATCCGCACTTTGCCCATGACCGGGATGGAGACCGCATCCATGATCTCCAGGATAATGGCCGGATCCGCCATCCTCGCCACTCCACCGGCCTTCCTGATGTCGGCGGGGACCCGCTCAAGGGCCATCACCGCTACCGCACCGGCCTCCTCCGCGATCCGTGACTGGTCTGCATTGACCACATCCATGATCACCCCTCCTTTCTGCATGGATGCAAAACCGCGCTTCAGGAGCTCGGTGCCAAATCTCAGCTCCTCGAGCTTCATATGCCTGTATATTTTGTCATTGATCCCAATATAATGAGTGCCATCATAATCACGAGCGTGAAGGTGATCGTAACCGCCCGTACGGCGGAGATGATCTCCGGCCCTCCTTCCTTCAGGGATCGTTCAGGGGTTCCCATAAGGTACTTTCCCGGTTTCTCGAACTGTACTCCCGCACCTCCTGCAAGGATGGCCATAGGAATACCCCCATTGAACCCGGGACGTTTCCGACGGTCCCTTCTATATGCCTCATAGGCGGGAGAGAACCGTCCCCTGATTCCAAAGTACATCAACAGCAGAACTCCCGCGATCCGTGCAGGAATGAAATTTAAAAGATCGTCCATCCGGGCTGAAAACCACCCGATCCGCTCACGCTCATCACGGTAGCCGAGCATGGCATCCATAGTGTTCGCAGCCCGGAAGACTGCTGCACCTGCGAGACCAAACAACCCGAAGTAAAAGATCGGTGAGATGATGCTGTCTACCAGGTTCTCAGACAGGGATTCATACGCTGCCGAAAGGACCTGTTCATCAGAGAGCTGATTGGTTTCCCTGCTCACCATCAGGGCTGCCTCCCGCCTCGCCTCTCCCAGATCGCGGGATAGTGCCTCCCCGACCGAGCGGGCATGTTCCTCGAGTGAACGCCAGGCCAGACAGCTCTTCAGGAGGACCGCGCCGACGATGAGAAGGAGGACCCCGGGCAGGTAGTGCTCTGCAAGAAAAAAGGGGATCGCGAAAATTGTGACGGTGAAAAACCACATCACCACCCCTGCTCCCCGTTGGATAGCCGGGTGCCACTCTTCCGTCCTCCCCCACCAGCCAATGAATGACCCGAGAAGAGCCACCGGGTGGAACCGGGTTTTCGGATCACCCATGATCCGGTCGATGCAGAGCGCGAGGGGAAGGATCAGGGCGTCGATGGCGAACATAGGGGTGTCACTTCCGTTCTTTCGGCATCAGGATACACCAATCCGGGTTCTCCTGCCGTTTCAGATCTTCGGAAGAGTATCCGGTATCATCCTATTTCCCGGTTACGGGATAAAAGGGGCTGTGTTATTCAGAGGGTGCCCGGGGCAGGAGATCCGGGATCCCATCCTCTACCGGGTAATCCACCCGGCAGATCGGGCAGTGAAGTTTTCCCTCCCTGATCACCTGTTCATCACCATCGGTAACCGTAAGGGTGAGATCCCCTTTGCAGACCGGGCAGCAGAGGAGGGGAAGTATGGACCGCTTCATCGCTCATCACGCAGGTCGATAATCTGGGAGACGTCCGGTCCGGTTGAGATGAGCGTGACGGGGGCACCGATGTCCTCTTCGGCCCGGGCGAGGAAATCTTTCGCTTTTTTGGATAGTTTCTCATACTCTGTCACCCCGAAGCAGTCCTGGTCCACTTTATCGATTCCTGTGATTGCTGCCTGGGTACAGCCATTGATCATCGCCGAATATCGTGCCATCGTGCCATCCCAATCGCCAATCCGGCGCTGCCGGTGCGTTACCGTTCCGAACTCCTGGATGCCAAGGCGATCTGATGACTCCCGTGACATCTCGGTCGAGAACGGCCCCTCCCCGACTCTCGTCGGATAGGCCTTGAACACCACAATGACATCATCGATGCGGGTGGGCCCGACACCATTGTCTGAGGCGATTTGTGATGCTGAGGTGTCCTTGCTGGTCACGAAGGGGTATGTGCCATAGTACAACGATATCCCGAATCCCTGGGTTCCCTCCAGGAGAACGTTCTCCCCCCGGTCGAGGGCTCCGTTCAACTCAACCGGGACATCCATGAGATATGGTGCGAGTTCTGGGAGGTCTTTGGCCTGCCGTGCCACCCGCAGCACCCGGTCGGCATTGGCCGGTCCGCAGCCACTTCCCGTGGAACCGATGGTCTTTGCCAGATGGTCGCTCATTTTGTCCCTTCGGATATGGTCCTCTTCGATGACAGAACACCGGTAATCTATGAATATACGATCCCCGACATCGAGGAGCTCGACTTCGTGCTTGAATACCCGCGGGTCTACGAGCACCCCGGTTCCAATGCAGAGACGGGCGTCCGGGTATACGAAGCCGGACGGGACCATGCGCACACCGTATTCCTTTTCCCCCATCTTGACCGTATGTCCCGCGTTCGGACCGACACCGCCACGGGAGATGATGGTGGGCCGGTCATGGTATGCCACATGGGCAACAACCTTTCCCTTTCCCTCGTCACCGAAAAATCCGCCGACAATAATCGTACAGCTCATTGTCCAACCATCTAGTATAGGGATGCGATTGCCATAAACTTATACCCGGTCAGAAAGAAGCTTAATTTTTCTCTCCTGTGATATCTTCTTGCCTGGCAATATGAGCGAGGAGAGCAGGTGAAAAGTGGGGTCGGATTCATACTATCCCGGAATTCCCAAAAATATTTTGTTGTCTTTTCTGGAGAAGCCCGAGCCCGAAAAGGAGAGGCGGGTATCTTATCCCGGACGTTCGGATATAAAATGTTCCATCCGCCGGAGGGCCTCTGCAAGATCCTTTCGGGATACGGCGTACGCACACCGGCAGTGATTCTCCCCTCCCTTCCCAAGTACGCTCCCGGGGACAACGGCAACCTGCTCCTCACATAAAAGCTGTTCGGCAAACTCAAGGTCAGAAAGCCCGGTCATTTCAACCGAGGGGAACGCATAGAATGCTCCTTCGGGCATGTGACAGGAGAGACCGATCCGGTTCAGCCCCTCCACGAACAGGTTCCGCCGAATCCGGTACTCCTGCACCATGCGATCCTTCTCATCTTCCCCTCGTCTGATAGCTTCGAGGGCCGCCACCTGGCCCATGACCGGTGCACAAAGCATGACATACTGGTGTATCTTCAGCGCGGCATCGCAGATATCTTTCGGGGCGCAGAGGTAGCCAATCCTCCATCCGGTCATGGCGTAGGCCTTTGAAAACCCGTTCAGGGTGATGGTCCGGTCCCACATTCCATCCAGGGTTGCTGCAGATACATGGGTGCCGGTGTAGGTCAGTTCCGAATAGACTTCATCGCTGATGAGCAGGAGATCATGATCGATGACGATATCCGCAATGGCTGAGAGGTGTTCCCGCCTCATGACTGCCCCCGTCGGGTTGTTCGGGAAATTGATAATGAGGGCCTTGGTCTTGCCGGTCACCGCTTCCATCAGGTTGTCGGGATTGAACCGGAAGTGGTCCTTCTCCCTGCACTGGACCGGGACCGGGACTCCGCCAGCCAGGGTCACGCAGGGCTCATACGAGACATAGCAGGGTTCTGCGACAATCACTTCGTCACCCGGATCGGTCACTGCCCTGATGGCAATATCGAGACCCTCTGACACGCCGGTGGTGATGATCATCTCATCATATGGGTCGTAGGAGAGCTGGTAGTGCTGCTGCAGCCATACCCCAAGCATTTCCCGGAGCTTCTGGAGTCCCCGGTTCGAGGTGTAGGAAGTCCCACCCTGCTCGATGGAGTAGATGCTTGCTTCGCAGAGATTCCACGGGGTGGCGAAATCCGGTTCTCCCACGCCGAGGGATATGACTCCCTCCATGGAGAGGGCAAGATCGAAAAATTTCCGGATCCCTGATGGAGGAATCACCCGGGCACGGGTGGATACGAAATCCCTCATAGTCTTCCTCACAGGGAGTATGGGATTCGTTCCCCGGTCTCTTTCTCGCAGAACGCCTGGCCGTTTTCCTTGAAGGTCTTCATGATGATATGGGTGGCCGTCTCGTGTATCCGGTCCATCGGGGCAATATACTCGGATACAAACCGGGCGACTTCGTGCATCGTTTTCCCGGTCACAGTCAGCTGGAAGTCATACACCCCGGTAATCAGGCGGAGGGACCGGACCTCCCGATAATTTGACAGCCGTTCCGCGATACGATCATACCCGAAATCCCGCTCAGGGTTCACCTTGAGATCAATGATTGCTGCGACCCCCCCGTTTGCTGCCCGATCCCAGTCGATAACCGTGGTGTAGCTTCTGATGATCTTTTCCTCTTCAAGGGCGGTAATCCGACTTTTAACATCATCGGGCGACAGTTCAGCCATAATCCCCAGTTCTTCGGGGGAGAGTCGGCTGTTTTCCTCCAGGAGGCGCAGGAGGAGGAGATCCTTTTCGTCCATTTTGGTTTCACCTGAACAGGGTCTTCACCCAGGCGATATCCATCTTATCGAGGCCATGCGCGCTCAGTCGCTGGTCGTTCCGGATGACGTCCCATATTTTATGTGTATTTGAGTCAAACCACATCTCTTTTGTCCTTCCGTAACGGCCTCTGCTCACGACCCGGGTATTGATCACCCCAAGCATGTTGAGTTCCGAAATGAGATCAGTGATCCTCCGGTGGGTCAGGATATCGAGATCCATGGCAGGAGCTATCTCCTTATAGATACGGCTCACTTCCCCGCTGGTAAAGATATTCTGCCCCATCTGATCGAGCAGGAGCATAGAATAAAGCACCACTTTGCTCTGCGTGGGAAGGGTGGCAATACACTCAACCATGCTGTCGGTCTCGATCTTGGCCTGGGCCTTTTTCACATGCTTCTCACTGACCCGGTCATCTTCTTCACGGTCTGCAATCTCACCGGAAACCCGGAGCAGGTCCAGCGCTCTCCTGGCATCCCCGTGCTCCTGGGCGGCGAGTGCCGCACAGAGAGGAATTACCCCGTCCTCGAGCACGTCATCATTGAACGCAATATCGGCTCGCTGCTGGAGAATATCACAGAGCTGGGGGGCGTTGTAGGGCGGAAAAACCAGTTCTTCCTCGCTGAGAGATGAGAGAACCCTCGGATCGAGGAAATCCTTGAAACTCAGATCGTTGGAGATTCCAATCATGCTCACCTTTGATTTCTTCAGGTCGGTATTGATCCGCGTGAGGTTGTAGAGTGTCTCATCACCACTCTTCTTGACCAGTTTATCGATCTCATCGAGAACGATGACCAGCACTCCTCCGGTAGCCTCGAGCTGGTTTTTGAGTTCCTGGTAGACCTGGTCGGTAGGCCACCCGGTCATCGGGATAATCGATCGTACCTTGTCGCTGGCGACTTCATCATCATTGGTGAGACTTTTTGATATCTGGGCGAGCACCCGGTACTGGGTATCGATGCTCTCGCAATTGATATGGACCACCCGGCACGAGGTTCCCATATGGCTGCCCGCGTTCTCGAGCTCACTTCCGACATACCGGACTACCGCAGTCTTGCCTGTCCCGGTCTTTCCGTAGAGGAGGATATTTGAGGGGGTCTCATTCTTCAGGGACGGCGCGAGAATGGAGGCAATCTGATCAATTTGTGGTCTCCGGTGTGGAAGTATCTGGGGTCGATATGAGTGTCGGAGAACTTCTCTGTTCCTGAAAATGTTATTTCCTGCAAGATATTTTTTAAATAAACCTATTGATTCCTGTCCTTCTGACACGAAGACCCCCCCTGGGATGTGATCCTTAGGTATCCTCTCTTAAAAATCTGATCATTTGGAGGATATATAAACCCCTTTAATTCCAGTCGAACTCGCCCATATATTCGATTTTTCAAAAAAAGCAGCTGTTTAAAAAGAGATTCCCTAGAGAGGAAAATCCGACTTTTCCATACGAGATGGTGGTGATGGCGATCCCTCCCCTACCCTAGTATTTCCAGTGGAAAGGAATTAATGATACAGAATCTCTGTATATTAAATTTTAAAATGATAGCATTTGGTATGGTTATTTTTAACAACTATAAAAAAAATGTGGAAAGAATTTCAATATCTTTTGGAACATGAGAATCCAGACAAGGAAGAGAAACGAGACATCCACATCAAAAATAAGACTGGAGAACTCAAATTTCAGAGATTTTTCCTTACAATAAAAAAATATCAATCCAAAAATGCTGTAAAGCGAGTGAATGAAGTGTTTGTAAAGTTGTGAAAGGAGAATTCATATGATAAGTGGAACCCAGGCAAAGGAATCAGATTATCCATCAATTGCAAAAGGGAATAAGATCATTGTAATTTAGCGGAGAAAATTTGCGGGTAAACATGGTGGAGAATCAAATTGGCCATTTACCTGGAAAAAGAGAATAGGATTGGCATAAATTTGCAGATAGAATCTTTGGGTAAAGCATGGAATTACCCATAATAATAAGAGTGAGAACAATCACCAGCCACTCTGGAAAAGAACCCTGTTCACTGAGAACCACTCTCAAAAAATGAGATGCTCTCTGCAATCAGAAACAATGTTATCGGGGTGGCGGCAAATGAACTCCAGTGGAAACAAAGGGGTTGGGGATTCACCCTGGAAAGTTCACGTTTACCACCTGCAGGTATGAACTTTTAACCTCCCTGATCTATAGCTGATGCAATGAAACCAGACCATGTTCAACTGATGACCATTTCAGGAGCAGTGATAACGGTATCGAGCTCCCGGACAAAGGAGACTGATACAACCGGTGATACCATAACAACCCTCCTTGAGGATGCAGGAATAGCGATCACGTACTACACCATTGTTCCGGACAGGATTGAGGCAATCAGGAGCGAGCTGATCCGTGCATTGGATCGGGCCAGCTGTATTGTTCTGAATGGTGGAACCGGGCTGACGCACGACGACTGCACAATCGAAGCAGTAACCCCGTTTCTGGATAAGCAGATTGATGGGTTCGGGGAATTATTCCGGATGATGAGTTTTTCGGAGGTCAGCAGTGCAGCCATGCTGTCCCGGGCAGTTGCCGGAATTTCCGGTGGAAAAGCCATCTTCTGCATTCCGGGTTCAACCGGTGCAGCCAAACTGGCAACAAGCGCGCTCATCATCCCGGAGATCCGGCATATTCTCACCCATGCAAACAAATAAGACTGCTTATGCACTGGCATGGCTGGAATAGCGTCCCGTTGTACGGGTGCGGAATTGTGGTTCGTACCGGGCAAGAAATTCAATTTTTCTTTCCGTTCAGATAGACCTGGCTCATTCTCAGGATGAAAGGTGAAGGTTCAGGTGCACATTTCCGGCTTCCTGATTTTCTTTGACCCGGAGTTACCCGATTTTTAAACAAACCACCAATGGACTGCCGCCTCCCCGCCCGCCTCCATAACCTTCCTGCCATCGGGATTCCGGGAAACTACCGGTAAACTTCCAGAAGAGCAACCCGCTCGAGGATCAGTTCGGTAAACCTGGAAGGACCGACAACAGCGAGCTCTTCTTCGGATATATCGAAGAGCTCCCTGAGGTGGTTCATTTTTTCATGGGAAAGGGTCTCCCAGTCTTCATCGCAGAGCTCCCCAAAATCAAGCAGTTCCTCCAATGCCTTGGAAGAAGCGGGGCAGATGCAAAGATAGGTATCATTCGAACCGGCATGCACCCCGAATCGGATACCGATCTGGCACTGCCGGGATCCGGAGGCGTAGAGGAATGCCTCCATCTCGACACTGTTTGAGATTGCCGAACCACTGGTAAATGCGCGGAAGGCATGGTGGAGCGCAGCCCGGACATGAGCCATTCCTGCCATATTCGACGCATTGAAGAGGATGATGTGGACGCTGTGTCTCGCAGCGATATCGCGGATTATGGTCAGAAACGCTGCCGGATTCTGGATCTCGGTCCGGTATTGAACAATCGTGCATTCTTCCGCCTGCATTGACAAATCACTCCGTTTCCCGGTTCCCAAACTGGAAAAGATCTGCCTGTGATTCCGATTCGGATATCCGGGTCTTCCCGCTCTCTTCTCCTTTAAGAAAGGAAAAGACCTGTATGGTTATTCCGTGGCCAAGAATGGGAATGATCCGTTCTTCACCAGCCGCCAGGATCTTCTCCGGTGAAGTAAACCCGTTGTTGAAGAGCCGGCGGGCCCTGACACGACCGATATTTCTGATCCTGACCAGGGGGATCAGCTCCCGTTTGATTCCATGCTTCATACAGAGTTCAAATTCCCCTACTGAAGAGGTAAAACTCCGCCTGAACATCCGTGCCAGACGTCCGGTCGCGTGGAGGAGCCAGTTTACGCTCTCGACCAATGCATGGATATCACCCGGCCCTATTGAGTACCGCTCGCAGATGGTTGCATCCGGGACTTCATGACTCCAGTCGTAGAGGACCATTGCTGTTTTCAGCCCGCGGAAATACGCCTCATCCTCTCCATAGGGGAAGTCCAGCCAGAGCTCGTCATCATGCTCGAGTACGAACCGTTCCAGGTAATGGCGGTCCCGGTTTCCCACGAACAGGGTGAACATATCCGGAGTACTGCAGATTACCTGGAGGAGACCTATATCCGAATAATCTTCCGCTCCGGTGATTTGTTCGACGATGATATCAGCACTCAGGGGATCGATATAGAGCTGTGAGACGAGAGTCCCGTACTCGGTCGCCGGGAGGTACTCTCCCTGTACGGTAATCATCTCTGCACGGTCAAGGAAGGAGAGTGACCTTCCGATGACCGAAGTCAGTAAACGGTCAGTCTTCTTCTGGTGGAAATAAAAGGTATTCCGCATGAATTCCTGGAGTGCAGGGAGGGATGTGACAAACCCGGACGCGATGAGAGAGAGGATGTGGGTGGTGAGAGCCCGTTCGGTCGAACACTGGGAATTGACATCTTCTGGCGGGGCGTCGATATAGTACGAAAAGAGTTCAGCGGCATCCTGTGAAGAATGGCCGATCAGGACCGCTTCACCGTATGGATCGAGGTGAGGGCGGCCGGCACGGCCCGCCATCTGGTGGTACTCCCGCGCCGGAATCGGCACCATACCCTCACCCGCACTATACCGGCGATAGTCCCTGATGATGACCCGCCGTGCAGGCAGATTCAGCCCGGCAGCCAGGGTGGGCGTTGATGAGATACACTTAATGTGCCCTTTCCTGAATCCCTCTTCCACAATACTCCTGGCCGCTCTCCTGAGACCTGCATGGTGGAATGCAGACCCGGAAGAGGCACAGAACGCGAGTGCCTTTTCCTGTTCAGTCTCGGCCAGTTTCTCGAGTTGTTTCGCGTATGCGGCAAGCTCAGGACTCTCCAGGTGAAGCGCTTTCGCTGCCCGCTTGGCGAACGCTTCGGCGTTCTTGCGTGAGGAAACAAAAACCAGGCACTGCCCCCCCTCCTCGATGGTATCCATCAGGAGGTTCAGATCTTCAAATTTTGAGACGGACCGGACCGGACGCACATCGGAGTGGAAATGAATAGCTCCTTCATAATACACCCCCTGTCGGAGGTCCACCGGTCGCCAGCTGCCAGTGACAAGTTCCGCATCAAGCCACCGGGAGAGTGACCCTGGATTTCCAATCGTGGCTGACAGAGCGATGACCTGCATGGCCGGATTCCTGGTCCGCATCTTGGTGATCACCATCTCGAGGGTCGGCCCGCGGTCAGGAGAATCAATCAGGTGCACCTCGTCGACTACAAGGAGACTGATTTCCTGCAGCCATGGGGAGGCGTTCCTGAGAAGAGAATCGACCTTCTCGCTGGTAGCCACAATAATGTCGTTTCTCCCAAGGTAGTCATCCCGGCGGTCATAGTCACCGGTTGAGATGCCGGCCCGCACTCCCTTACCGCTGAAATCCTCATACTTCTCGCTGGCAAGGGCCTTGAGCGGGACGATGTAGAGGCATTTGCCGCCATTTGTGATATGGAAATGCATGGCCATCTCGGCGACAAGCGTCTTTCCACTGGCCGTAGGGATGGCGACGAGGAGGTTCTTCCCCTCAAACATCCCCTTCTCAACGCATTCAGCCTGCGGGGGATAGAGATCACGGACTCCCGCGGACTCGTAGCGTCTGATCAGGGTATCGGGAATCGGGAGGCTGCCAATCTTCATTCAAACCCCTTTTTTTCCAGTCTGTACTCGTCTTTGATCGTCCCTTTTTATCAACCAACCATGAGGCGCGCGTTTTGTTATCCAGTGGAAATATACCATTTGCGCCCCGGATCCAGTTGGATCGGCCCCGTCCCGGGCCGGGATAGTACACCATTCAGTAGTAGTAATCTATGATGTTCTGTTTTGCCTCGCGGCGCTTCCGCTCAAGGAATCCGTAGACCACTTCATGAGGGAGCCCCTGGAGCAGCATCTCGATAGCACTGTGAGCGACTTTAATCTGTTCGGGAAGACCGATGAGGGCAACGGTTTTGCCGAACACGGAGATCTCACAATCGGTCATGTGTTCGATCTGTTCCCGGGAGCGGCCGTCTTTCCCGATGATCCGGCCTCTGAGGCGTTCGAGCTGGCGCGGGCTGTCGGTCAGACCGGAGAGGTCGATTATATCGATGAGGAGGTCCTCGTCATCGAGCAGCACGAACGCCCGCTCAGGAGAAAACCCGCGGTTGATGGCTTGCACCACCTCAACTGCCCGGAGGACGAGCGGGGCATCTTCTCCCTCAACCCGGACAACTCCTTCCTTGCTGTCGACCGAGACGATGGTTTTCGTGCGATCCTCAAGATCTTTCTTGGTTGCTCCGCCCTTGCCGATCAGGACACCGATCCTGTTCCCGGTTACCTTCACTTCCTGTATCATGGTTCTCAACCCGGGCTCGCTATACCGTAACTCCTCCACCCGGCAACGGAGTTCCTGTAATCTCTGCAAAGACTTCGCCGGTGTTCCGGACGCTGCAGAGCCTGCCAAAGTATCTGTTCACATTTGCAATATCCCTTGCGAGGAATGGCCGGGCCCGGGGATGATCGAGGGTTACCGCCTGACCCATGTCGATAATATAGGGCCGGTCCGCAAAGAGGATGTTGAACTCCGACAGATCGGCATGCACAAGCCCTGCGTCCTGATACAGGGTCTTCATGAACGAGACGATCTCCCGGTACACGGAATCGGGATCCTTGAGATCGACATTCCTGATCTGGGGAAAGGATACCTCGTCTTTGCCGATGAATTCCATCACCAGGATATTGCGATCCCATCCGTACGGTTCGGGAACCGGAAGACCGACTTCGTGAGCCCTTTTGAGGTTTGCGAATTCTTTCCGCGTCCAGGTGAAGACGATGTCCTTCCGGGTCCTCCGGATGCCGGAAAACCTGCGGTCCCCGATCAGGTACTCGGTCATGGCATTGAAATTCGCCGTACGGATACGGTAGATCTTGATGGCCAGATCCTGATCTCCCCGTTCCCCGAAGAAGACGTTTGCTTCCTTGCCCGTGCTGATAGAGCCGCCGATCGCGGTGATCCAGCCCTTGTGCACCAGCTTGTAGAGGGCAAGGAGGGTCACTTCATCAAATACGTCCTGCCGGACCTTGAGCTGGTTCACGTCCTTGATCCGGATGCCCATGCGTTCGATCTCCCGATCGAACCCTGACTCAATCCGGTCGAAGCTCACGTTATACGCTCCATCAGGCAATGTAATCGCGGACACAGGAGAGGATTCCTGTCATGTAGGTGCCGACGGTCTTCTTCAGGTCAAGAGGATGAATCTCCCCCTTTCGGTAAGCCTCTTCGATCTCCGGGTAGCTGGTGAACTCGCGGTCACCGCCAAACTTTGCCGGGCGCTTCACCACAACAGTGCCTGAACGGGGGAAGATGTGGTACTGGAGAATCTGGAGCACCGGGTTTTCCTCGCACTCGGGCGGGCAGAATGCTTTCTGGCATTTCTTCTCGATCTTATCGACTGAGTCGGCGACCGAGATGTAATTTCCACTGGAAGAAGACATCTTCTTTCCATCGAGTCCGTTCAGGATGGGAGTGTGGATGCAGACCGGTGACGGGTAGCCCACTCCCGCCAGGTGTTCCCGGGCGAGCATGTGGATCTTCCGCTGATCGATACCTCCGACAGCGGCATCCACCTTGAGCAGGGCTATATCAACCATCTGCATGATGGGGTAGATCATCTGGGAGACGGTAGGCGCCTCCATGTTCCGCCCCACCTCATCCATGCTCCGCCTGGCCCGGTTTAAGGTTATCTGCTGGGAGAGCTGGAGGACTTTGAGCTGGTAGTCGGGAGAGAGCTGGAGATCGGAGCCGAGCACATACTCGACATCGCGGAGACCGAGTCCCTCAAAGCAGCGTTTATTATATTCGGCAAGCTCCCTGACCTGCTCCATAGTCCCTTTCCGGTTGAGGAAGGCGTGGAGGTCGGCGAGGAGGACCACGACCTCGAACCCGGCCTCTTTCATGTCGATCAGCTTATTGACGGTGACCAGGTGTCCGAGGTGGATTTCACCGCTCGGTTCATACCCTGCATACACCCGTTTTTTATCCCTGGCGAGGAGAGCCCGCAGCTCGTCATCTGTAATAACCTCTACCGCGTTCCGCATCACCAGCTCGTAGGGATCCATTTTCTATACATGGGATCTGGAGGGTGTTAATAATTATGAGTATACCGGAGATGGACCGGAGTGACTGGCAGGAGAGCCGAACGGGAACTGCAGGAGCTGAATATCTGACTGTCATCCTCCCTGATGCGGATGATGTCTGCAGTCACAGTCCGGCTAAGAATACGTGTCCTGAAAAAGAGGTATCGGAAATAAAGTAAGGGGGTATTGTTACTGGAGTGCCACAAAATCCATGGCCTTGTTGGTCATGGCAACGGACGTTGCCGGATCCTTCTCGATCCCGGTCATGGCCCGGATGCAGTCGATATTTTCCACCACCACATCCGCTTCCTGGTGGATAGCCTGGAAGAGGTAGAGCTCCTTCCCGAGACAGGAGACCGACTCCTCAAAGATCCCGTTCTCCCAGAGGTCTGACCGGTTGCGGCCCATGTCCATGGCATACTCTTTCAGTTCGGCGGTACTGGTGATCCCGGTCGCTTTCCGGACGAGCCCCATCCGCGGGTGTTTTTCGATGATCTCCAGCACCTTCTCCCGGCTTGCCTCCTTCTTCAGGTCCATCTGCACGACGTGCATGTGCATCATGGTCACCGGGACGATCATGGCCAGGGTCACGATGTTGATCTGCGGAAGCACGCTCTGCACATCAGGACCATGGTGACTCGGGATGTGCACAGGATTCAGGACGATGGCATCGATGGGGCCGCGCTTGATATCCGCCGGGTCACCGCCCCGCCGGACCATGACCGCCCGGACCTTCTCCACCCCGTACGCTTTGTCCATGGCATGGATGATCCGGCACAGGCCGGTCGTATTGCAGGAGACCACCCGGGCGAACTGCTTCCCTATAGCGTCCTTGTAGTTGCAGTCTGAGTTGAACGAGAACCCGGCCACTTCATGGTCCTCACCCCCCTGCCAGATTGCTTTGAGCCCGAGCTTCTCGTACAGAGGTTTGTTCTTCTCCCCCACACCGCCCGGTGTGGCATCCACTACGATGTCGGCCGCTTTCAGCATATCATCGACACTTCCGGCGACCGGAAGCCCTACTTTTTCAAATGCCCCTTTCTTTGACATGTCAGCGATATAGAGGGGATATCCCCGTGATTTTGCGATGAATGCCTCGTGGCTCGGCTTCGTCTTCGAAACTCCGATCACCTTCATGTCCGGCTGGGCAGCGACCGCATCGGCAACGCGCTTGCCGATGGTGCCGTACCCGTTGATGGCAACTCTGATCATACGGGAGGTTTTCTGGGGGAAGTGAAATAAAAGGTTGCCGTTTTGAGGGTGGGGGGAGACCTCGCTGTTAAAATCAGGGAGA
>Ga0209269_1001250_pt1 | contig 14277 bp, 11 predicted proteins | sample MTBAKMMethaMetaG_FD_187455 | JGI IMG/M metagenome (GOLD analysis project Ga0209269, IMG submission 187455) | Enrichment culture microbial communities from Arthur Kill intertidal strait, New Jersey, USA, that are MTBE-degrading - MTBE-AKM (Arthur... | ecosystem: Environmental > Aquatic > Marine >... | reverse complement strand
TCAATTAACGCTAAGGGATCCATGGCCCTGTTTCTCCTTTCTGCAAATCTAGGTTGGATTCAGGGCCAAATCATTTTTACAGAAAATTCGTTACACTATCTATTTTTTTGCGGGTGATCTGCGTAAGTCCTAAAGCATTTACGATCATCGGATGCATTTGGAAAGTGGCAACAAACCTTTTCCAGAGAGGCGGCGTTCGCTTTGTGAATCTTTCTCCCAGAATGCGCCACAAGTTCATACATTAGAACTTTTCTCACGAAATTAACTCACACAAGAGATTTATCAGTTCGAAATCCGTGATACATAGGTAGCATTCTTCAAACTGCGGATGGTAAATTGAGATCGAGTTGAACAAAGAGAATAGTATATTAATTTCGCAGTCCAAAAATTTACGCGGCAACGAAGAGACACACTATACGTCCGGGTACATCGAATAGAACATATCAATATTCTCAAAAGGAGGCGACGGATGCATCATATGTTCAAAAACATTCAACAAAATCCAGCACTGTGGGATGTTTATACGAGAAAAGAGGAGTATTCATCCCAGAGATTAGATCAATATGGAAGATTCATATTCCGTCACAGTCAGCATGAGGATATTCTTGATCCAGTAGTATCCAGGTATCTGATTCAGGAAGGTTTCAGGGTCGAATATCCGGACAATAAGCGTTTTGCAGTATGCCTCACGCACGATGTCGATGAGATATATCCTCCGATTAGCCATACATTGGCTTCTTCGAGACATTGTCTTATGGAGGGTGACTATGCCAGAGTTAAAAAACAATTATTCTGGCGGTTGAAAGGTAAAAAGGCAAGTCCATATCTAAACTTTAAGGAGATTATGGATCTAGAGGAAGTATATGATGCAAAATCTTCATTCTACTTCCTTGCAACAGACAGAGATATTCGGCGATTTCGATATGACGTCGATGACCTTGAGGCAGAAATTGGTTTCATCAACGATAGCGGGTGGGAGGTCGGCTTGCATGGCGGTTACTACGCCGCAGGAGATCTGAACGAAATTAAAATCGAAAAAAATCGGCTTGAACGTATTCTGGGAAAGAGAATTGTTGGCTATCGGAACCACTATCTACGTTTTATAGTGCCGGATTCCTGGGAGCAGTTGTCTCTGGCGCATTTTGAGTATGATACGACTCTGGGATACTCAGGTGCAATCGGGTTCAGGAACGGTATGTGCCATCCCTTTAAGCCATTCAATAGAAACACACATTCCGAGTTAAACCTGCTGGAGCTTCCTTTAACGGTGATGGATAGCACACTCTTCAGTACGACAAAGTCACAAGAGGACGCATGGAACCACGTAAGAAAGTGTATTGATATTGTTGCTTCTTATAATGGTCTCCTCGTATTGAACTGGCACTCAAACAGTTTCAACTGCCCATACAAGAGTTTCTGGCCGAGGATGTATGAGAAGATTCTCCACTATTGCGTCGGAAAGAGGGCATGGATAACAGATGCAGAGACAATTACAGAATTCTGGAAGAAAAATGTACTTTGCTAACTCTATCCTCATATTTTAGGGTAGTGTTTCAGATCTTCTGTAATTCGTCTGAGCCCTGTCTCCTTGTTTGATCATTCCCCCTCCATCGTCAAATATTTTCTGCCGGTCACCCACTCCTCATTGATGTCCATCAGGATGGATCCTGCCAGCCTGAGGAGTGACTCTTCATTGGGAAATGCTCCTACGACTTTAGTTCTGCGTTTCAGATCCTTGTTGACTCTTTCCATCATGTTCGTCGTTCTGATCCTCTTTGCATGCTCTTTCGGGAATGCCGTGTAACTCATAAGTCCCGGGAGGAACCTCTCGATGGTATTGGCTGCTTTCCGATATCCTCGTTCGTTCAGATCATCTGCAAGCTCTTGAAGTCTTTCCTCGTCCCCATATGCCTCCTTCAAGGACTCAGCAACTTCTTTCTGATGTTTCCGTGGAATATTCTTTAAAACCGCCCGGGTGCAATGGACCGAGCACATCTGCCACGATGCACCGAGGAAAGCGGCTTCCGCTGCCTTCTGGATCCCGGCATGACCATCTGAGACAACCAGTTTGACACCTGTTAATCCTCGTTCTTTGAGTTCCTCGAACAATCCTGACCAGAACATCTCATTCTCGCAATCAGTGATTCTGGCTCCCAGAATTTCGCGGTAGCCGTCCATTCGAACCCCGGCGATCACCAGAAGAGCTCTGGTGATGTACCGTGGTCCCTCTCTGACTTTGTAGTACGAAGCATCCACAAAGAGATAGGGAATCTCCTGTTCAATCGGTCTTCGGAGGAATGCATGGACCTGTTCGTCGAGGTCCTTTGCTATCCGGGATACTGAAGCAGGAGAGAGTTGTTCGATGCCAAAATGAGCAACAATCTCCTGGATCCTGCGGGTTGAAACACCCTGGAGATAGGACTCTGAAATAGCATTCTCAAGAGCCTTCTCAACGCGGGAATAGCGTCCAAAGACCTGTGTTTCGAAGGGGAACTCTCGGAATTGTGGTTTTTGGAGGATCGTTTCTCCATATCGGGTTTTCAGAGATCGCTTCTTGTAGCCGTTTCGGTGAGCTTTCCGCGCATCAGTTCGTTCATACTGCTCGGCTCCCGCCTGTTGGAGTGCTTCGAGCAGCATCACCTGGTTGAGGAACCAGGTGATGAGGGTCTTCATGCCATTCTCATTATCGGAAAGATAATCTTCAATTAACGCTAAGGGATCCATGGCCCTGTTTCTCCTTTCTGCAAATCTAGGTTGGATTCAGGGCCAAATCATTTTTACAGAAAATTCGTTACACTATCTATTTTAGTCGCACCGCAGGTTATATAACGCAAAGGAATTAAAATAATTGATATACTGTGAAACAAAAGAAAATAGCGTTAATGTCTGGGATTCTTTATGATCTGGATTAAAATTCAAATCAGGATGGGTGAGGGAAAATGAAAAAAACAGATTGTGCGTTAATCTTAGGAAGTTATGTAAATGGATATTCAATAGTTCGGGAATTGTATGAAAAAAAAGTGAAAAACATCGTTCTTTTTGATAGCACGAGAAATATAGCATCCTATAGCAATAAGATTACACGACATGTTTCGATCGAGGATACGCCAGAAAGCCTTCTTAATGCGTTGGACAAACTCCACGAAGAATATGAGAAAATAATAGTTTTCCCGACAAGCGATCTGCATCTTGAAAATTTGCATAAAATCCATAAAGCCGTAGAAGGTTATTGTTTCCTTCCGTTTAACTCGGAAAATCTGATCGAATGCTCAGATAAGTATTACCAATATTCATGGTGCGAAAAGTTAGGTGTTCCGTATCCTAAGACAGTACGAATCGAGAGCGTCAAAGATATAGATAAGATTTTGTCAATTCAATTTCCTGTCCTCTTAAAACCCGTCAGGAGAGAGGATCTGAAGATCGATGTCTTTAGAAACCTGCAGTTGAAAGACCGGGAAGAATTTGAGAAAAATAAGCGAAAAGTTGAAGGTTTTATTCGGAAAGGAATACCGTTTATTACATCGGAAATCATCCCGGGTGATGGATCAAACATCTATGCATACGTAGGATACCGCAATAAGCAGGGAGTTATCGTCAATGAATGGACCGGTAAAAAACTTTCCCAGTTCCCAAATGACTTTGGCGTTTTCGCAAGTGCTTCCAATCAGGCTCCGGATACTGTCTACCACCAGGGAAGAACATTACTGAACGGCATGAATCTCATGGGAATTGCCGAACCCGAATTCAAATATGACTATAGGGACGGCAAGTACAAACTCATGGAGATAAATCTACGTTCAATGATGTGGCATCGCGTGGGAAATCTTTCCGGGGTCAACGTACAGTATTCACAGTACCTGGATGCCCTTGGTAAAACCGCCGACAAACAGTCGCAAATTAAAGACAAAGACATTCACCTTTTTTACTTTAAGCATGAACTTTTTAACGTTTTGTTCAGAAGAAAATATGCTGGCATATTTTATAAAAATTTATTTAAATCTGATAAAACCCATTTCGCGGTTTTTTGTCCGGACGATCTTCGGCCTTGGATTGTCGATACCAAAAATGCGATACTAAGGGTGATAAGAAGAGATTTCAAGGAGTATACTTGATGATAACAGACGCCTATTTCTTTCTCAAAAAAATACCCTTACTGATAAATGGGGTTAAAATCAGAGATCATTGCGCATTTGTCCGTGTAAAATTCCTTGGAAAAGCAAAAATCGAGCCATACTGCCGCATTATTGGCGATCCTGAAATTATCATCGGTGATACCTTCTACATGAATGCAGGGTGTCATATTCTGGGCAATATTGTCATTGGCAACGATGTCCAGATTGGCCCGAAGACGGTCATATGGGGGAGGGATCACGGAATTTATCGTGATAAGTTAATCCGAGAACAGCCTCACGTAAAAAAAGCGATCAGCATAGGCAACGATGTTTGGATTGGGGCAAATGTCACAATTCTCAAAGGAGTGACTGTTGGTGATGGAGCCGTCATTGGGGCAGGTTCGGTGGTTACAAAAGATGTGCCCGCTTATGCTATAGCAGCAGGGAACCCAGCTAAGATCCTGAGATATAGGGACTAGTGGCATGTCAATTGGTAGTGTTTCAGATCTTCTGTATTTTGTCTGCGCCCTGTCTCCTTGTTTGATCATTCCCCTTCCATCGTCAAATATTTTCTGCCGGTCACCCACTCTTCGTTGATGTCCATCAGGATAGATCCTGCCAGCCTGAGGAGTGACTCTTCATTGGGAAAGGCCCCTACAACTTTGGTTCTCCGTTTCAGTTCCTTGTTGACTCTTTCCATCATGTTCGTCGTTCGGATCCGCTTTGCGTGTTCTTTCGGGAATGCCGTGTAACTCATAAGTCCCGGGAGGAATCTCTCGATGGTATTGGCCGCTCTCCGATATCCTCGTTCGTTCAGGTCATCCCACCATCCGCAGTAAGAACTCCCTCTTCCTGAATTCTCAAAACCGTAAGATCTTTGTACTTTCAGCAAATACCTTGTAGTATGCCTCTCGTCGACGGTTTCGATGACACCTCAATCCTCTCCCTCGGCCATCTTGGCATCGTCGCCGGCGCCTACGACTCCCTTCAGATCGTCGACGTGATCGATGCCGCCATCCCCAAGACCCGCCAGCATCACCTCAGCCATTCCCAGGTCGTCAAAGCAATGGTCCTCAACGGTCTCGGGTTCATCGAACGCCGTCTCTATCTTTTTCCCGAATTCTTCGACGATATCGCCGTCGAACGTCTCCTCGGTGAGGGCATCACGCGCGAGCACCTCAACGACGATGTACTTGGTCGAACCCTTGATGCGATCGCCGCCTACGGTCCAACTGAATTATTCAATGAAATCGTTGCCCAATGCCTGATCCCAACCGAATTCGGCTCTCACTGCATCCAGGTCGATACCACCAACTTCAGTGTCACCGGGGCGTACGAGTCAGATTTCAATGTCGGGGAGATCGAGATCACCTACGGCCATCCGAAGGATGGCCGGTGGGATCTCAAACGGTTCGTCCTTGGCATGGCCTCGAACCAGTACGGCGTCCCGCTCTTCCTCCAGCCGTTCTCTGGGAACGAATCAGATCATAAAACGATTCTGAAGATCATTGAGGATCTCAAAGAGAACCTGAAATGCCCCGATAAAGTCTACCACGTGGCCGACTCCGCCTTTTACACGGCACACAACCTGCAGAGCCTGGGGCAGCATACCTTCTGGATCAGCCGGGTGCCGGCAACGATCACTGAGGTCCAGAACCTGACCCGCGCTGAGTGTTCGTTCTCTCCCTGTTCTGATGAACGATACGGATACTCTGAATATTTCAGCGAGTATGCCGGGATCCGGCAGAAATGGGTAATCTACCACTCAGCAGAGATGCACACGCGCCAGGAGAAAACGTTCGAGAGCAATCTGGAGAAGGATATGGCCCGGGCGAAGACCGCCCTTCGAAAACTCCGGGCACATGAATTCGCCTGTGAACCAGATGCACGGATCGCAGCCGAAACGTGGCTGGAGGATCACCCGGGCTATCGGTTCAGCTCCCTCGATATCACCACCGTCTCCCGGAAAATGGAGAAGAAGCGCGGGAGGCCAAAGAACGATGAACCGGTTGTTCTCTCGTATCTGGTCGATGCGGAGATCGAACTCGATCCGCAGGCCGTTGAACGGGAGCGGCAGAAAATCGGGAGATTCGTGCTGGCAACGAATGATACGGGGATCTCTGCTGATGAACTGCTCGCAAACTACAAAGGGCAGGGAGCGGTTGAAAGAGGATTCCGGTTCCTGAAGGACAAATCGTTCCGGGTTGCTGAGGTCTTTTTGAAGAAGGTTTCGCGGATCCAGGCACTGGCGATGATCATGGTGCTCTGTCTGTTTATCTATGCGATAACTGAATTCCGGTTGAGGAGAGAACTGAAACGGTCCGGCGAGACGGTCACGAGCCAGACGAAGAAGCAGTGTCAACGGCGGTGTAAAAGTGTACAGATCGGATGGAATAAAAGTGTACACTTGATCAGATAATGGTATCGGAAATCATCCTGGCAGCGTGTGTGAAAGAAGCCCCTGCCTCCGTCGTTCCTTCAAGCGATAACTATCGCCTTTAATGTTCAGCGTCGTGCAGTGGTGAAGAATCCGATCAAGGACCGCTGCAGCAATCACATGGTCCCCGAAGATCTCGCCCCACTCCCCGTACGACTTATTCGACGTAAATATCGTCGATGATTTCTCGTATCTTCGTGAAATAAGGCTGAAGAAACAGTGGGCTCCCTCGCTGTTGAACGGCAGGTAACCCCTCTCATCTATGATCAGGAGATGGAATTTTGCCAGCGCCTTGATCCTCTCTTCAAGTTTATTCTCCCGGTTCGCCTTCATCAACCGTTCAATGAGGCTGGACGCATTCGCATAATACACCCGAAATCCGCTCTTCACCGCTTCGTGGCCAAGGGCAAGAGCAAGATGGGTCTTCCCGACCCCCGGAGGACCGAGAAACACGACATTCTCCGCGTGATGGATAAACCGGAGTGAAGAGAGATCCCGGATCACCGCGGGATCCAGCGACGGCTGAAAACTCATATCAAAGTCATCCAGTCTCTTCTCCATCGGAAAACCCGCCAGTCTCATCCTGAACTCAAGGGCACGCTCTTCCTTGCTCTTCACCTCCTGATCCAGCAGGTAGTCGAGAACTTCGAGGGTCGATCGTTCCTCCTTTGCAGCAACCTCAAGATAATTGTCGAGAAGTGCTTCAAAGGTCGTCAGTTTCAACCTCTTCAGGTTATCGTGAACCCGTTCATAGACCAGAGCGCTCATCGTCGCACCTCCCCGGATAACTGGTCATAGACGGAGAGCGGTCGCTGCTCCACCTGTGGAGCAGCGATCGAAAACAGCGGGTGTGAGGTCTTCCTGCACCGTGCATTGCATTGCATGGCCTCAGCAAGAAGGCCGGAAAAGTGCTCCTTCTCCCGGATGACCCGGGTATGCCCGGGAACGATCATATGCGAACATACCGCTTCAGTGCCAACGCGGACCGTCATCTGGTTGTCTTGCAGTTCCAGGACGGCCTCCCTCCCGGCGTACCGGTACGGAACCGAATACCGGTTGCCCCGGTACGACACGTAGGCATCGCGCGAAATTTTTCGGTGTTCTTCTCTCCGGAGCGGGTAGGGTGGAACGCCGGTCATGGGTTTCAGGTTCTCCTGGTCCGGGCGGTCGAACGGGATCTCGTTTGTGGTCCCGTGGGGAGTGGCGTTGATCCGGTTGAGCCATTGCAGGAGTTGTCGGTTCATGTCGTCGAGGGACGAGAACGTACCTCCCAGCAGAAAATCGCGTTTCATGTACCCGATGGAGTTCTCAACCTTTCCCTTGGTCTGGGGGCAGTAGGGCCTGCAGAGCCGCGGGATAAAACCGTAGTGCGAGAAAAAGTCTTCGAACTTCGCGTTCCACTGGTGGTCGCTGGCACGAAGTGCCCGTTTGAGGATCACTGTCTTGATGTTGTCGTAGAGGATCTCTTCGGTGTAGCCGCCGAAGTAGTCGAAGGCATGGAGATGGCACTGAATGAGGGTGTAGACATCGGTGGAGAGGGTGAATTCCATGAAGCGCATCCGAGAATACCCGAGGATCATGCTGAAGCAGTAGAGTTTGTGGGAGTGACTGTCTTCCTCGATGCGATTGCACTCTCCCCAGTCGACCTGGGCCTGGACACCTGGTTTGGTTTCATACCGGAGGACAGCCTGTACCGTTTCCCGGGGCCGGATCGTGCGAATATACTCTTTGACGATTGTGTATTTGCCATCAAACCCCATCTCCTGGATTTTACGATGGATCCTGGCCGCACTGAGGGGATACTCGGCGATACGTTGCTGGATATATGCCTTGAACGGGTCGAGTTTGCTCTGTCGTGGTCCGCGGGATGCAGGTGCCGGCAGGGTTTGTGCGGCAAGGTATTTTCGGACCGTGTTTCGGTGATAGCCGGTTGTGCGTGAGATCTGGCTGATGTTCAGCCCTTGGTGATGCAAGTCGCGTATCATAAAGAACTCCTCCAAAGTGAACATTCCCACAACCCTCAAGAACGTGAATGAGGGTTAGCAGGTGTACACTTTTAGACCGCCGAAAATGCACAAACTTACACCGCCGATGACAGCAGACGCAGCGACCCGCGATGAAGTGGACGTTCTTCCTGTTTCGGAGAGTGAGGGAGTTTGTGGTTATCGAGGACGGGAAGAGGGTGAAACGGGTGACGAACCTGAACGAGGAGTTGAGGAAGATTCTGGGGTTGCTTGGAGTGGAATACGAAAATTACTACTCATGAAAAAATTGGTGCGGAATGTCGGATGAAAAATATTTCATGGGATATGCTTGAGTCCCCTTCCCAAACTCATGTGTGATTCGACAGGGCCTAACCTCCTTTAATTGCAAAGATGTTGCCAGTGTGGAAGACTTTGTTGTAGGAATTAACTGTTGACCATACTGGAGAATCCGCATAGTAATACTCCATCTCAGTGCCCCGTGAGGGTTTTAATTTAAATTCTCCGTTAACTGAAGAAAATATCTTAACTGGTCTCTTTGAGAGTTCTCCCTCTCGAATTAAGATGACATCTTCTGGTTTATCATATAAGAGGAGATAATCTTCAGTGTTAACCTCGAGAATATGAGATTTTATACTATATGCTGAGTTCTCCATGTACCTAACGACGACATAATCGACCATCACGTATCCAGATGTTACATTTGCAATTTTATCGAATGCTGTAACATCCTCATCTGTAAGATAATAGGTATAAAATGGTCTCTTAATAAGGGGATTGTCTGAAGCACTAAAGTCGTTTGAAATTGATAAGAAACACATCGTCGCAAATAATATCACAATGAGATATTTTTGAGGATTTTTTGCCTTCGTGTACATCATGTATAGGCCCGCTGCCCCAGCAATTACTATAAAGAGCATTGCATACTCTCCAAATCGCCCTAAGTTAAGGTTATGTGCGATTTTATTAATGAGTAAGGCTGGCCCTGGGAAGGCGATTGCTGTGAGGAGCAAACCTATCAAGCAGAAAATTTTCCCTAATGCATCTACTTTCTTGTGTCTTAATGTCCATATGCAACCTAATATTACGAATAAAAGAAGTGGAGTATATTGAAGGTAATTGAAAACCTCATTAATCGGAGTGTCAACAATTGCTTGAGTTAAAGTGCCTTTTGGAGCTTCTATGTGCATATTGGTCGCAAGTCTTTGGAATATATCCACTGAAAAGTATATCCAATATATTAGAGTAATAACTACAATGAGTACAAACATATGTAGTGTAATTAACTGCTTTTCAGATTTGTTAATGAAAATATGTTGCAATATCCAAATAAAAAATAATATCGTTAATACAAATGGCATAGATGCAGGGTGGTATGCTATTAAGGCGAAAACTATAATCAAGATGAGTGATATCATACTTTTATTCGTACGCTTGAATAGTAACAATATTAAAACTAGCATTATTATTGGAATAACACTTCTTGCAATAGATGCCATGCCATATATTATGAAGTCTGGATAGATACATAGGAATAATGCGGATAAAAGTGAAATTCTCCTATTTTTAAATAATTTTGATGAGATTAGATATGTGATTGGAATTGCGAAACTGTATATGAGACCGTTCGTAAAAAACATGAGTTTATTTGCTTGAGTAAATGAGCCTAGGATCTGATAAAGCGAGGAAATGAGGATGTGCCAGAGAGGGAAAACATCATAAATGCCGAAAATATCTGTCACATATCCAAAGTCCAATAAGTTTGTTATCAACCAAGCATGGACAAGAGGATCGGTTCTTGAGATGAAAAAGTAATAATTTAGTGTAACGCCCCATGTCAGGTTTAAGGCGACGGTCATTATCTGAAGAAGAATGATAGTGGATTTCTTGGAAGAGAGATCAAATAGCAATATTTCGAGAAGTATAATTACAACTATAATGGTGATATTCAAATAATATATATGTGGTCTAATATGGTATGTATATAATAGAATAATTGAAGATGTGAATAAGATAAAGTAGGTTATAATGAATGGGCAAAATTTACAAGTTTCAAGTTGAACAAGTTTAGAACTACAATTCTTATATCTCGTATAAATGATTGGAGCTAAAATCATGGGGATGCCTAAATACAATCCAAGGATTGTTAAATTGGGTTGACCTATAATTAGTGGGAGAGTAATACCCAATAAACCACACACAGGCATGAGATACGAAATTATATCCCCAATTGTTTGTGCGTTTAACTTGTTCAATTTGCATCCTCTCAAGAGATCTCTTCTAAAATTTGAGCATATTGTATCGCCTTTGGATAGAGTCTTCAAATAATGTGAGACTATATTTATTATGCATTCTACTTAATGCAACTCCCATCAAATCCATTTTTGCCTCCACACAAACACTACGATCCCTATTGTCAATAATATATAAGTGATCAAGCGGGCATACCCTGCACCAATGACTCCAAACCAGGTAAGAAAGATATAACTGAGACCCATAAGGAGTATGAACCGGATCAGATTCATGACCATAATTGCTCTAGCTTTTAGGCGGATGTTTTGAAGGGAGGTAAAGAGATGATGAATAGTTACAAATAAACTGGATACTGCTATAATCCTGAGTAGGTCGAATGCAGCAAGATATTCCTCACCGAACAGTCTTAGGAAGTGATCTCCAAGCAGAAAGATGCCGAGAACCGCGGGAAAAAGTATCGCATAAGTACCTGCAAGATTTCTGTACACTCCCTCCCGCAATTTGATCCCGTGACTCCCCTCAACGAAAAAGGAAGTACTCATTGCGTGGGGGATAATGAGTACAAAGTTCCCGATGGCGAATGCGACATAATAAAGCGCTGCGTTCTCAGGGTTGAGGAGGTTCAGGATTACGATGGGCATGATATAGGTAGGAATATTGAGAAAGAGGTTTGCAAGGTAGTTAAAAGACGAGAAACTAAAGGTCTTTCGTGTGAACTCCCAGTCGATGTGGGGAGAGAGGGTGACATAACTCCTGATCGCCAACAAGGCGAAGACAGCAGCAGCGAGATTGGCGAAGCCGAAGGAGTAGAAAACCCCAAGGCTCCCGAAGAAAACAAGTGGCAGAAGCAGGGGAAGCCGAACACCCATGATGAGGTTCTGGATAAGTTTGAAGTCGGCCTTCCTGAAGGCTAAGAGAGCATTTCCAGTGATGTATGTGACAGAGTTGACTATAACAAATAAAATAAAGAGAAGGGCATAGTTTCTAATGAAGGCAATCTCGGGGGAGATCTGTTCGATGGCGGCAAGATAAATAATGCTGACTATGATCGCCGTCAAACTCGTGATCCAGAGGCATGAGTTAAAGACTCGGCTAGGGTCATGGGAGGGCATGAACCTGATAATAGCGGTGTCAAACCCGAGGTGTGAAAATGTCATCACAAGGCCGAGGGAGGAGATGAGGGCGGTGGCTATTCCAACCTCCCCTACGGAATACGTCCGCGCTGCAAGCGCCCAGAAAAGGAAACCAAATCCTACGTCTGAGTATCTGCCGAGAGCAATATAAATAGAGTTTCTGTAGAAGGGGTTCCTTAGGGAATTGCCGATTTCAAGGATGGTTTTGGGTAGGGCTATGTCCATAGGTCATCAGTGATTAGGGAACTCTGCTGTCGGTCGTTTGTCGCTCTAATTCTAGTCGGACTGAGAAATGAATGATTGGGTTTTATTTTGATGCATGTCCGTTCTTATCCCCTCGCCCAATCCCCCGATACACGAACCCCGCTGCGATCCACCCATCCGGCTCCACCACATTCCTCCCATCAACAATCACCGGCCGCGCACACCCGCACAGCCCCTTCACGCCCTCCGGCACCAGCCCCCGGTACTCCCGGTGCCCGGCGAACACCACCACCGCATCAGCACCAGAAAGCACCCCTGCTAAATCCCTCGACAACCCCGCCGGCACATCCGGCGCCGTCGCCGGATCCACCCACGGATCGTGCACTCTGACCTCAGCCCCGGCCGCCCGTGCCATCTCGTAGAACGGCTCTGAAGGCGTGTTCCTGGCGTCGTCGGAGTCGTTGATGAAGGCCCAGCCGAGCAGGGCGATCCGGGAGCCTTTCAGCGTCTTGCCGGCCTGCGAGAGTGCCGACTCGGTGAGGTGGAGCATGTGGGCCGGCATGAAGTCGTTGATCTGGCGGGAGGTGATGTACAGGGAGGCGATCTCCCCGGGCCAGTCGAGTCCCTCACGCCCGAGCACCTGCACGCCCCGCTCCAGGTGGTAGGTGTCCTTCGTGAGGCAGTGGCCGCCGACGCCGGCGCCGGGCCAGAGGATCGCCCGCGTGATCCCCTCCCCTTTGAGGGAGTCGATCCCGGCCCGGACGTCGTAGAAGTTGATGCCCATCGCCTCGCAGTACAGGGCGAGCTGGTTGGCGGCGGCGATCTGGAGGTCCCTGAAGGTGTTCTCGGCGGTCTTCGTCACCTCGGCGGCGGTGGCGGTCATCGGGATCACCCTGCCGGCGGTGAGGACGGGAGAGTAGAGCTCGACGGCGCGTTTCGTGCTCACCTCGTCGATCCCGCCGACGATCCGGTCGTGCTCGCGGATGTTCTTGAGCAATCGCCCGACCATCACCCGCTCGGGGGCGTGTGCGAGGGCGAAGTCCTCGCCTGCCACGAGGCCGGACTCTTCTTCGAGAATCTGCCGGGCCATGCCGGTGGTGGTGCCGGGGGTGATCGTCGATTCGAGGACGACGAGCGTCCCCGGCGTGAGGTTCCGCCCGACATTCCTGATCCCCTCGATCAGGGGGGTGAAGTCGGGGAGGAGGTCTTTTTTGTCCTTGAAAGGAGTCTGGATGGCGAGGGTGACGGCGTCGCACTCCGCGACCTTCGAAAACTCCGGGGTGCAGGAGAACTTTCCGGCGGAGACGACCTTTCTGAGGAGGTCTTCGAGGCCTGGCTCCTCACCCTTCAGGGGCGACTCGCCCCGGTTGAGCATCTCGATCTTATAGCCCGAGGTCCGGGAGGCGCGCTGGAAGCCGTAGACGTGCTCGACGCCGGGGGCGTCGGCGAAGAGGAGGGCGGCCGGGATGCCGACGTAGCCCATCCCGAAGACGCCGATCTTCTGAATAGGTCCGCGTTTTTCTATGAGTGAAGCGAGTTTCTCGGTCATTGTATGCATCTCTGGTTGGTGTTCAGGGTTCATAATCGTGGATGTTCGCGGCGATCCGTTCTGCGGCATGGCCGTCGCCGAACCGGGCCGAGTGTGTTCGGTCCCGGCCCCCTGCCTTTGCTGTTTCTTCGATGATCTTAGAACGGTCCGCGCCGACCAGGACGTTCCAGCCGTCCTCGACCGTTTCCACCCATTCGGTGTTCTCCCGGAGGGTGACGCACGGCACCTGCAGGATATAGGCCTCCTTCTGCACCCCGCCGGAGTCGGTGAGCACGGCGCGGGCATGGGAGAGCAGGTGGAGCATCTCCAGGTACGGCAGGGGCTCGACGACCTGGATGTTCGCCCCGGGCTCGATCCCGTAGGCGGCGAGATATTTTACGGTCCGTGGGTGGGCCGGGAAGACGACCGGCAGGTCGAGGGCGGCGAGGCCCTCCATGATCGAGCGCAGGTTCTCCTCCACATCGGTGTTGCCGGCCCGGTGGACGGTGGCCAGGTAGTAGCCGCCCTCTTCCAGCCCGGGCATTGGAGCGCAACCCGCGGCAAGGCCCCGGTTGTGCTGGAGGGCGTCGACCATCACGTCGCCTGTGAGGTGGACGCCGGCGGCGAT
>Ga0209269_1001245_pt1 | contig 14324 bp, 19 predicted proteins | sample MTBAKMMethaMetaG_FD_187455 | JGI IMG/M metagenome (GOLD analysis project Ga0209269, IMG submission 187455) | Enrichment culture microbial communities from Arthur Kill intertidal strait, New Jersey, USA, that are MTBE-degrading - MTBE-AKM (Arthur... | ecosystem: Environmental > Aquatic > Marine >... | reverse complement strand
ACTTCCTCAATGGAAGAGCCAACCGCCCCCACCATAATTTGCGGCTGATCTCCGTAGGCGGTCGCCCAGGCGTCAGTTAGCTCCAGCCCCAGGCGCTGAACCCCAGGGATAAACTCGCGCACCACAAACTCAAAATACTCTCGCTCGCGATCACGTGCAATATCCCAGGATAAGATCAGTTTACCGGCCACTTCAGCACCTCTTAAGACTTGTAATCCAATACCACAACCTGAGTTTCCTCGGGCAGCGTTTTTGCATTGGCAATTTTTAACGTTGGCTGGGTTTGTACATCTTTTAATCCCATCGCCTTTAAGAACTTGGAAAGGGGTTCCAAATCGATCTTGCATTCCGGTACGCCATAATGCATGGGCACCACGATATGCGGCTCTAAAAGGCTGATGGTTTCCGCGGCTTTCGCGGCGTTTAAGCCGGTTCCACCACCCACAGGGACCATCAACACATGCACATCCCCCAGAGACTCCACCTGCGCTTGAGAAGGCACGCGATCCATATCCCCCAGGTGAACCACGTTTAAGCCCTCATATTGAATCAGGTACAGCGTATTGCGAATGTGCCCGTTTTCAGAAGCCTTCTTATGCACGCCATTGGTCTGCACACCAGTAATAAATACCCCGCCGATCTCAAATTCACCGGGGCCGGTGATCACATACGGTTCGCCCTTGACCCCCGCCAGGTAATTGTGCCCTGGGGCGGTATGACTGCAAGTAACAATATCACTTTTTAATTTTAATGGAAAATAGCCCACCGTGTTGTGGTCAAAGGGATCGGTAACTACAGTTGCCATACCCCGTTCGGTGAGTCGAAAGCAAGAATGTCCATACCAGGTTATTTCCATGAAACCTCCATCATCAGGTTTGATTATACATTAAAACCCGAAATTCCTCCTCAAAAGTTTTACAGACGCCCAGCCACATTAAATCACTCCTCCAAAACCGGATTTCAAGTTCAGGTTGTCGTTTTTAATTCCCCTGACTCTCCCTTGAAGTAAGAAAGCGAATCTCAACCACCGGCTGCTGGCTCTTCGCCCTACCCTCCCAGCGCGGGGATGGGAATAGCATCAAAAAAAAACGGCCCTGTGCAGGGCCGTTCGTCATCCATTGAATCCATTTTTTTACCGGCGTATTTCCCGGCGCAACAGCAGCAAATACAACCCCAGGATAATAAGCGCGACCGAACCGGTATTGCCAATAAAACTGGCCGCTCCGCCAGGGTTACCACCCAGGTAAAGCCCCCACCCAACAACTGCCAGTACCGCGCCGGGGATGATTGGCCACCAAACAAAATGGGGCGTGATCACTCTGGAGAAGAGGATAATCAACGCGAAACCCAGTCCAAAACACACCAGCATGATGCCGGTCTGCGAAAGGGCGTTCTGCTCAATACCTGTACCCCAGGCCAGGTAGTTACCAATTCCCACACCCAACACCAGGCTGCCCGGAATAATCAACCCAAATAGATGCTCAAACACACCCCAGGCCAATAGAGCCAGCCCCAACCCGACCATCACAAACAAGACGAAATCAATAAAGCGCGCCTCAGTGTACCAAAAAGTGGCCCCCAAACCGCTCAGAATTCCACCGGGGATCAACCCCCACCAGGCGACATATTGTAATTTCCAGATTAGTGACACCAGCCAGATGATGAGAAAGCCCAAACTGTATGCCGCGAACATCAAGCCCAGGCGTTGATTCAACGTCAAATTGAACTGTTGGTTGAGCAGAACAAAAATTCCCGCGCCAATTCCGGTAAGGATGGCCCCTGCGACCACCAGCCCAAAGCGGTGAGAGGCAAAGCCCGGCAGTAATAATACCGCCCCAAACAATGGGAAGAATAAAATAAATAACCAGCCGGTATGCAAACTTTGTTCGGCTAAAAACACCAAACCAGCCATGACCATCGCCGACCCAATCACAAAACGCGCCGAAATACGGCTTTTCGGTACGTCAATTTGATCCTGTTGTTCGTTGATCGTATTCATCATTGTCAATCGATTCCCTCAAAAAAAATAATCTACTACTGAGCTCAAGCATACCGGAAGGCTCAATCCCTGTGAATAGGCTATTGGTCATATTTCCAGGCATATTTCTAATCAGACCATCGAGTCAGGTATTTCCATCAGCTAAGAATAAATCTTCAAATCAGTTTTAATTCTTTGGCTCGCAACACAGCCTGCATTCTGTCTTTCACTTCCAGCTTACTTAATATGCTGGTCACATGATTCTTTACCGTTCCTTCAGCGATGACCAGATGAGAAGCGATTTCCTTATTGCTGGCGCCAGTGGCCAACAAGCCCAAAATTTCCTTTTCTCTAGCCGAAAGTGGGTTGATCAGGTCGCCGCCTAACCCATGGTTGGGGCGCGAAATCCGCGCAAACTCTGCCATCACCTTGGCGGTAATGGATGGCAGCATAAAATATTCACCCCGCGCTGCGGCCCGCAAAGCCTCATACAGCTTTTCAGAGGAAACATCCTTTAATAAATATCCTACCGCACCGGCCCGCAATCCCTCGAACACATTGTCGTCATCTTCAAAAGTGGTCAGCACAATCACTTTGCACTCGGGAAGGGTTTCCTGCAAGCGGCGGGTCGCCTGAACCCCATCCATCACTGGCATGCGCACATCCATCAATACCACATCCGGGCGTAATTGCACCGCCAGGCGCAACGCCTCTTCCCCGTTTGCAGCCTCACCGATGACTTCAAAATCATCTTGAACGCTTAACAAGGTTTTCATTCCCTCTCGGAAAAGGGATTGGTCATCCACTAACAGAATTCGAATTTTCTTGATCATCTTGTGGTACCACAATTTCCAGGGTTACACCGCGCCCCGCGCCTGAATCTGCGCGGAAAGCACCGTTTAATAAGTTCACTCTTTCTCGCAAGCCCAACAACCCAAATCCGCCTTCCAGGGTTTCCGCGCCCTGGCCGTCATCGCGCATCACCAGCCGCACAGAAGCGGGATCGCTGTAATCCAATTCCGCCCATAGATGAGTGGCGCGAGCATGCTTGCAAACATTGTTCACCCCTTCTTGCGCGGCGCGATACAGGGTCAAATGCACTTGCGGTGACAACGGCCGGGTTTTCCCAATCACCCGCAAGTTGGGTTCTATCCCGGCTACTTTGCAGCGAGCCAGTAAGCGGTCGAGTTGCTCATCCAATGGCAAATCTTCTTCCACCGCGGCGCGCAGAGATCCCACCGAACGGCGCACATCTACAAGGGCTTCCTGAGACAGGTTTTGCGCGGTATGGATCGCCGCTTCCGCTTTAGCTGGGTCGCTGGCGAGGATCGCGTTGGCTGCCTTGAGTTGGATATTGATCGTTGTCAGGTAGTGCCCCAAACCGTCGTGAATTTCCCTCGCCAGGCGGTTGCGTTCGCGGGTAATCGCCAGTTCTTCCACCTGCATGGCGTATTCGCGCAAGCGCTGATTGGCTCCCTCTAATTCCATAACCAGGTCAACCACTTTCTCGCGCGCGCGTTCTTCATCCACGGCCATCTGGGTAAAAACCACAATAAAAACCTGCCCGGCGAAAAACGGCAACACCCCGGACCAGGTCTCTGTCAAGCTGCGGGTGATGAAGAAAACCGCAATCACATATGTCAGAACAATGATGATATTTACCACATATCGGTAGGTGTCGGTGAGCAGCAAAACGCTGTGTCCTACCAATGGCAGCAGCACCATCACATTTACCCCTGTGCCCTGGCTGAAGTAAATAATCAACCCTCCCAGGGGAATTTGCAGCCCAAAATAGATCAATTGCTGTTTTAAAGATCCAGATCGAGCCACATAGCCATAGCCATACACACCCAGGGCCATATACCCGATTCCAAACACAATCAGTAAAAATAATTTCAGCGTTGATACTTCTCTTAACGTACTGAAGGTAGCAAAATACGCGGTGAGGACCACCACTGAAAAAGCCAGATCAGTAGTACGGCTGGTGCGAATGGATGACTGAAACACGTTCACAATTCCAATTATAGCAAACCACTCCCAAAGCGATGGTCATATTCCCTTCATAGTCTATATGACCCGCAATAGGCTGAACATTGTGACTGTCAGCACATTTCAACCAAACCCTATTTGAATACACTTACGTCTGATCATTATTTTGAATTATTGGGAGTTAATAAACAATGAACATCCTTTTGATATATCCCGAATTTCCTGACACGTTCTGGAGTTTCAAACATGCCCTGAAATTTATTCGTAAAAAAGCCTCGTCACCACCCCTTGGGCTATTAACTGTGGCTGCCATGCTTCCTGAGCAATGGAACAACCGGCTGGTGGATATGAACGTCACTAGCTTGCGCCAAAAAGACCTGGACTGGGCCGACATGGTCTGGATCTCCGCGATGGTAGTGCAGCGCCAATCCACCCAGCAAGTCATCGAACGTTGCGCCCAGAATCAGAAGACGATTGTTGCCGGCGGACCGCTTTTCACCGCCGAGGCAGACCAGTTTTCCCAGGTGGATCACCTGATCTTAAACGAAGCCGAGCTTACTTTACCGCCCTTCTTAGCCGATCTGGCAGCTGGCAATCCCAAACGCGTTTATTCCAATGGCAATTTTGCCGACATTCGTCAAACCCCCACCCCCCTATGGAACCTGATTGACATGCGTAAATACGATTCAATGAGCATCCAATTCACGCGCGGCTGCCCGTTTAATTGTGAATTTTGCAACGTCACTTCTCTGTTTGGCCACCAGGTGCGCACCAAAACCACAAAACAGATTTTAGCCGAGCTAGACATGATCTACTCGCTTGGTTGGCGGAGGAATATCTTTTTTGTGGATGATAACTTCATCGGGAATCGCAGGTTGTTAAAAGAGGAAATTCTGCCCGCCCTGATTAAATGGCGCAAAGACAAAACCGGCTGCCGCTTTCTTACCGAAGCGTCGATCAACCTGGCTGACGATGAGGAATTGATGGATTTGATGGTTGAAGCCGGGTTTGTGTCTGTTTTTATTGGCATTGAGACCCCCGACGAAGACAGCCTGACCGAATGCCACAAAATGCAGAACAAAAACCGCAACCTGGTCGAAAGTGTTCACCGGCTGCAGCGCAAAGGCATTCAGGTCATGGGTGGTTTCATTGTTGGATTCGACAGCGATACCCCTGCCATCTTCCAGCGCCAGATTGAATTCATCCAGAACAGCGGCATCATCACCGCCATGGTGGGTTTGTTGCAAGCCCCCAACGGAACCCGTCTTTACCAGAGAATGAAAGATGAAGGTCGTTTGCGAGAGGAAATGACTGGAGACAACACCGACGGCACTTCCAACATCGTGCCAGTGATGGACGATCATGTTTTACAAGAAGGATACCGGCAGATTCTCAGCACCATTTATTCACCAAAAATGTTTTACCAGCGAATTCGCACTTTTTTGCGCGAATACAGCCTACCGCAAGTTGAAATCCCCATGGAATTGAGTGAAATTGGCGCATTCTTGCGTTCCATCTGGCTGCTGGGAATTCTGGGCCAGGAACGCCGTGAATACTGGCGATTATTCTTCTGGACCCTCTTCCACAACCCCAAGAAGGTCCCGCTGGCTATCACCTTTTCAATCTATGGCTACCATTTCAGAAAAGTCAGCCAGTTACAGGGTTTAAACGTCTGAGCGGGTCACACACCTGCTGGTTTAATAATTCCATTGATAATTTATAGCCAAACCGGTCTCCCATGTTGAATTACAGAATCATGGGAGACCGGTTTAATGAGAGAACCGGCCGGGAAAAATACCGCGGATTCCAGTCCTTTCTCTACCTTATTATGGAGATTCAATTGGATATCAGAAAATAACACCTTGATTCTCAACCAACTGCCTTGACTCAGCCAGCAAGGTTTGATAAACTTCTCCCTCGTTGCGCTGAACTCAGAAATAAAAGATACCTTGCCATATAAACAGTGCTTTGGTATAATTCTCTCCGCAACATGGTTGAAAATTAATAACTGAATATTCACCCATGCCTTGCCCGCCGACGTAGCTCAATCGGCAGAGCAATCGCCTTGTAAGTGATAGGTTACGGGTTCGATTCCCGTCGTCGGCTTACGTTGTATGTTGGCAAGTGAGACTGGTAGTAAGATCACTAACAATCTCACCTGCGAGCGAACAACAGCTCGTAGAAAAAGGAAATGGGCGGTTACCCAAGTGGCCAAAGGGACCTGACTGTAAATCAGCTGGCAAAATGCCTTCGGAGGTTCGAATCCTTCACCGCCCACTGGTCTTTAGACCGTAAAGGTCTGGGAACGGTATGCCCTCATAGCTCAGTTGGTAGAGCACGTTCTTGGTAAGAACGGGGTCATGGGTTCAAGTCCCATTGAGGGCTCTAGTTACCACCTTTACCTTAAATTGTATTTTCTTTTAAGGAGAAAGTGTAATGGCGAAGCAGAAATTTGAGCGGAATAAACCGCACCTCAATGTGGGCACCATGGGCCACATTGACCACGGTAAGACGACCTTAACCGCAGCGATCACCAAGTACTGCGCGATGCTGGGCGGCGCGGAATTCCGCGCATACGATCAGATCGACAACGCGCCAGAAGAAAAAGCGCGTGGCATCACGATCAACATTGCCCACGTTGAATACGAAACCGAAAATCGGCACTACGCGCACGTAGACATGCCCGGTCACCGTGACTACATCAAGAACATGATCACCGGTGCGGCGCAGGTTGACGGCGCTATTCTGGTTGTGGCAGCCCCCGATGGCCCCATGCCCCAGACCAAAGAGCACGTTCTGCTGGCTTACCAGGTGGAAGTTCCGAACATTTGTGTGTTCATGAACAAAACCGACCAGATGGACGACCCCGAATTGCTCGAGCTGGTGGAGCTGGAACTGCGCGAAATGCTGACCGAGTACCACTTCCCGGGCGATGTGGTTCCGATTGTGAAGGGTTCCGCGTTGAAGGCTTTGGAAAGCACCTCCACCGACCCGAACGCTCCGGAATATGCCTGCATCAAAGAACTGATGAACACCATCGACACTTACTTCCCCGATCCGGTACGCGAAGTGGACAAACCCTTCATGATGCCGGTGGAAGATGTGTTCTCGATCAAAGGTCGCGGAACTGTGGTGACCGGTCGTGCCGAGCGCGGCAAGATCCACACTGGCGACGAAGTTGAAATCGTTGGTCTGCGCGAGACCCGCAAATCGGTCTGCACCGGCGTGGAAATGTTCCATAAGACCCTCGACGAAGGTATGGCTGGCGACAACGTTGGTTTGCTGCTGCGCGGTATCAACCGTGAAGACGTGGAACGCGGTATGGTGATTGCGGCTCCCAAGAGCATCACCCCCCACACCAAATTCCAGGCTGAAGTTTACGTGTTGAAGAAAGAAGAAGGCGGCCGCCACAAACCGTTCTTCGATGGCTATCGCCCGCAGTTTTACATCCGCACCATGGATGTAACCGGCTCCATTCACCTGCCCGAAGGCGTTGAAATGGTTATGCCCGGCGACAACATCAACATGCTGGCTGAACTGATCGTTCCGGTTGCTCTCGAGCAGGGTTCCAAATTCGCTATCCGCGAAGGTGGTCTGACTGTGGGCGCCGGTGTTATCACCAAGATTCTGGCTTAGTTAAGGAGAATCAGTCCCGGAACGGGCTGAGATAGAAAATTATGGCATCTAAGAAAAAAGATATCCGCCCGGTCATTACACTGGCGTGCACAGATTGCAAAGAACGCAATTACACCACCGAAAAGAACCGCCGCAATGATCCGGGGCGCATGGAACTGAAGAAGTACTGCTCGCGATGCAAAAAACACACCCCACATCGTGAGACCAAGTAAGTAAGAATGCAACATTCATGTGGGGTGCCTGGGCACCCCACATGCAGCACAGGCGAGTAGCTCAATTGGTAGAGCAACGGTCTCCAAAACCGTAGGTTGTGGGTTCGATTCCTGCCTCGCCTGCCTTCAGTCTTGTAGCGCCGTCCATAGAGGCGGCGTTTTAGACATAAAACAAAGGAGAAACTGCCCGTGGCAGACAAAAACGAAACCAAAAAACCGAACCCGATCGCAAAGTGGTGGCGTGAGACTATTGGCGAACTTCGCAAGGTATCCTGGCCAACCACCGATGATGCCTGGCGCCTTACCAAAATTGTCATTATCACCATGGTTTTGATGAGCGCACTGCTTGGCGTTTTGGATTATGTCTTTTCACGGCTGGTCGGTCTGATCTTTGCTTGATCGACAAGCCTTTTGGATTGAGGTGGCAACTAAATGGACGCTCACAGCGAATTCGATTCTGAATTCAACGAAAATGAAATGACCTCCAGCGATTACGAGTTGGAAGACTCGTTAACCGCTGATGAAGGTCTCGACGCGTCCCACAGGGATGTATCGACACTCTCGGAAACCGAGGCCCATCAAGATGACGAACAGGAAGATCGTGCCTGGTACGTCATTCATTGCTATTCCGGTTATGAGAACAAAGTGCGCCATAATCTTGAGCAGCGCATTGAAACCATGGGAATGAAAGACATGATTTTTGATGTTGTCATTCCCACCCAAGAAGAAATTGATGTCAAAGACGGCAAACGCCGTGTTGTAGAACGCCATGTGTTCCCCGGTTACGTTTTAGTCAACATGAAACTCACCGAAGAATCATGGTACGTGGTCCGCAACACACCTGGGGTTACCGGCTTTGTCGGCATGGGAAATGACCCCACCCCCCTGCGCCCAGAAGAGGTTGCCCAAATCCTCAAGCGCATGGAAGCCGAAGCACCGCACATCAAAGTCACCTTCAAGGTTGGCGAGCGCGTGCGCATTATCGACGGCCCATTCAACGATTTCCGCGGCACTGTCTCAGAAATCGATATGGAACGTACCAAAGTTCGCGTAATGGTCAACTTCTTCGGGCGCGAGACGCCAGTCGAGTTAGACTTCTTACAAGTAGAAAAGGCTTAAGCCAGTTCACCGTGCGGTGAGCTGAGATTCGTGGGAGGGTGAAACCGCCCGCTACTACCACAAAGGAGATAAGTTGTGGCAAAAAAGTTAAAAGCAGTTGTAAAGTTGCAAATCACTGCCGGTAAAGCCAATCCGGCACCCCCTATTGGTCCTGCCCTGGCTGGGCACGGTATCAACATTATGGCTTTCTGTAAGGAATACAATGCCCGCACTCAAAACCGCATGGGCGAAATCATTCCCGCAGAAATCACCGTCTACACCGACGGTTCCTTCACCTTCGTTCTCAAGTCCTCGCCCACCGCAGTATTGCTGCGCAAAGCCGCGGGCATTGAACGTGGTTCGGCTGTTCCCAACCGCGAAAAAGTTGGTAAAGTCACCCGCGCTCAGGTTCGCGAAATCGCTGAGATCAAAATGAAGGATACCAACGCCATTGATATCGAAGGCGCGATGCGCCAGGTAGAAGGTACCGCCCGCAATATGGGTATTGTTGTACAAGACTAGATTTTAGTGGGAGGTCCTGTTTTTAAGGGACCGCTAAAACCACAAAGGAGCCGTAATGCCAAAACACGGAAAGAAATACTTGACCGCCCGAGAGAAATTAACCACCGGGCAATACTACACCCCGCAGGAAGCTGTGGATCTGGTAAAACAAACCAGCACCACCAATTTTGACGCTACTGTGGAAGTTCACATGCGCATGGGTCTCGATCCGCGTCAGGCCGACCAGCAGGTGCGTGATGTTGTCGTTTTACCCCATGGTTTGGGTAAAACTGTGCGGGTATTGGTCTTCGCCCAGGGCGAAGGCGTTCAATACGCCGAACAGGGCGGTGCTGATTTCATCGCCGACACCGACGAATGGATCAAGAAAATTCAGGATGGCTGGTTTGATTTTGATGTAGCCATCGCCACCCCCGATATGATGGGTAAAGCCGGTCGCCTCGGTCGTGTATTGGGTCCCCGCGGTCTCATGCCGAACCCCAAAGCCGGTACCGTTGTTCAACCTGAAGATCTGCCCCGTGTCATCCAGGAATCGAAAGCCGGTCGGGTTGAGTTCCGCCTCGACAAAACCGCCAACCTGCATGTGCCGATCGGGAAAGTCTCTTTTGAAACAGAAAAACTGTTCGAGAACCTGGCCGCATTGATGGAAGCAATCAAAAAGGCTCGCCCATCCGCTGCCAAAGGCACCTACATTCGCCGGATCACTGTTACTTCCACTATGGGCCCTGGCATCCGCGTGGACGCCAACATGGCTCAGAATATGGAAAATAAAGAGTAATTAAGGTATAATTATCACCGCGTGGAAAATTCCACGCGGTGCACAAAAAAATCTTTGGCTTCGCCCATGAAAGCCGGTGCCGCAAGGCTTAATATCCAGCCCAGGTGAAGACGATCACAACACCAATTGAGCGTGTTTTCACGCTTGTGAAAGTCTTTGCCTGGCATTGAACCAGACAAAGACTTTTTTATTGACTCTTGACGGAAGGAGGAAAAACCGTTGGCATTCTCAAAAGAGCAAAAACAACAAATGGTGGCTGAATACGCCGAATTACTGCAAAAAAGCCAGGCTATCTTTATCATCGAGCATGGTACCATGAGCATGAAGGATATCGACACTTTCCGCGCGAAAGTTCGCGACGCGGGTGGTGTGGCCCATATTTGCAAAAATACGCTATTCACCATCGCTCTGAAGGAACAAGGCTTCGAAGTAGCGTCAAAATTGACTGGCACTTCGTTGGTTGGCTTCGCCCTGCAAGACGCGCCCGCCCTGGCCAAAGTTTTCGATGAGGCTACCGCCAAGTCTGAAATCTTTGCCCTGAAGAAAGGCTTCCTGGACAAAAAGGAAATCAGCGCCAAGCAGATTAAAGCCCTGGCCGACCTGCCGCCGCTTCCTGTTATGCGCGCCACTCTGCTGGGCACCATTATGGCTCCCGCCTCGCAATTGGTCCGCACCCTGGCCGAACCGGCTCGTGGTTTGGCTGCTGTCGTCAAAGCTTACTCAGAAAAAGAAGGCGCTCCCGCCGCTGCGTAAGCACCGAATTAATCAAGTTTTCAAACAAACAAATATTTACACACCTCATAAGGAGTATTTACAATGGCTGATCTCGAAAAAATTATTGAACAACTGAGCGCTCTGACCGTGCTCGAAGCTGCTGAACTGGTTAAGGCCCTGGAAGAGAAGTGGGGCGTTTCCGCCGCCGCTCCTGTGGCTGTTGCCGCCGTGGCTGGCCCCGCCGCCGCCGCCGAGCCCGAAGAAGAGAAGACTGAGTTCGATGTCGTCCTCAAAGACGCTGGCCCCAAGAAAATCGAAGTCATCAAAGTCATCCGCCAACTCACCAGCCTGGGCCTGGTCGAAGCCAAACAAATGGCCGAAACCGCTGGTTCCAAGGTGCTCTCCGCCGTCAGCAAAGAAGCTGCTACCGATGCCAAGGGCAAACTGGAAGCCGCTGGTGGCGTAGTCGAACTTGCTTAGTTCTTCTACCTAATTGCAGAGATAAAAATCCCCCGAGTTTTCGGGGGATTTTTTCATTCAATGTTTGTTGATTTTGCGTGAAGTGGTTCGCTTACATGGCGACGTTGCGGACCTGGCGAATAACCATCACCACCTTGCCCATAATGCGCACCTGCTTGGGGTTGTTTACGTAAATTGGTTGCATGGTGGGGTTGGCAGGTTGCAGGCGGATGCGATCCTTTTCTTTGTAAAAATACTTCAGTGTGGTTTCATCGTTGTCGTCTAACCAAACCGCTACCATCTCACCATTGTTGGCTTGCTGAGCGCGTTTCATAATCACAATATCGCCGTCATTAATCATGGCGTCGATCATCGAGTCCCCATCGACTTCCAGAGCAAATAAATCTTCCACATTTTCGCGGGATGGCAGCAGGCTGCGGGCAATTTCCACCCCACTCTCCGCGTCAAAATATGAGAAATCGGAAGTAGGCATGGGCAGCGGCGCGCTGGCCACAATCCGTCCTTGCAGCGGAATGGAAATCACATCGGTAATGCTGGCAGCCACCTTCTTGGCCGCGCTCTTTACCTTTTCTCCAACGCTGGCGGGCAGCGGTTGCAGCAAGCGGATACTGCGTGACACGTGCGAATCACGCTCGATATACCCATACTCCTCCAACTGCTTCAGGTAGTAATCCACCAGCGAGGTAGACTTCACCCCGATGCTTTCACCAATTTGCCGGATGGAGGGGGAATACCCGGATTCCTCTTGGAACTTTTCCAGGTATTGCATGATCTTTTTATGCCGCTCACTCAGACCGGCTTTCTTTCTTGCCATCATAGGACGCTCCTTGGTTCCATTCACCGCAAAATCAAACATTTGTACTACGAATATAATACACGAACATCCGTTCTGTGTCAAGCATGGATTACCGCTTCCATATTAATACATTCCATCAACTAATATGCTAATATGATTGTATAGGGCATAGCGATCTCACGACTGTATCATGGTCGCCTTCCCTGAAACCTTTGCTTTTCAGAAATCCGCAAACTAATGCAGTCTTAAGGGATTTTGGACTGAAGCCAGCCTATTGGGCTGGTCTTTTTTTTCCCGGGAGAGAATCCATAAGCCGCTAAAAACCTTGTTCCCCATTCAAAGATCGAAAAAGAGAGAATATCATGCGAAAGAGTCTGATTATCACCTTTTCCCTGTTGGTGTTGGTCTTGCTTCTGGCCAGTTCCTGTATACCTGAATTACCTGACGAACCCAATGAATATCCGGCTTTTTGCAAGCAAATGTACCAGGAAAAATTGCAAGAAGATCCAAATTACCCGCCAGCCTTCATCGGCGCTTGCACAGCCTACTTCGAGACTGGGAAAGCCAGTGCGTTCGCTTCTCTTTGCCGGTACGAACCCTTTCGCCAGGATTTAATCGACTCTGGAGTTGAAATCACCCATCAAAAGGATTGTGTTCAGTACTTGGTTTCCTACGAAGAGTAGGTTAATCATCACCCAATTCAGCATGCACTGACAAAACCTGCCCACATAAATCCTGATCCGAATGTCGCTGCTCCCGAAACAGACCGTCATCGATCCTAACAAATCTGATAAGACCTTGACCTGTACCTGATTTATGCTATACTCTGGTATAGTATATATCATTCCCCATTTCAGGAGCTCGCAACAAATATGCCCCTCTATCGATATCAATGTGAAGAATGTCTTTACGAATTTGAAAAACTGGTCCCGTTTTCCGAGGCAGAAAATCTTCCCAAATGTCCAAATTGTGAAAGTCACGACACCCACAAACAGGTGACCTCCTTTTCATCCTTTGGATTTTCCTCTGGCAACACCTCCAGCTCCGGTTCTTGCGGCAGTACCAATAGCCGCTTTCGCTGAGGGTAGGGAATAACGGGCTGCGGTGCAGCCCTCTCCTAAGTCATTTCCCACAAACCGCGAGCTTTTGCGGTTTGTGTTTACCTTAAGAGGGAAAAGAATGGACCTGAACAACCCACAAGCGCAAAAAAGAATCGTCTCACGCCTGCGCCGGATCGAAGGCCAGTTACGCGGCGTGCAAAGCATGGTGGAAGAGAATCGCGATTGCCACGAGATCATGCAACAAATGGCAGCTATTCGCTCAGCGATGCAAAGCGCCAGCCAGGCCATGCTAGAGGAATACTCTGAAAATTGCCTGATCAATCTATCAGATACAGCAGATCAGCAAGAGCGCAAATTGTTGCTGAAAGACCTGATTGCGCTGATCGGTAAAGCGCCATAAGCAGTCGCTACGCAATTAAATAAGGAAGGACAAAAATGAGTTCAGCTCTAGTACGTTGGATTGGCGGTGAAAAATTCGTTGGCATAGACTCCACCCAACACTCGGTGGTGCTTTCCACGCCGTCTGAAGGCATTGGCATGAAGCCCTCAGAGATGCTGCTGGTGGCATTGGCTTCCTGTACCGCCGTGGATGTCGTCTCCATTTTGGAGAAGCGGCGCAAACCGCTCGCCTCACTCGAGATTCAAGTCACCGCAGAACAAGATTCCGAACCGCCCTGGCCATTCCGCAAAATTCATCTCAAATACGTGATGTCTGGAAAAGAAATCAGCGAAAAGGACGCAGAAACCGCCATTCGTTTATCTGAAGAGAAGTATTGTTCTGTGGCCGCCACCATTCGAGGTGTAGCGCAAATCTCTACAAGTTTTGAAATTCTCTCGCCCACAGAATGATTGTTCCTTAAAAGGATTGGTATAATCATGCCAGGTATTCCCACTGGCATGATTTTTTTTATTAGGAGAACAGTACCATGGCTTATAACGGTGTATTGGCCCAATATGGCCACCTGATGGACATTCCTGCCCACACAATGCCCATCACCCTGCTCGAAGGCAACACCCCGCTTATCCCCATGCCCGGTCTTGCCCAAGAACTGGGCGGTGGATT
>Ga0209269_1001242_pt1 | contig 14360 bp, 22 predicted proteins | sample MTBAKMMethaMetaG_FD_187455 | JGI IMG/M metagenome (GOLD analysis project Ga0209269, IMG submission 187455) | Enrichment culture microbial communities from Arthur Kill intertidal strait, New Jersey, USA, that are MTBE-degrading - MTBE-AKM (Arthur... | ecosystem: Environmental > Aquatic > Marine >... | reverse complement strand
AAGGACTACTTTCTACAGCAGGATTAAATCCTAAAATCCTCTCAGTCTTTGCTGCCCACAAAAAAGTACTGTCTTAGACAATTTTCATGGTTCGGGTGTGATACCCCGATTCATACGCGTTTCTACAAAGCCCTTTTAAGATTAACAAGATAAATCCTGCATTCCCTCTTAAAATCCTCCAAATGTATAAAATATTGATTTACTGAGATAATCCCTCCTTCTTCTCCAGTATCTCACATTTCCATGAAAAGGTAGTTCCATGGACAATAATCCATTATTTCACTATCTACTTTTGAACTGTAAGAAAAAAATTCAAATCTACTGCTCTATTAACATTCTAATTTACAATCAAAATCCTTTGATTTTTCAGGAATCGATTAATTGAGTATGCAAAGCATTTCGGTTTTGTCTCTTTCAATTGATCTCGAAATCTGCTTCCTCTCACATGACCCCCAAATCTCCGTTTAACAACAGAGAAACGGTTTCAACAAGATTTAGACTTCAAAAACGGTTTTATCAAATTTCTGCACCATTTCCTACCTGAAGGTTCCCCTTACGTAGGGTGCTTTCCAGTTCTTAATTAGAATATAGGAGATTGCGCGAATCTCTACACGGATTTGAGGGTGAATTGCTTCAGAACCATATCCCCTTTCGAGGACATGTTTGTATACAAATAACCATATATACGTATATCGGACCGGGCGGAATTTACATATAATATAAATGCTCAAATAAAACACCTAAAAGAAAAAATGAGCGAAAAGTATAGGAAACATTTCGGTGTGAAAGATGACAATTTCCAACTTGAATAAAATATTCATTGTCAGTTTCATCATTATTTGTCTAATCGTTTGTTCGCCTGCAACGGCGATTAATAAGAATGATATATTGACATATTACCGATCACAGTCGATATCAACAGATACAACCATTTTTGATAGTACAGATAATGGATATCCAACGATTCACAGGAACACTCCAATTTCATCACCAATCCTTCAAAATCAGATTGGTTCATCATTCCAAAACCTTAACATTCAGCAGACTATTGGATCATTTGAGATAGAGAGAGAACCGGTAAGTGAACCTGTGGGGGAATTACACTACTACCAGTGTTTATATTTAGACCCATCATCTAGAATATGGTACAATTTTGCAGTTGACGATGCGGGTAATACCTTTTCTGAACCCGAAAGATTTTATTCTAATATCCGTGTATGAATTTTTTTATTCCTTTTTTCTTTGAAATACATAACTAATTCTTAAAAATTAAATCCCCTGATACAGTCACGCCCAAATACTCCTTTTTCTTTATATACTCCACGTCTACTCAATTCCCGGGAACAGGGCAGACAGGAGAGTATCAGCATGGCAGATTTTGTCCAGCAGAGCAATGTCAAGTCGGCAACCCGTGAGCTTGCAGCTCCGATTGCGGATGTCGCCACCTTTGCAGGGATCGTCCAGGGTGTCCTGGACACCAACCCCTTCGGGTGCACCGCATACGAAACGTCCAGCGGGCCCATGCCGGCCATGGAAAAGACCCGGGAAGGCTATACCGCCCGGATCAATTTCGAGGATCTTGAAGCGAACACTGTCGGTTACGTGACCGCCAGGGCCGGGACCGTGACCGGATTCAACGGCGCGAAGGCCGCAATCCTTGCGGACACCGATCTTTCCACCGCCATGGGCGGGGACCCGGTGAACGACCCGGATGCCGAGAGGTATTCGGCCACCATCAAGTGCCACGACCCGACTGGGGAGATCTACTACGTGGCGTTTGCCCGCGAAGAGGTCCGTGTCACCTCCTACGAAGCGGACGCAATCCTTGCGACCATCGAGGCCTGGGCAGACACCGTTCCCGCACTGGCCTGAAACGGCGGGTAATTTTCCCTATCCAGGGAGGGGGGGACCATGGAGGAAGGATTCGTGTTCCTCCTCGGCGTGAGTCTCGGCGGCCTGATGATGCTGTTTGCCATTCTCAGGATAATCGCCGGGATGCACGACCAGATGGAGCAGAACCTGCGGAGGCGGTGATTTTCCTTCACCGTCTCTTTTCGTTTGGTCCCGCCCCTTGCCTGGAGGTGATTTCATGGAACAGGAATTGATTCAGATTTTTGAGTTGCTGGTGGCGTTAGTGGCGGCCATCGCTGCGTACTGGCAGCACCGGCAGAAGAGCCAGGCGGTCGTGGCCAGGGAGGAGACCCTTGTCGGGAAGGAGGTTGCCGAGGCCCTGCAGTGGGCGGCGGAGTCGGAGAAGGATGACGTTGTTGCCTATTTCGATCCCGACGACGACACGGTCACCAGGCCTCCGGAGACGGTTCGCCCCGGGTCCTGGAAGATGAGCGACGAGACCAAACGGTGGGTGACGGTAGGTCATGCGCCAGCAGAGCAGGCCTCAATGCTGAAGCAGATTGCCGAAGCAGATTGCCGAAGCAGAGGAGAAACGGAAGATGCGGTATATCATCTCTGTGCCGAGTGCGTACTATGAGATTGAGTATGGATTGGTGAAGGGAGGGGGGAAGGGAGGGTAATATCCTTCCCTTATTGATTTTGATTATTTTTGACAATTAATTCGGAGTTTTCTATTGTATCACTATCATTATCCAGCATGAAAGATGAAAGGATGTATAAAACACCGATTATAGGCATTCCAATTATCCAATAGTAGAGGAGATACGGAGACAGGTCGTCTATCCTCGGGATCTCGATAATGAGACCCGAGAAAAGAATACTGATAATGGCTGCAAAAAGGAACATTATTTATTGCATCCAATAAGGAGGATGAAAATACCTGATAATTTTCCTGCCTGATAATCCACGTATATACTCCCGGGCTACTTCTCGCCGGGTTTTCTCCTTGCAGCAGGCTTGATGACCATGAGGGCAGGGGATATAGAGGGATTGTCGTCAACACGTCACAGATCCCGGAACATACCGGCGGACATCAACCTGGGCTCCGCTTTGTGACATCTTTTCTGCCATTGCAATGATCTCCCGGGCGACCGACTCGTCTACATAATCCTCGCCGCAGTTGGTGCAAATCTCGGCTGGAACCTCTTTCATCACAAGGGTGAGTCCGTCTCGCTCGAATGTGACTGTCGTCTTCCCGGGTCGCGTCTCACCATTCTTACATACAACGCACTTCATGATTTCCTCCGTGTAAACTGATCTTCCCAGAGATCCGGATCCGGTTCGTATGCGGTGATCACAATTATCATTCCTTCCTCTTTATCGTATGCTCCGACTACATGGAGCGGCCGGTCATTTACAGATCCATATATCAGATAACTTGGATAGGGTTTGTCGTCTGGATATTCTTCGATGATTCTTCCATTCCGCACTACTTCCTGGACATCTGCCTCACCTATCCTCCGGTTGAACATCTGGCGGAGTGCATGGACACGGAAGACCAGTTTGTATGATTTTTTCACGATATCGGAGATGTGTTTCATCTTTACTTCACTGCCCCCGCTTGTAAGCTGCCTGGTGATAATCATATTTTTCGACGAGTTTGAGAATGGTCTCCGGGACCTGAGATGATGCCTCCATGCAACCGCCTTGCTATATTATTTTCATATCGTGAGGAATGAAGAATTATTCGATATATCCCAAATTTCAATTGTAGCAAGATTGGAATGAGGTATAATCTACACTTTCACACGCCATAATCGACTATTCTTAATTATGATAGCATTTAATGAGCCATCGATGCGAAGGGTTCTCAAAGAGGATATCGGCCGGGAAGCAAGGTTCGCCAGGCTGGCCCAGGCCCTCTCCGCCTTTACCCTTCACATTCTGAAGAGAAACGCTGGGTGGATGGCGTGCTGGCACGGAAAAAATCGTTGGGATTGCAATCGAAATTGTTTCAGTTTCAGAAACAAATTATTTCCATACTCGACTCCACTCCGTTCCGCTCGCACCGTCTCCCTGGTCTTATTTTGGAATGTTGCGGGAAGACTCCCGTGATTTCGTCGCAGGCTCCTCATCACCGGCTGCATTCCCTCGTTCCTCGCGGACCGCTACACGGACCCGCTCGTCGCTGATGCTATGCTCTGAGTAGGTAGTGCCCAAAGGGCATCCTTGCATTTACCACCGAATCGGGGATGATTGGTCACCCAATACACAAAAATATTCGTATCAAAAATGGCACGGGCCCCATCAGGGATGTTACTGAGATCAGACAAGGAGATTACTTTCGGCGATCTCTTCGATGATACGAGGGTTCTTTATTTTCAGAATGCCAGAGAATTTTTCTGCGTTCGAGATCTGATCCTCTTCTTTACGGGAACTTTCTTTCTCTCCTGCAGTCTTTGACGTGGCTTTCTCAATCTTATGATATACTTCAATTGGGGGCATATTCGTCCTATCATTGATATGATTAACATTTCCTTTACATAAGTGTAACCGATGGTGATGTATATGAATTTGCGAAGGATTTGACTTTTATCAGGTTATTCTCTCTCCAATTTTCGTATTAAAATCAAATTCTTGCAGTTTTAACGCACTATCAATGACAAAATTAAGACAAAATTCACAATCTTCAATAGTCGGTGGATTCTGACGAGGATCAATATCAATCACATACTTCCCGCTAAGTACCTGTGTTACAAATGGTGTAATATAGTCAAATTTAACGTACCGACGAAAATCCATCCCTAAACTGAGTATTTTTAGAGATTCTTGAATCGAATTGATAGATATCATTGTTTTTCCACAAACCGATTCAGATCTTTATCTTTCATAATAGAGGAATTGCCAATTTGATATCTCATCGATTCACCGAAAAAGAACGAAGATTGCCCAGAATTCGTCGTTTTTCTCTTCATGTAATCATCAATCATCAGTTTAAAAGCAATTCCGATTTCGTTAATTGTCCCTGTAGATTTCCTTCACTCTTCAATTTTTCAGCAGCTTGAAGTTTTGATTGGACATTTAGGTATTTTACAAGACTTATTAAGGAAATTGATTCGAAATCAATCCCAAAAATTGGATTGGTATTTTTTTTGAAAAAATTCATACATGCCGATCGATAACCTTCTATATCAAGGGTTGAAGGAAGAGTGCCTTTATGTTTGAGGCTAATTCGCGATTCGTTTAAACGCCCCATCTCTTCGCGACCGGATTAAGGTCGTCTCAACTCTTTGGAAATAGGGTCCCAATACTTTAAAAAACCAATTTCTTTTAAAAGATTTACCCGTTAATTTTTCATAGGCGAATACCAAGAAGAGTTCGAAACAATCATGAAAAGTAAGAATTGAAAGCCCGCACAAAGGTTCCGGTTGTCTTGATTGGTCCAGCGCAGTTTTAACAAATATTTAATCACTGCCAATCTTTGGATTTCTACATCGCTTGCCATTCCTCACCATCCCCCCACAATCCCGATTTCCTCCTCTGTCAGTCCATACAACTCATAAACCAGAGCATCGATCTGCCTGTCGGTGGCCTCGATCTGCCGCTCGATTAGGGTCTTCTCGTGGCCGGTCTTCACATCCAAGACTTCGTTCTCAGGCACGACCAAGCTGATGGAATATCTCATGAATAGGGGCGGTATCAAGCAGCAGCCTACTGTCCTTCGGCAGGTCCCTTCGCTCCTGCAGGTTCCGAGGTGATCTTTTTGAAAATCGAAAACTCTTTCTTAAAATAAGGCTCTTTGTCCCGAGAAAGGGTAAGATATTCAAGGAAAAGTAGCGCCCACATCAAAATCAGAAGCATCATTCACAATGATTCAACTAGAGGGACCCAGAATATCCTCTCTTCTCGTAGGAGTGGCCTGATGCCTTCCACTTCATCGGTCCGACCTTCCCACTTTACATATATTGTCAGAAGATATCAAGAATCACGGAGATGCAATTGCTCGGTGTTTCCGAAGCCTGTCAACTATCATTTGCATACCATGCCATGGCGAGGTAACATATCCCGATAATGGGCATGCATACGATCCAATATACCGCCATCAGCCCGAGTGCCGAGTCGAACGTGTTGTGTAGGAAGTCTTGTATCAAAATAACCAAGGCAGTCGCGGCGGGAATGCACATTATTGCAGTGAGCGCGATAGATACAGACCGGGCCCGACTGGCTGCCGGGGTGGAATAGAACAACGCTATGGAACAGGGTGCGAGGAGTAAAATCCCAGCTGCCAAACCAATCCAACCTGACCCTGGAATACCACGCGAGATCGATCCTCCGATACGGAAAAGGAACACCCCGAACATGAGAATGGCGAGAAGGTCCAAAATGAGTGGGAAGATGAAATACCTTTGTAGCGGTTTTGTGAATCTCCCTAAGAGTATAAGCAGAGTACCTGCGATTGAAAGGGTGCACATCGTGATCAAGATTGCGGTCAAAAGAAACGGACCGCTATATGGGAATACCAGCAACAATGCATAGGTAACTGGCATCCAGAAAAAAATTGCAGATGTCAGCACCAGCGGATATTTCACCATTCCGGCTTTCATTTTCATCTATCGACTTGCTGGGACCGGAATAAACCTCTTTGGCTGTGCCCAGACGGAAACGACCGTACAGTTAGGAATATCGACGTGTACATGTACCGTGTCGTTGATCGTGTCGATTGTCACATCAGTCGTCTTGATCGTCACATAATTCCCGTTTTTAAGAAGCGTGGTTTCTGCACGGGGATTAATTCCCGCAATAGTGTAAGGAGACCCAAGATAGGGAAGGACCGAGGAGTTCGTCAATGCGAGCCCAATCGCTGTCGCATTATCATCCGGACAGTTGCAGAAACAAGAATCGCTTTCCCTGGTGTCTGTGCAACCCGGAATGATGATAATAAATAATACAAGGCAAAAAAGGAGTGGGAATGATTGTCTCTTCATGCCCAGGTTAACCATCTCCATGAGCTGCCGTACATATAGTGGGTCTCATAAGGCGGATTATCAGGCGACCAGTAGGTCTGCGTTGCCGGATAATTTCCCCACCATTGGTATCCGGTAGTCTTGTACAGATAGATATTCTGGAAATCGCTACTTGTTGCATCGTGGGAGAAGGGATTACTCCCCAGAGCCCATATTTCATTGGCACAGTTATACTTGGTCTGCCGGTAGTATAGGTGACCGCTTCGTTTCCAGCTTCCGTCAATCCAAATATGATAGACATATCCTGCAGATTCATAGGTGCTGGTTATGTATATCTTATAATTCTTGCTTGCCGATGAGCTTGCAGTACCATGAAACTGCCATCCGCCTTCATCGTTATCGTAGGTGAAATACTGTCGTGTCGGATCGTTCATCGATCGTGCGACCCCTGCCTCGGTCCAGTCGTCGGCGCCAGACGGTTTCCTTTTTCCTACATGGGTTGTGACGACATGCTGGAAAGTCCCTGTCGAACTTATCGCCATATCCCCTGGGCACATATAGAGGTTAATACCGAAATATGTATTTTCATCAACCAGGTTCATGGTCGCTCCGGCAGCGCTGTCCCTCGTTCCATCTTTTTCGGTTTCTGAAAAGGACTCATTAATCTGTGTAAACGGGGAGTAATTGGGGCCACGGATGTAGTTGATATCCTTCTGTTCTTCAGGTGTCGGGGCTCGTCCTTTCCAGCAGGAACCGGTTTTCGGATCCCAGCCATACCCATGTTCATTCAAGACGGATGTGATCTGTTCATCGGAATACTGTCTTGCTTTCATGGCATTGATAGCTTTCTGGGCAGGACTGACATATGATTCAAGGAATTGAACTTCTTCCTGCGGATCTTCCATTTGTGGATACTTCTCATAATCGGCTGCAGAATCGAAGATCGATTGGATCTCCAGGTCATATCCTGCTGCCGCTATTTGCTGCGGTTGCGCAACAACAGGAGCTGCCAGTACTCCCGGTATCACTGTCCCGCCCACCAGCACCATGGCCAGGAGCACGGACAGAATACCGGTCTTTACTTTCTTTTTCATGTTTCTTTCCTCCATTTTCTTGGATTCCAGAGGCAAGGAACAAAAAGCCTTTAACATGAGAAAGCGAATCATTCCTTGCCTTCGGGCAGCGGTAGGTTTATCGATCTGTTGAGGACACGGTGAGCCCCGCGCCTGAAATCTCTTTTACAACCGATGGAAGAAATACTTTCTCTTCTCACTTGAACTTCAAATTTAGACATTTTAACCTGCCAGTTCGATGAATATTAATCATTGTAAATGAAATTCATCGCACCGATTAACATGATTGTTCATGTGATCTTTGAGTCTGTAATCTTGCTCAGGCGAGGAGCCAGAGATAGAGAACCTTACGAACCGGCTAATAAACAACATGGTGATTAAAACATTGGCAAGATCTATTGGAAGGCTAAGGAGATCCAGAGACGATTCGCCCAGAAAATCAGAGAATTGTCCGAAAATCCTGACATTCATGGGAAGCCCCTGAGGGGGTCTCTTCATGGATTATGGGAGATCTATTATGAACGGAAATTCAGGATTCTCTATACCATTGATATCGAAAGAAAGGAAGTGAATATCGAAGCTATCAAACACAAAGACCTATAAGGTCCGTGCACAGCCTGCTCACTCATACTGTTAGTGGCAATGTTTTACCAGTTATAAAATAATGATGTTGTTCACGTCGATTATACCTTTCAATCATTCTCCGAGACATTCAATTCGTCCCGTTTTTACTGAAGACGGCCGCCCTCTTCGGGTGTAAGGTGTGCAGGTCCTGGAAAAATGAGTAGAGGATTAACCCCTTGTTATCGCCTGCGAGATGATATCCGATCTCGTAGATGAGCTCTGCACTGCCTGGGCGATAGATTCAGCCGTCGATGCTGAAGTTTTCCCGGCAGTAAACTGTGAGACTCGCTCATCCCAGTCTTCTCGATGGACCGTCACATCCCCTGGTTTGGTGGAAGTCTCACTTTCCGGTACCTCTATCCCGGACGGTTTGGTGATTACAGCGGAACTCGTAGTACCGGTTCTGGACCGGAGCATTTCCTGCAGGATGATGTTGGTGCCCGAAGATGACCGGGACGCTGCATCAAGCCTTCCCGAAAGCCGGCTCTTCACAGATTCTTTATCAAACTTGACGGGAGACGACGAAGCCGATCCGCTGATCGCCCCGATCTTCTCCAGGACGAAGAGCAGGTCGTCAAGGTCATCCTCGTCTGCCGTATCGCAGGTCCAGTCGCCGTCCGATTTCGTGAGCGTCCATTCCTTCATCACCTTCGCGGGAGTCATGCCGACCATCGTTATCGTGTCGCCCGACTTCTCGTACCCGAGCCGGGTGTTTGCGATGTTTGCGTCGAGTCCGAGCCGGGAGAGTGCTGATTTCAGCTCGACGGTCCAATCCCAGTCACCCATGTTGTTGGGATTGACATAGATGGCATCCGGGATGGGGACAAGTAACTCGTAATACTCTTCCATCGTCATCAAATCGTCAGAGTAATCGTCATACACCCGGTCCTGCTCGTCCAGGTCTATTTTCGCGATGGGCAGGGTGTTCCTTGGGGTTCCCGCGTAGGACGGTGCGGGGAAGGGTGCGCCGGCCGGTGCCGTAGGAAGACAGTCCGCATACTCTTCCCAGCCTTTCCAGACGAGCCACTGGTAGGGCGGGAGGTCTCCGTTGTAGACGTATCCCTCAGGACTGGTCCACATGTGGTACCCGGAATCGTAGAGCCACACTCCGGCTTGCGTGTTGTGGCCATCTCCAAACATAGCGACGTGGCCATCTCCAAACATCGGCCTTGCCTGCGAAGATTTTATCGGTTCGGGCATAGTCTCGTAGTCCTCAGGGCTTACCGTCTTGATAAATTCACTCAACGGGATATTCCAGCCTGTTAGATCGTGCAGATATCGATAATACTGGACCAATTCGATTTCACGGTCGTCCATGTACCAGTCCCAGTCTACATAAGTGCCGTTCATCTCATCGGTATAACTGCGAATACTCCAACGGTGTGGGTGCTCAACAACACCGGCCGCTGAGCCGGATGGAATAACAACACCCAGTAGGATGATTACAATTAACAAGGCATGAATCAGGTTTTTCTGCATTCTTGTCATAGTATATTGCCTCAATAAGGTGGATGGGAGAGGAAGAGATTGCATAATCCGATCCTCCCCCCAAACCCGGGGAGATGGACAATCTGGTATCCATCCCCCGTCGATATTTTCTTCATGGTACATTCCATCAACTAATTTATATAATCTCGGCAGGATGATTTTATACCCCGAACGCCAATTCGAGTCGATCGGGGTGGACCATCCTTATATTCACATCGTGAAGGATGGTTTTTCACCATCGAACTCATAATACGAGTTGTCAGCCATATAACCCTGGAAGTGCGCAGTCTGTTTATACGTTCCCGACTGCAAATTGAGGGGGCTGTCGTAGTTGTCTGCAATTATGTAATCGACGTAGGTGTTTATTTTTCCCCTATATGAATGGTCTACCCACCTGATTCCTGATCGTTTGAGAATCCACGTCTGAGCCGACATGACGGGGAGAATCGTTGCCGGGTCAGTATCCGATCTCGCATAGAATGTAAACGGATTGGACCCGGAATTGTCAAATTCATGGTATAGTCCATATCGAAGTTTCAGATCTCCTCCGCCGTCAGGTGTCGCCGTCCCGGACATCTCCTTTACTCTTGCAGAAATATCAGGGAACTCGACAGGTTGGTCCAACTCTACGAACACACTCTTCTCAGGAGAGAGTTCGTACGAGACCCGTTTTTCACCGGATACCAGTGTGAGGATCACGCGGGAGAGGTCGTTTACCATCCCTTCCTCTTCGAGAGTGCGTTCCAGTTCTGCACGGAGCGCCTCTTCAGGGCCGATCAAAGACTCGGTCCAGAGTTTCATCACGCTCAATGAGCCGTCCGAATATTCGGCCACCAGTTCGAGTGCCGTGAGGTCATCGCTTCCTGCAACGACCTCCTTCAGGCTTGCACAGGCGGTATCCGCGTCGTATGCACTTGCCGTACCGACGACGAGAACGCAGATGAGGAGCGCGCCCGCGATGCCTGCAAGGCGTCTTTTTGTGTTGTTCATATTTTCCTCCATTTTTTTCATAACGGAGGCACACCGCAAAGGCTTTTTACTAAAAAAGTCAATGCAATTATGCCTTCGGGCCGCAGCGGGGTTCATTGGCATTTGCATGTGTAGAACCCCCTGCAATACAACCCGATTGTCACTCATCGTTAATACCTTTTCTGTGCGAAAAGTTGACTAATGGAACCGCACGGTTCGATGAATGTTCATTCACATTCATTGAATCATATCACGTTTATCTCCCGCTCCCCATCCTGTATCCCATCTCGTATGCTTTTTTCATCACTGATTCATCGCCGCGGACCGAGCCCCGGTCGAAGTATCCCTTCACTGGGAACTTATCCCTGACCTCGTAGCCGAGCGCCTGGAGAGGCCGGACCATGGCTTCAAGCGCAAATCCCTTCTCTGACGGGTCGGTCTGCTCGCATACTGCAAAGACCGCTGCTATTCGGGGCCTGTCAGAAAGCCGGGATGAGTACTTTCGCGGGCGGTCGTTGGAGAAGACGTAATACGGGTAGAGACGGTCGATGAATGCCTTCATCCCGGCGGGAACATTGTAATTGTAGGTGGGTGATCCGAGGACGAGTGCGTCCGCCTCCTCGACCATCGGATATAAAAGATGCATCCCGTCCAGGAACCGTGTGCAGGTGAGGTCTTTCCTGCACTGTTCGCAGCCGATGCAGGGGGTGATACAATAATCGCGGAGATGCACTGTTTCGGTCTCTGCACCCGCATCCTGTGCACCGGAGATGATAGCCGCGAGGATCACATCGGTGTTTCCGTTCACCCGTGGGCTCCCGCCAACTCCGAGGACCTTCATAACAGGTACATGTCGCAGCTGACTATGGTCTTTTCCTCCCGGGTGAGGCGTAACGACGCTACCAGGAGCAGCTGATGAAAGCCTGACGGATGGACCCGGCACCGGTATATCGCGCCACCGGAACGGCAACAAGGAGCAGCGGGCAGACCTGCTTCAGACCTGGCAACACTATCCAGATCTTTGACTATCCGCTCCTTATTGCATTTCACGACCGGATTATTCGCCGGGCCGGGTTCACCGGTTCACCTGCCAGCCTGTTGCATTTTAATATCCACATGCTGATATCAGTTTCAATGAAATCCAATAACCATATCAAATTTGCATTTTTGATCCTGGTCGTCGGGACCATGCTCTTAAGCGGGTGCATGGAATCGAAAAGTGTCAACCCCGAGGGAGAATGGATAATTCTTCCGGCAACGGATGAGTCGGCTGAGTATATGGGTTATTCAAGCGTTTGCGACAAGCCGACGGGAGACTACCAGGGCCTCGTGATCGGTGTGATTCCCGGATATGTCCTTGCGGAATCGGGAGAAAACGTCTCGATAGATGTAAAATTTACGAATAAAGGGGAGGCACCGATTGTCATAGACAATTTCCCTCCCGAGTTTTTGATAAAGAACCCGGCCGATCTCTCGAACCCGGCGAGGATTACCCGGGGATATATGCGGGGAAATGTAACTGAAACGATCGCGACGGGTGAAAGCGTCGTCCATACGATTGAATGGGACCAGAGGAACGACCGCGGATTACGCGTCGCCCCCGCAATTTACGTCCTTGAGATCACTAACGTCATGCGTTACGACGGCAGGACCGAGACCATAAAGAGAGGGAGCATCGGGGAGGAGATTGCCGAAATCACGGTGCGGCCGGCAGGGGGAACGCTCGAGGGGACGATTCCCGTGAAACAGTCGAAGACCGATGAAGGCGTGACCTTCACATTCGAGAGAATCGATGCGACAAGTGATTATGTCGAGCTTGTATTCTCTGCCGATGCAGAAGGTCCCGATTATGTCGGAGTGATGGACGACGGACGGGAATGGACCTATACCCTCTCCCCAGAGTACGAACCCATACATGGGTTCTATAGGATCGACGACGGGAAGATACAGTATCTCTGGAAGGTCGAATCAACCAGCGGAAAAGATTTCCATTACGAATACCGGTATAGGATCGGGCCCCTCCCAAAAGATACCGCTAACCTGTCGGTGACGATTGACGGTCTCGGGGCGATCCCGGCGTTGTGGGAATATAATATCACTTTTTAATTGTTTTTTCCGTCAGGTCTCCACATAGTTTTAAATAGTCAACATTCATATGTTGACGGTATGTTACTGCCCACGAACGAGAAACAGTTCGAGTTCTGGAAGCTTCGCCGGAGCGGGCACCCCAATATCACGATTGCGCACCTGCTCGGCATCTCCCGGCAGGCGGTCTCGCGGGCCCTCCTGACGATGGACGAGAAGATCAGGACGACGCTCCTTTCCATGGCAAACTCGAACCGGATCGAGGTGGAGCAGGTGAACGTCGAGAAGGGCGTCCTCTTTGGCCGGTCCATTCCATTTAAAACGAACGCAATCATCTTCATCTCGTCAAAACACGACGTCCAGGTCTGGTACGAGCACGAAGGGGACTGCGGGGCCTGTCCCCATTATGCCCGGTGCATCGAGCTGCTTTGGGACTTCGCAGACGAACTGGGGATTGCGCTTACGAAGACAGACGACCCGACACGGATGGCCGACGAGCTTTTTGCAAAACTGAAGGAGACGATCTGACATGTTCCTGCTTGATGCAGTGAAGAGGCACGTGGGCTGGTGTCCGCGGACGATGCCGCGAAAAGAAGCGATGTCAACTGATTCAGAGCCAAGCCTCACCCGGGAGTCAGGGGGCTGGGACGAGAATCCGTACCACGAGTCAGGGTGGTGGAATGTCTACCATAACCAGCTCCTTGTCATGGCCCTCCTCGTCACAGGGGCGACAGCTGTTCTCTTCTTCCTGATCGGGGATGTGTCGGAGTATCGCGTCGTTGTGTACGGGATTGCAGTCGGGCTTGGATCTGCGATCGGGTTCCTGGCAGGTTTCGAGAAAAAATATGGGAAAGTAGCCGCTGGAAAGTATGTCAGGGGGCATGGGACCGGATCAGAGCGGATCAAACAGTATTTCAGAACGCTTTCGTTTTCGGTACCGGCCACCCTTGTCACGCTCGCAGCCTGCGTGATGGTTTTTGGGTTGCTTGGACTCGTTGGCCCGATCCTCTGGTTGATGTACGGATTCAGCCTCGCCTCCTGGATCTCGCTCTGTATAACGCTCTACTGGGAACGACGACGGCAGATGACCCTGATATCGAAGAGCGGGTCGATGTATACGATGGGAAGAAGTGAGGTCGGTCCATGACAATGAAATTTGCTGATACCGTCCGAAAGGCAATGGGCTGGTGCCCGAAGGCCGAGTCCGCGCATTACTGTGGAGATTACACGATATCTGACCGGAAATTCCCGGTCCCGCCTGGTGGAAACTCGCACGTGGTGGATGGCGTTATGGTGGACTACCAGT
>Ga0209269_1001241_pt1 | contig 14369 bp, 19 predicted proteins | sample MTBAKMMethaMetaG_FD_187455 | JGI IMG/M metagenome (GOLD analysis project Ga0209269, IMG submission 187455) | Enrichment culture microbial communities from Arthur Kill intertidal strait, New Jersey, USA, that are MTBE-degrading - MTBE-AKM (Arthur... | ecosystem: Environmental > Aquatic > Marine >... | reverse complement strand
GATCAGGTTCAGGATCGGCGCATACCCCACCCATGAGGGCGACGGGATGATCGGGACTGCATCGAGCGATGAAAAGAGGATGGAGATCACCTCTTTCGTCCCGTTTCCGACGAAGACCCGGTCGGGATCTGCAACAAGTCCGAAGTGCCGCCGGTAAAATGCGGCGACGGCCGTCCGCAGGGGTTCGATGCCCGCCGCCTCTGCATATTCGCCGTGGACCGCCCCCTGTGCGAGCGCCTTCGCCAGCGCCGGCGGCACCGGAAAAGGCGACTGCCCGAGGGCGAAGTTGTAATACCGTTCGTTGCAGCCCGCAAGGCTGCATGCCCTCCTCTGCCTGGCGATCATCTGCCCGATCCTCAGGTTTTCGGGCATGGTGAGCGCATCGATATGCGGTTCTGTCCGTAGTGCAAAGACCTGTTCCATCGCTGCCGTCCCCCTCTCTGACAGTCACCCTGCAGGGTGACTCTATAAAAAAGTATGGGCTCCCTCAGAACCGCTTCGGGTCGGTCTCCACGTCCACGATCGCCGGGCGCCCGCTTTCCAGGGCATTTACTATAGCAGGAGCCAGTTCGGCGGGCCTCTCCACCGAAAACCCCTCGCCGCCGCACGTCCGTGCATATGCCGCAAAATCCGGGTTGTGCAGTTCGGTCCCGAAGTTCGGGTAGTTCTCCACCCGCTGCTCGACGCGGATCATCCCGAGTTCGTGGTTGTTGAGCACCACGACCGTCATCGGCAGGTCGTACTTCACCGCCGTCAAAAACTCCGCCATCGCCATCGAAAACCCGCCGTCGCCGGTGATGCAGACCGCCGGCCGATCAGGATAGGCGATCTTCGCCGCGATCGCCGCCGGCATCGCAAACCCCATCGTCGCCAGATAGCCCGACATCGCGAACTTCTGCCCGGGCCGCATCCTGAAGTTCCGCCCGAACCACCACCCGTTCTCCCCGACATCGACGGTGATGACGGCGTCGTCGGGTAAAATCTTGGAGAGCACCTGCATGATGAACGGGGGCCTGATCGGCACCGCATCAGCATCTGCCTCCCGGTCGATCTGCGCCCTCCATGCCGCCCGGTCCCGTGCGACCGCCTCCTTCCTCGCCCCATCCTCACGCCGCTCCAGGCGCTCGAGGAGGCGGGGCAGCACCAGCCCGCAGTCTCCCCAGAGCGAGACGGTCTCTGCGTGCCGCCCGAGTTTGATCGGGTCGAGGTCCACCTGGACGAGCGGTTTTCCTCCCGGGACGTTCGTCTGCTTCGAGAACCCCACCCCGAAGGCGAGGAGGAGATCGGCCTCTTCGGCCCTCCTCCGTGCCTGCGCCGATCCCACCGAACCCAGGATGCCCAGGTGCCAGGGGTCGTCCCCGGGGATCAGTCCCTTCGCCCTGAAGGTGGTGAGGATCGGGGCGGCGATCCGCTCCGCGATGGCGCGGACCGCCGGGATGGCGTCGCGAGCGCCCCACCCCGCGATGATCACCGGCCTTTCTGCCCTGTTCACGGCCTCCGCCGCCCGGTCGATCCCGGCGTTTGAGGGTGCGATCTCCCTGGACGGCGGCATCCCCTCGGCCGCGCAGCAGGCCGGATCGACCACCTCCTTCTGGACGTCGTTCGGGATCGAGAGCTGGGCGACGCCGCGGTGGACGATCGCGTGGCGCATCGCGGCATCGACCAGGCGGACCGCCATCGTCTTCTCGTGCAGGGTGTTGTTATAGACCGTCACCGGCCGGAAAAAGGCGTCCTGATCGATCTCCTGGAACCCGCCCGGCCCGGCGTACTGCGCCTCCACCTGACCGTTGAGTGATATCACCGATGCCCGGTCCTCTTTTGCGTCGTACAGCCCGGTGGCAAGATTCGTCGCACCGGGCCCGGCGATCGTGACGCAGGCGGCCACCCGTCCGGTAAGCTTGTGGTAGGCGGACGCCGCCATCGCCGCAGTCTCCTCGTGGCGGACCTGAAAAAAGCGTATCTCCGGATGTTTCCTGACGGCGTCGATGACGCCGAGCGACGAGGTGCCGGGAATCCCGAAGACGACACCCACGCCCCACCTGACGAGTTCCGCGATGATCACGTCGGCGACCGTCTGCCCGCCCCCGGCGTCTTCGCTCCCTGAAGAATGACTATCCTCTGACATGGTCCCCCTCTATCGAAGGGGGATCGACCCCATACTATATCTCTATTGTTCAGCCCCGGCGTCGGCGTAGCGGTAGCTCCCGGCCGGGACGACGATCTCGAACCGGGCGCCTTTCCCTGCCTTGCCCGTCTCCCTGATGGCGATCCCGGTGATCATCAGGATCTCGCGTATGAGGAAGAGCCCGAGGCCGGTGTTTTTCCCGACGTTCCTGGCGAACAATTTTCCTTTCAGGTCCGGGTCCACGCCCTTTCCGTCGTCCTCTATCCAGAGGATGCCGCCCTCGCCGGCAGGGGTAAACCCGATCCTGATCGCCGTCACGCCGCCGCCGTGCCTGACCGCATTCTCAAAGAGGTTGTAGAAGACCTTTCCAAAGAGGGGGTCTGCATAGACCTCCAGGCGGCCGAGATCGATCGAGAGGCTGATGTTGTTGAACCTGACGATCCGGGCCGACTGCCGCGCCACCGCCTCGACGCCCTGCCAGACTGGTGCCTTCACCCCGAGGTTCTGGTAGTCCCTGGCAATGGCGATCTGCTCGTCGATCATCTCCGAGGCGCTGATGATCCGTTCGGTATAGAGCCGTTCGTCAGAGCCCTCAGGCGTGATGTCCACCAGCAGACCGGCGTAGCCCCTGATCACGCCGAGATGGTTTTTGATGTCGTGCTGGGTGATCTCTGAGAGAATGGAGAGTTTTGTGTGCGCCGAGACGAGGGCGTCCTCGGTCTGCTTTAGTTGAGATATATCGCGGACGATCAGGCTGTGGCCGATGGTCCGTGAGCGGCGATCGGTGACCGGGGCGATCCGCAGTTCATAGTGCTGCAATCCCCCTCCGCTCTGTTTTATGCTTCGTATGTAGGCTCTCTCCTCATCCCCGTTGTAGCCGGCGATGAGTTCGGGGAAACGGTTGATCACCTCTGCTGCAGGTTTGTTCAGTATCGCAGGGGCGGTTTTTCCGATGATTTCCTCCCCTCTGCGGTTGATCTCGACGATCCGGTAGGCGGGATCGAGGACGAGGATGCCGTCGGTGAGGCCGTTGAGCAATCGCTCCTTCAGCACCGGCATATCGCCGAAGAGGTGAAATCTGAACGCCCCGGCGAAGACCGAGAGGACGGCGAGCATGATGATGAAGGGAAGGCCGGTGCCGGCCTCCGCCGCCGGCGATAGGGTGGCCACCCAGGGGATGAACGCCCCCATCAGCACAAGGCCGATCTGCTGCCGGTAGACGGCCGGGGCGTCGAAGAGCATGGAGACGATCAGGAGTATGCTCGCCATGATGGTGAGGTAGACATAGCCCAGAAAAATCCCGTATGCCTGCCCTGATACGATATCTCCAGGCGGGATCACGCCGGTGAAGGCAAGGGCGACAGAAGTGACCGGGACTGCGGCGATGAACGCCACCGTGGTTGGCGTCACGACGTGTTCTTTTCCCGAATACTGGAGGGCGAAGATCAGCCATGCGGGCGGAATGATCGCCGTGCCGAGGAAGGCCACGGCGGTCCAGAAGGTCTCCCAGTCCTGGCCCAGCGGGAGAATGTTCATCCCGAGCCCGAACGACCAGATCAGGATCCCGCAGATAAAGACGAACAGCGCTACCGCTCCCGGCCTTTCCCGCCGTCTCCAGCATGCAAGGCCGATGAACGCGGAGATGGTAAGCGACGCCGCCATGAAGAGGATGCCCTGTATATATGGATTCATCATCGACCCGCCGAAGATTACTGGTAATATTCTCTGCAGGAGAGGAAAAAGATTCTCAAAATTGCCGGGCCAACAGAAAAAAAAAGAAAAATTGATGGATATTGAATTACTCCTGCTGAGGTTCCTTCGGCTGCTTCTTGCTTCCCTTCTTTGCCATGGAACTCACCTCCTATCGAGTGAGTTATATCAATGATCGCCTGAGAGGGTGTTTAAAGATTCCGCTCACTTTGCCGGTAAAATCGAGATTCGCCCGCAAAATGATTATTTTTCTCGATGGGGCGGAGGTATTTTTGACCCCCTCGCACCGGCCCGGGAAATAAGCCTGTCCCGCCCCTGAATTCCAGTCTTATTCGGGCTTTTTCCGGTTTGTGCGGCACCCATGGGTATATCGCCCCGGGCGCCAGACAGATCTCCCATGCACCTGCTCTTCGGGATCGGAAACCCCCTCCGCGGCGACGACGGCGCAGGCAACCATGTCGCCCGCCACCTCTCCGCGGACGGCTGGATGGCCTTCGACTGCGGCACCGCCCCGGAGAATTTCACCGCGGTCGTGCGGCGGGAGCACCCGGATATCCTCGTCATCGTCGATGCGGTGGATATGGGTCTCCCTGCTGGCGCTGTCCGCATCGTTCCGCCGGACCGGATCGAGGACTGCGGCATCGGCACCCATACCCTCCCGCTCACCGCCCTCATCTCCTTCATCGGCGATGACGCCGGTGCGGTGATCGTCGTCGGTATTCAGCCGGCGACCCTTGACTCAAAGGAGGAACTCTCGCCCGCCGTCAGGGAGGGGGCAAACGCTCTCGTTGCCCTGATCGGGGAGGGGCGGGTCTGGGAGATCCCGGTGCTGGAAGAATAGGGAGAAAAAAAGGTTTTACTCCACAATCAGGTTATCCGAGTACCGGTCCTCGTCTGCGAGGAGGAACTCCGTGCTCATGTGGAGGGCGTCTTTGGGGCAGGCGTCGTTGCACTGCGAGCAGAAACAGCACTGCGTCACATATATCCTAACCTTTTTCGTGCCGGGCAGGAACTCGATCGCGTGTGCCGGGCAGATATTGATGCAGATCTTGCAGCCGATGCACGCCTCTCTATCGTAGAGGATCTTCCCGCGGAATGCCGGCGGGACGGCGACCGGCGGGTGGATCTCCGCCTTCCCCTCGGCCACCCGCGCGAGAAACGCCGTCACCGAACGCGGGAGGTACTTCGCCGGGAAGGCGTTTGTCGCCGGCGTTTTGAACATCTGCCTGAGGACCTCAGGTATCATCGGAAGTCCGGCCATTTAGATCACCCCGAACACGAGGCCGTCGATGGCGATCAGCACCAGCCCGGCAATGCTCGCCGCCCCGAGCCAGAACCAGTAGAGGGTGACGATCTGGTTGATCCTGAAGCGGGCCACCGAGGTGCGCAGGAGCGTGACCGCGAAGACGATCACCAGGAGCACCTTTGCCAGGAAAAAGGCGAAATCGGCCAGGGGAACGTATGCTGGCGGCACTGCGGCCAGCGTCGAGAGGTTCCATGGCAGGAAGATCCCGACGGCGAGCGCCGCCATCACGACGGTCTTCACCCCCTGTGCCAGGTAGAACATCGCAAGGTTCCGGCCCGAGTACTCCACGAGCAGCCCCCCTGCAAGTTCGGTCTCGGCCTCGCACGAGTCGAAGGGGACCAGGGAGAGTTCGGCCGGGGTGACGATGGAGAGGACCAGGAGGAGGACGAGGCACCCGATGATCCCGAACGGGCCGACGACGCTCCAGATCGGGGTGGAAGCCAGCGTGACCAGGGAGAAGGGGTCGGCGATCCCGGCCGCGCTCAGCCGCCAGGCGATCGCCACGATCGCCACCGCGAGCGGGAACTCGTAGGCCATCATCGTCACCATCTCACGCTGCGCCCCCACCGTGGCGTAGGGCGACCCTGAGGCGAACCCGCCGACGACCATGGCGAGGGCCGGCACCGTAAGGAGGTAGAGGATCAGGATGAGGTCGCTGTATCCCCCGAGCACCGGCGGCATCCCGCCCACCGGGATGTAGAGGAGGATGGTGATCGCCGATGCGACCGCCATCACCGGGGCGAGGTTGAAGAGCAGGGGGACGGCGTTCTCCGGGACCACGCTCTGTTTGATGAGGAGTTTTCTCACGTCCCTGAAGGGCTGGCGGATCGGCGGGCCGATCCGCGCCTGCATGTGGGCCGAGACCTTCCGGTCGATGCCCAGGAAGAAGAGGCCGCCCACGATGCCGAAGATTGCCATCGCAAGGCTGCCGACGGCGACATTGACGACTTCGCCGGCGATCATCGCATCAGCCTCCGTGTCTTCTCCACCGAGAGACGGTGGAGGTCTTCCTTCGTCATCACGCCCTGCTCCCTCCCCCTGACCACGGCCACGCGGTCGGTGCAGGACATGCAGGGATCGATGGAGGCGGTGATGATCGGGACGTCGGCGAGCTGTTCGCCTTTGAGCATCGGCAGCCACGACATCTGGTTCGAGTAGGTCGAGGCCTTCACCTTCCATGTCTGCGGGGCGCCCGACTTGTTCATCCGCACGTAGTGCAGGCACTCGCCGCGGGGCGCTTCCACCCTGCCGAGAGCCTCGCCCTCGGCCTTCCTGCATGCGGCAAGGATCTTCGGGACCTTCTTCTCCCAGAGGATCTCGCCGGTCGGCATCTGCGCCATGCACTGCCTGACGATATCGATCGACTGGCCCACCTCGATGAGGCGGACCACGATCCGGTCGTACACATCGCCCCTGATCTCGCCCATGTAGCCGTCGGGCAGCACGGGTTTGATGGCGAGGTCGCCGTAGGCGGCATAGGGGGCGTCGACGCGCACGTCCATCCGCACCCCCGAGGCCCGCGCCGTCGGCCCGACGGTGCAGAGGCCGACGGCGTCCTCCCGCGAGAGGTAGCCGTGGTCCCTGCAGCGCAGTTTCACCGTGGCGTCCTCCAGGAAGAGTTCGAGGAGCCTGTCCATCAGGTCTTCGTAGCCGGTGAGCGCCCGCTCGATCAGGGCGAACTGCTCCTCGGTGATGTCCCTCCGCACCCCGCCGATCTGGATGATCCCGTAGTTCACCCGGTTGCCGGTGAGGTGCTCGATGACGTCCATCGCCGCCTCCCGCACCCGCCATGCGAGGAAGAAGAGCGTGTCGAACCCGAGTTCGTGGGCCGCAACGCCGGCCCAGAGGAGGTGGGACTGGATGCGCTCGAACTCGGCGACGATCGTCCTGATGTAATGCGCCCGCTCGGGCACCTCGATATCGGCGATCTGCTCGACCGCCCGGGCAAACGCCAGGGAGTGCGAGACGCCGCAGATCCCGCAGATCCGCTCGGCGAGGTAGAGGATCTGCACAGGGTTGCGCCGCATCCCCATCCACTCGATCCCGCGGTGCGCCTTGCCCGGCGCGAAATCGGCCGCGGCGATCGCCTCGCCGTCCATCTTCAGGGTGAAGAGGATCGGCTCCTTGAGGGCCGGGTGGATCGGGCCGATCGGGATCGTGGTGGTCGGCCGCTCTTCTCCATCATTCGCCATCGGTTTCACCTCCATGTTCTTTCTCAGCCACCGGGGGTTCGGGGCGGTCGGTCGGTCTTCCGACCTCCCAGAGGTTCTTCACCATGGTGTCGGGGATGCCCGAATCGTCTTTCCGCCAGGGATACACCCCTTCTGGGAAGTCTTCGGGCAGGAAGAGCCTTCGATCGTCAGGGATATCGACGATCTGCACGCCGAGCATCTCCTGCTTCTCGCGCTCGGAGAAGACGGCGCCCGGGATGAGGTCGGCGATCGTCCCGACCGTCAGGTCGTCCTTTGGCAGGGAGACCGCGAACGAGATCATATATTCCCCGCCCTCGGTCCCGTAGTAGATCCCGAAATGGTAGACGAGTTCGACGGCCTCGCCGAGGTCGGTGCCCGAGATCACGGCGAGGTGGGGGCAGGTGATCCCCATCAGCCGCTTCACGGCGTCGTGCAGGAGGGCCCGGTCGATCCGCAGCCAGAGGGACGGCGTCTTCGTTCTGGCGACGCCCTCCCCCCATGTCCTGATGTAGGCCTCGTGCACGCCGTCGCCGAAGGCCGAGGTGAAGAGGTCCATGACCTCGTCAGCCGTCATTTTTTCCGCTGTCATTGTTTTTCCGCCTCCAGCCGTTCGAGTTTTGCTATCGCCGTCACCACGCCGTGGATGATCGCCTCGGGGCGGGGCGGGCATCCGGGGACGTAGACGTCGACCGGGACCACCTGGTCCTGTGGGCCGTCGAGGTTGTACGAGTCGTAGAAGACCCCGCCTGACTGCCCGCAGGTCCCGATGCACATCACCACCTTCGGGTCGGGCGTCTGCTCGTAGACCCTCCGCAGCCGGTCGACCATCTTGTGGGTGACCGGCCCGGTGACCAGCAAGACGTCGGCGTGCCGCGGTGTGCCCACCAGTTTGATGCCGAAACGCTCGGGATCGTACCTCGGGGTGATCGTCGCCACGATCTCGATCTCGCAGCCGTTGCACGACCCCGTGTTCACATGATAGACCCAGAGTGATCTGTTGAAGGATTTCGTCAGTTTCATCTGACCACCGCCAGCACGAGGATGATCGTCGCCATCGTCCCGAGGAACCAGAGCACGTAATCGTTCAGGATACCGGTGTGGAGCGGCACGAGGTGTTTATAATACCCGCTCAACGCTTCGGTGAACCCCCAGTAGAGGTTGCCGGCCCTGATCTGCACCTCGCCCTTTTCAGGCTCGGCGTTGCCCGAGAGGAAGGGTGCCGCCGCACCGCCCTCCCGGCGGTACGAGCGCTCGCCGGTCGCCCAGATGATGAGGACGACAATGAAGGCGACGGCGAGGGCGATGAGCCAGACCACCGGGTTCCAGGAGCCGGTGCCGGTCGAAAGAGAGAATATTTCGATCATCTCAGGCACCTCCGAGGACCGAGGCGATATATGCCCCCTGATCGGCGAGAGCCCGGGCGGCGGGCTCGACGAGCCCGGCGACCACCTGTTCGGGGAAGACGCCGAAGAATACGACGATCACGGCTAAAAGCCCCATGCCAAGGAGCATCGGCGCCGGGACCTCCCGTACCTCCGCGAACTCGGGCAGTCGCGGGCCCATGAACATCGCGTGGAAGACCTTGACGAAGGAGGCCAGCGTGAGGATGGAGACGACCATGGCGATCACCGCCAGCAGGGGGTTGAAGAGGTAGACCGACTCGTAGATCATCAGTTTCGAGGCGAAACCGTTGAAGGGCGGTATGCCTGCGATGGCGAGGGCGCCGATGCCGAAGAAGAGCATCGTCCACTTCATCGAGTGGCCGAGCCCGCCCATCCTGTTCAGGTCAGAGGTGCCGGTGCGGTAGATGATCGCCCCGGCCGTGAGGAAGAGCAGCCCCTTGTACATGGCGTGGTTGAAGATGTGGAAGATGCCGCCTTCCATCGCCACGATGCCGTAGGTGTCGAAGGAGGACGTCCCGAGGAGGGCGATCCCGACCCCGACGCCCAGGAGCATGTAGCCGGTCTGGGAGACGGCGTGGTAGGCCATCAGGCGTTTGACGTCGTGCTGCGGGATCGCCATCGTCACCCCGACGAACATCGAGAGCACGCCGAGGACGATCACGATCCAGCCGACGGTCGTCCAGTCGAGGCTCTGCACGATCCCGCCGTACAGGGTGAAGACGATCCTGAAGACCCCGTACAGGCTTGCCTGCGATGCCACGACCAGGAAGGCGGTCACCGACGCGGGGGCGAGGCCGTAGGCGTCGGGCGTCCAGAAGTGCATCGGCACCGCCCCTGACTTCATGGCGAGGGCGGCGACGAGCATGGCGAGGGCGATGCCGTCGAGCATCGTAAACTGCATCCTGGATGCGACCATCGCCATGTTCAGGGCGCCGTACTGGCCGTAAAGGAGACCGATCGCCGTGAGGACGATCAGCCCGCCGAGGGTCGAGATAAAGCCGTACTTCATCGCCGCCTCCACCGAGAGCCCGCCCCTGATCCGGTACGAGACCAGGGCCGCCCCGGCGATGGAGTTGATCTCCAGGAAGACGAAGAAGTTGAAGAGGTCGCCGGTGGAGACCATGCCGAGGATGCCGACCTCGAGGAGGAGGAGGAGGGCGAAGAATATCTCCTGCCCGGTCTGCCGCCCCTCGCTTGCGACGGCGTAGAGGCAGACGGCGAAGGCCGAGATCGTCGCGATGATCCCCATGAAGGCGCTCATGGCGTCGATGGTGAAGATGATCCGCACCGGTATGCCGCCCGAGTCGAGGGGGACGGCGAGACCCGGCGCTGCGGCGCCGAAGGTGTAGACGATCGTCCCGAAATCGAGCACCTGCCAGGCGACGATCGCGGCGATCGCGGCGGTCGCCGCCGTGGCGAGGAGGGCCCACGCCTTCATGACGCCGTTTCCGGCCCGTACGATCACCGGCGTTATGAACGCCGCGAGCATCGGCACCGCGATGAGCAGGGCCGGGGCGTTTCTGATGATGATCTCGGGTATCATTCTTTCAGCCTCCGCATGACGCCGGCGTCGGCGGAACCGTATTTTCGGTAGACGAGCATGACGAACGAGAGGAGGAGGGCGGTCGTGGCGATGCCGATCACGATGTTGGTGAGGGTCATCGCCTGCACCGTCGGCATCACCATCTCGCCGGCGGGCGCGCTGGTGAAGATCGGGGCGATGCCGCCGTTTCTGTAGCCGAGGGAGACTAGGAAGAGGTTCACCGCCGCCTCGACGAGGGAGAGGCCCATCACCATCTTCACCAGGTTCTGCCTGGTGAGGATGACGACGATGCCGATGAGGGCGACAACGGCCACGGCGATGAAGGGGAGGTTTGCGATCATTCCGCCTCCTCCCCGACCCCTTTGAGCATCAGGAGCACGATCACCGAGAGGGCGCCGAGCACCTCGATCCCGACGGCGAGGTTCATCAGGGGGATGACGCCACCGGTGTTGAGGTCGCCGGGGTTCGGCCCGAAGGCGACGATATTCCCGAAGACCGCCCCGCCGTTTGCAAGCCAGTTCGAAAAGAACGTCCCGCCAAAGCCGAAGGCCGCGGCCGCCGTCCCGATGAAGAGGAGGAGGCCGAGCGCCTCGCTGCCTTTGAGGGCGCCGGGGCCGATGCGCCTGCCGATCTCGCCGGCCCCGAAGGCGGCGATGAGGAGGACGATCCCGGTGGCGATGACCGCCCCGCCCTGGAACCCGCCGCCCGGCGTGAGGTGGCCGTGGGCGACGATGTAGAACCCGAAGATCAGGACGAAGGGGAAGAGGATCCCTGCCGCCGCCCTGACGATTTTCGTCATCATTCGTCTTCCTCCGTCGAGAATTTCCTGAAGAGGAGGCCGACGCCGAGGACGGCGGTGAAGAGCACCGTCGCCTCGCCCAGGGTGTCGAAGCCTCTGTAATCGAAGACGACCGCTGTGACGATGTTGTTGGCGCCGGTCTGCTCCTGTCCGTGCCCGATGAAGTAGTCGTCCATCTCCGAGGCTGCCGGGGCGCCGAAGCTGAGGGCGAACGCCAGGTACAGGAACGCCCCTGCAAGGATAACGACGGTCAGCGCGCGCGCGATCCCTCTCATGCCGATCCCTCCTCGGTCCGTTCGGTCGCCCTGATGGCGACGATGTAGATGGCGGTCGTCAGCCCGGCCCCGATCCCGGCCTCTGCGATCGCCACGTCGGGCGCCTGCAGGAGGTAGAACTCCAGGGAGAGGAGGAAGGAAAAGACGCCGAAGGATACGGCGGCGGCGAGAAGATCCTTAAATCGCCAGATGGCGATCGCCGAGGCGACGAGGCCGAGCAGGACGATGGCCTGCACGATCTCCTCGATCATTCCTCCACCTCCGCGAGGCGGTCGACCCTGGCCCGTGTCGGGCGGATCCCGGAGCGGTGTGCGGCGCGGGCGATCGCATGGGCGCCGGTGGCGTTGGTGAACGCCAGGGCGGCGGCGGCGATCGCCGTGTGGACGGCGAGGGTGAGGGATGCGGCGTCCCCGCCCGAGGCATAGGCCGAACCGGCAGCGACGATCACGGCGAGACTGAGGAATATCGTCCCGAAGGTGGTGGTCTTTGTCTCGGCGTGGAGCCTGGTGTAGACGTCAGGGAACCGCAGGACGCCGATCACGCCGAGGGCGTTGAAGAGCAGGCCGATCCCGATGCATGCATAGATGATCCATTCGATCATGGCAGGTCGCCTCCGAGGTATTTTGCGATATAGAGGGTGCCCACGAAGGAGAGGAGGGCGTAGACGATCGCCACGTCCACGAAGATGACCTCGCCGTAGGCGATCGCCAGCAGGATCATCGCGGCGATGGTCAGGGTGTTCACCACATCCAGGGCGACGACCCGGTCCGGCGCCGTCGGTCCGGCGGCAAGTCTGACGAGGGCGAGGGCGATGAGCACGACGAGGGCGAGCACCGCCGGGATCCAGGGTTCGATCATTCGGCGATCCTCCTGATCCAGTCTGCGAACCGGTAAAACGACGGGACGTCCTCAGGTTGGACGACCGCCTGCTTCTCGATGCCCTGGTCGATGTGGATCATGTGCACGAAGAGGTCGCCGCTCTCCTCGTCGACGTCGACGGTCAGGGTGCCCGGCGTGAGGGTGATCGAGTTCGCGAGCATCAGTACCGAGAGGTCTTTTGAGAGCCCCGGAGAAATCCGGACGATGCCCGGCCTGATCTTCCCGGTGATCACGCGGTAGGCCACGTCGAGGTTGGCCTTCGTGAGCTCGAAGAAGAACGGTCCGATGAGGTAGGCCGCAAGCACGATCCACCTGATCGGGTTTGCCATGCGATAGTCCCCCTTCGTGCAGAAGAAGGACCTCGCCATCGCCCCGGTCAGGAGGGCGAGGACGCCGCCGGCTAGCAGTTCAGGGGCAGACCAGAGGAGGATCGTCCCTGATCCCGCCGTCAGCAGCAGCCAGAGGGCGAAGGCAGAGAGTGCCGTCAGCAAAAATCGCATCACCGGCCCTCAGTCCTCCATGATGTCATCAGCAATCTGGACAGAAACACCTGTATCACCATGATAATTGCCCGCGTGGATGGAACCGGTATGGGCCGATTGACTCTTCTCCAGATGGCAGATTATCACGATTAATTGTGGACATTCTGATGTAAAACCTTTCTTTGTGAGGCGTCTGGATCACGTTTCCGGGATCTTGTTCTTATCTGTTCCTGGTCTGAATTTTAATAAAATTTATATTATTTCATATATAAATTTTCATTTCGGTGATTTTTCCAGTATTGTGATAGTTTGTGCGCTTTTGCTGACGTTTTTCCTCCTTGTGGGGGAAGGACAAGAAAAATATCTATTATTTGCTCTTTGATCTGGTCATAGTGATGATATAATTAATTTAACGTCATTGTATGTGTGGTGAATATGGGGAAGATTTAAATTCGATATTGTCCTTTAAGGTTATGTGCCTCGGGATACCTTCTTCAAAATTGTTGGATATAAGGATATTTCCGATATAGAGGAACAGTGGCGAGCAGCGCGGAGATATGATGCTTTTGAAGCTGAAAAATTCAATAAAACAATGCTCTCCGCTCTGAATGAGATCGATGCGGATATCGCGCCTCCGGATGACATTTACGTGTGCCCATTCTGCGATAAAATTTCGTTCAGATATCTTAAAAAAGAGGGAGAAGCCCATCTCAGATGTTCTGCATGTGGATCCGCTGTTACCCTGAATAATGAGGTCTGGGAAAATCTCCGCAGGCGTATTGAATATCTTTCCTTCACCTCGGGATATCCGGGGATCTATATTCTCCATCATCTTATCGCTCTCCACGAAAAAAATAGCGCTCAATCCGTCATTTCTGGTGCAGAAAGCAAGGATGTCGAAAAAGCCATCGCTTCTCTCTCCAGTCCTGATGAGGAGGTTCGATACAGGGCCGCACGCTACCTCCGCATCCGCCGTCCGCCGCAGGCATTCATGTCTGCGGTCGCCGCTCTCAGCTCCGAACCGGTGGCGAAGATCAGGGTGATGCTCGTGCAGGCCCTCCGGTCTATCGGCGGAAAGGATGCGATCCCGCATCTCGTCGCGGCGACCGAAGACGCCGATCCCGCCGTCAGAAACGCCGCTCTTCATGCCCTCACATCGTTCGAGGGGGCCGTTGTTAGTAACGTGGGCGGGCGCTCTGGCGGCGTTCGGTAAACGGCAGGCGCGAGAGAACTGCTTGATGATCTGCCACCCCCTCTCACAGAGATACCCCCTCTGATACCAGTGTTCGTCCCCTCACGCGAAGAAAGATGGTAGTGCTCTCATCCCCACTACCTTCGCGTGCGTTGATGGCATGGGGAAGGAGTGTCTTGCATCATGGAAGGCAGATTGTCCCTTCCAGGTGCAAGATGGCGCCCTGGTGATCGTTCGGATCTGCATCTGCAGTCCTAAAAGGAAGCCTATTTTTATGCGTCCCGGAATATTATAGCATATCTGGAGGGAAAGAAGATGGCAAAACCGATCGAACGTGGGCTGGTCCTGAAGGGGGAAGACGCCCGCCGGTTCCATGAGTACATGGAGCGCCCCACCTATACGGACGACGCCCGCCGACTGATCCGACTCGCCGCACAGAAGGCAAAAGATCGCTGCCTGTAAA
>Ga0209269_1001240_pt1 | contig 14381 bp, 11 predicted proteins | sample MTBAKMMethaMetaG_FD_187455 | JGI IMG/M metagenome (GOLD analysis project Ga0209269, IMG submission 187455) | Enrichment culture microbial communities from Arthur Kill intertidal strait, New Jersey, USA, that are MTBE-degrading - MTBE-AKM (Arthur... | ecosystem: Environmental > Aquatic > Marine >... | reverse complement strand
CCATGAGACAGCGGAATCCACGAAAGTGTAACCCATCTCCCTAGAATAGAGTGTCACCCATGTACCCGGACCGTACCCGGTCTCGTCCTCACCGGTTAATTCATCCCGTTATGCAGAGGAAACATCAATGTCTATTGCATCAATACAAACAGGAAAGCATTACGTTTGGGGCGGCAATTGCGATGGCTGGCACCTAGCTGCATCTCCAAATCTCAGCGTGATTCAAGAGCGGGTGCCAAGCGGCTCCTCTGAAGTTCGTCATCTGCATAACAGGGCTGAGCAGTTCTTTTACATCCTCAATGGCATTGCTACGCTCGAAGTCGCTGGCGTTATTCATGTGTTAAACCCAAATGAAGGGTTCCACGTGCCCGCTGCCGTGCCTCATACCCTAAGCAATCAGCATGAAAAAGATCTTGAGTTTCTGGTGATTTCAACGCCGCCAAGTCACGGAGACCGCGAGTATGCTTAACCAGGCGTTCCAATAGATTCCCCACCGGGTTAAACACCTAAAAAGGCCTTGATCAAATGATCGAGGCCTTTTCTCGTGGCCCCAAATTTTTAGCCAACAGGCCAAGGTGCGGAAGATTCCCTGGTGCCTTTTTGACTCCCTTAATCCAAATGAAATTCAAGCGAATTCATTGCATGAAACAAATAATTTTTCCTCAGGATTCGCACAGAAGCGGGATCGGTGGTCGATCAAGTTTTTGAATCGAAGTGGAAATCTTATTTTGAAGGGCAGTCAGAAGGAGGAGTATCAAATGAAGAACAGAAGGTTGTTGAAGTTGTCGGCACTGGTTTTCGGTGTAGTCCTGTTCGCCTCTTCGGCATCTGCCGAAGCCTGGAAGTTCGGGATCATGAGCGATACCCAGTGGAAAGCCGACCTCGACGGTGAAAACCCCAATACCGTCGCAGTGGGAATCATCAAGCAGTTGAACCAGCAGTTCCTCGATGCCGGAGTAAAATTCGTCATCCAGGTCGGCGACCTGACCGACAAGGGAGATTACGAGGGCGCCATGGAAACCCGTGCCGCTGCCGCTCAGGAATTGTGCGATGCCGGGATCGCGTTCTACCCGCTGCGTGGCAACCACGAGAGCAGCCAGTCTGCAGCGCTGAAGTTCCAGGCCTTGTATCCGCAAACCGTTGGCAACGGTTCCTGTGTTTACGGCGCTACCGATTTCAGCAGTCCTTTCGAGACCCTCGAAGGGCTCAGTTACACCTTTGACTACGACAATGCCCGTTTTGTGATGCTCGACCAGTTCACCCGCACCGACGGCACCAACTACAACGGCACCTCCAACGACAACATGATCGATCAGCAGGACTGGATTTCAGCCGAACTGGCCGCCAAGGGGGCAGACAAGCACGGCTTCGTCTTCAGCCACAAGGAACTGATGGGCGCCAACCACAGGGACATCATTTTAGGTGGCGATCCTTCCGCCAATCCCGAAGCGCAGAACGAATTCTTCCGTACTCTGCAGGAAAACGGCGTCCGCTATGAAATCGGCGGCCACGACCATAACCACATGCGCTCCATCGTCGTCAGCCCGGACGGACAATCGACACTGCAGAACATCATCACCTCGTCCAACAGCTACAAGTTTTACACTCCCCAGATCCCTTCCAACGATGAAAAGTATGATTTCCCCGCATTCGGCTTTCTTCGCGAGACCCCTGTTGCTCAGGAACTCTACACCATCGGCTACTACATCGTCACGGTTGATGGCCCCCGGGTTACGGTTGAGCATTTTGCATCCGACAATGGCTGCGGCGGCACCCTGGGCAATGGTCAGGACTGCGATCTCACCGTCACTCCAGACCTGGCCTTCTTCAAACGTGAATCCTTCGGCTACAGCCTCAATGGCAAGGAATTCATGATCGCCCAGGGCGAATCCTACGACGTCGTTGCCGACCGGTTCCAGGGAACCCGGGCCAGGATTCTGAGTGGTGTCAACGCAAGCACCAACACCATCTTTGATGGCCGTCCCACCATCAAGGACGTCAATACCGGCTGGACCGCCAAGGAAGATGCCGAAGGGAAAAAAACCAAATTCCGCTGCAATAAAGCGATTCTTGCCAGTAACATCCTGACCCTGTGGGGCATGGCCGATATCGGCAGCGACCAGACCGACACCTATGTCCTCTCCTTGAGCTATGACAAGATGCCCGTTCTTCTCGGTCTCGGTCAATTTGGGATCGCCTCCCAGGACGCCGACGGCAACTGGGTCAACGCCGTGGACATGAACTTCGGCGGCGAGAAGAAGTTCGTGGTCGGCCATTACCGGCCTTGCTACGGCCTCGGCACATACGGCATCGATCCGGTCACCAAAACCGCATGGGCGGTCCTCAACTACAACAGCGATTTTGCCGTAGCCCGTTACATCGAACCGGTTCGCGGCAATCGACGTTAATTGCAAAAACTTCGCAGTGCTGGAGAGGCAGGGGCGTCCCCCTGCCTCTTCTTTTTAGGGGATGATTAATCGGATGATGACATGACTTGACCCGGGGGCATTGCTGGGCTAGATTTGATGACGTGTTATTTTTATGGTGTTATTGGAGGGAGCATGGCTAATAGTCTCAAAATCTTTCGAACCGTTGTGTCGACTATGTCGACCAGCGGTTTTGTTTTTTTTCAGGGGAGCAGCCCGATGGATGGGCCTTGATTTGTCGCGGGTGCGACAAAGGCGGAAACCGTATAACCTACAAAGTGACTGAAATGATCTTGTAACTATCCGTAAATATAAAGAATTTAAGAAACAACAATCGGCGTGTTATGCGGACGCAAACGCCCAATGTGGGCTTATCTGGAAACCATGTAAACAATAATAGATGTCCGAGATATAAATGTTCTTCAAGAAAAGATACAAGTATCGCCTCAAAAATAAAGACAGGCCATATTTAGTACATAAAACCTGCCCTGAGTGCGAAACAGTTAACGATAAATCAGTTAAGTTTTGTGAATCATGTGGCACAGAATTTAACTACAAATATAGAAGCGGCATTTGTTTGAACTGCGGCTATAAAGGTGGCACTAAGTCATATGGGTCTACAGGAAATATATTTAATTTAATTCTCTTCGGCCCGTTCATCTGGTTGCTTTTTTATGTTAGCGGCAAAGTTTGCAAGCGGTGCAATCGATTGATCAGAGCGAGCGACTACAAATTCAAATGACATCTAACCAGCCCATGAAGCGGACGAAAAATACTTGGGCGGTTTTCGAAAACAGTCTACTCAATTGTTACGGCGCACCGTCGCCGCTTATCGCGAACCGTTCGCTGTGAGGAATCTATGTGCGTTCTGCATGTAACAAGCGAAACTACCTCATTCTCTGAATTTCTAAGGGAAACGGGCTTCCCGGTCTACAAATCCCATGAAAAGGGTGAGATTTGCACTATTGGCAGGCAACGACCATGTGATGACTATGGTTTCTCATCTGTGGTGAGCGAATGTGAATGGAATGACCTTGAAGGCCAGATTGAAGATGCAAAAATATTCCTGGTTACTCATGAAAAAACCATACGAAAATTGTTATCAACACACGCCGTATCAGATATACGTTTCGACTTTCCATACAATTGTAGATTGGACGAACAAATTTTTATGCAGAGCGACTATCTGCCCCCTGAATTTCTTAGACTCGCTGGAGAACTCATGATTGGAATTGAACTATCGCTCTATCCACCAACGGATGAAGAGGAAGGCAGCGAACCATAAGCTGCTCCCGACGCGGCTCCGCCGCGCCGGAGAGCATGACGTTAGCATTCAAAAATTATGAAAAGCAAAATTCGGCTCTTACTATTCCTCCTACTTGCTTTAACCGCCTGCGATTCTCCCAGCAAAAACTGGTCAGAATTTACGGGCAAAGGTTTGAGCAAAACTGACTCCCACTACAACGTTTTTCGTTTCTTTGACGATAGCCATGGTGTTCTTGCGGGCGCTACCCCTAGAAATTTCATTCTCGAAAAGGGTCCGACAATAAACCAAGATGACGCTTTGATTTGTATTACGAATGACGGTGGCAAAACTTGGGAAGAGCACCTAGCCGGCAAGGGTTTCATAGACGAAATCTCATTCATTAACGGAACATACCTGTATTTAAAAAAAATCTACAACCACGAAAAAATTGGCAATCAAGTCTCTGGTATTTATAAGTCGCACAATCTAGAGGAACCTCCGTCCTTCGTATATTCACCTCCTGAAGGGGTAACAATTCAAAATATTCAATTTATAAGCGAAAATGAATGGCTCGTCACATTCCATAAAGTCCGTAATGGCGAATCTCTAAATACAGTATCTCTCACAAAAAATTCTGGCCAAACATGGAACGTGTTACATGACGAGAAATCAAACCGTCCAGAATATGGTCATGCTTTCCTAAGAGGTTCTATATTTTCAAGGGTTTTTCAGAAACCAGAAATTATAAAATTAGATCTTTCAACAGGGCAGAAAACTGCAATAAACTTCGATACATCAAATCGAATCCAAAAACTAAAAATAACAAAAAACCAAGAAATCTGGGCCATATTGGAAAATGGTCCAAAGACATATCTGGTCAACGTTGAGACCGACAAGGCAATCGAATTGCCGGCAACTGACGAAAAAAAAACAGCTCATGTTTTTGATTTTGATATTGTCGGAAAAAATATTTTTGTAGTTATTTTTGGCCACACATCAATAGTTGGTGCATCTAAAATATTTTTCCATTCCGCAGATTCGGGGATTACATGGCAGGAGGAAAATTTACCAAATGATCTTTTTGCAAGTAAGTTTACCATGAAAGAAAATGGCGAAATATTCGTTTATTCTCTATCTGGACAATTCCAAAAAAGATTGCTAACAAACTAACCGGACGGATAATACTTCTGCACTAAATTGAAAAGCAAAACTATATAGCGTTGGTTTGCAAGCAGCACTTTGCCGCCGGTTGTCATGAACCGTTGAGCCTGCAGAAAAAGGTCGAGGGCTTTCAAAAAGCCGATTTTTGAGGGTGGCAAAACCATGCCTCAATCACACCCGTAAGGAAATTTTCCACAATGGATATCCCACGGATCTTCAACATCACCGAAAGTACTCACCGCATCCACAACCCGATCACACCGGAAAAGCTCGCCACTCTCGGCGCTGCGCTGCGTCTGGAATCGGGGGCCCGAGTGCTCGACCTCGGCAGTGGTTCGGGGGAGATGCTGTGCACTTGGGCACGTGATCACGGCATCATCGGCACCGGCATCGATATGAGCCAATTGTTCACCGAGCAAGCGAAACTCCGTGCTGTGGAACTCGGCGTCGCCGATCAAGTTGAGTTCATCCATGGCGATGCTGCCGGCTATGTTTCTGACGAGAAGGTCAGTGTAGCAGCCTGTGTCGGTGCCACTTGGATCGCCGGGGGAGTCGCCGGCACGATCGAGCTTCTGGCGCGAAGCCTGCGCACCGGAGGGATCATCCTCATCGGCGAGCCCTACTGGCGGCAGTTACCGCCGACGGAAGAGGTTGCCAAGGGTTGTCTTGCCAACTCAATCTCCGACTTTCTAATGCTCCCGGAACTTCTCGCGTCTTTTAGCCGACTTGGCTACGACGTCGTTGAAATGGTTCTGGCTGACCAGGACGGCTGGGACAGATACGAGGCGGCCAAATGGCTCACCATGCGCCGATGGCTTGAAGCCAATCCAGACGACGAGTTCGCGAAAGATGTTCGAGCCAAACTAACCTCGGAACCCGAGCGCTACGCCACTTACACGCGTGAATACCTGGGCTGGGGTGTGTTCGCGCTGATGCCGCGGTGATGCGTCGCCGCTTTCGGCGGGTCGGCAACGGCTGGTGGCTCGCCGATTTGTGATTGTGCCTGACTTCATTTCTTATGGTCTAGCTATCCACGCAATCAACTGAACGATCAGTCTTAAACAGGCCCAACACTTATCAGGTCCCCCCTTGTCATCCGGAGCAATTCAGCGTATCTTCTACTGAATCGGATTTTAATACGTGTCCTTCAAAGCGACAGCCTATCGACAGGCAGAAACCAACCACCAACCTCCCTCGCAAAGGAAGCCGCATGTCTAAGAATGTCTCCCAGAACGCCCTTGAATTCGAAAAGTATCTTGAGGAAAAAGAGATCCAGCTCGAAAAAAACGCCAACGACGACCTGACGACATTTTTTTTCAGGGAGCAGATCGGTGCGCCGAATCCCGTTACCATTGGCGTCATGTTTCTCAACCACGACGGCGTGGCCAATATCGTGTGCTACCAGTTTCTCAAGAACGATAAGCCTAAGAGGCGGCAGGCGCTTCTTGAGTTGGTCAACACCCTCAACGTCGAATACACGTTCATCAAGTACAACGTCAAAGACGATCTGGTGACAGCCGTCATTTCGGTCCCCTTTTTGGAAAATTTCTCCCCAGCGCTGATTGCCAGCATGATCAGTTCGCTGATCAACGCCTTGAAGAAGGATTATCCCCGGCTGACCGAGGTGCTGGCCTAGGGGCAGGGAGGAACTCAGAATGCCCCGCCTTTTTCAGCTGCGACTGAAACGCGGAACATCCTGCCCAGATAACGAAATCAAGAATTACAAAGGCCGGCCCCATTTGGGGCCGGCCTTTTGTATTTTTAGATGATCAATCTTCGCTGGACGTTGGGTTTTTTACCGGCGGGACGAACCGGCCGGAAACCGGAGGGCTGAAGAAGACTCGCCGGACCAGGTCGATGGAGAACGGCTCGGTCCGGTTCCAGGGCATAAGTGACATCAACCGGGCCAGGGGACAGTAGCCCCAGAACAAGTTGGTCGCCAAGCCGACGGTGGTGATGAACAGGAGAATTTTCAGGTAAGGGACATAGGTGCCCAGGGCGACCCAGAGAAAATAGGCGAAACGGACCTGGACCGGAAATTCGGCCCATTGGCAGCGGAAAAACCACAGGAACAGGAGGGCATGCAGCCCGGAAAAAATGACCACGTATTGATAAAATACGGCGTTGAAAAGCCCGCCGACCAAGCCGAGCCAGGTGACGAACCATATCCCCCAGGCCAGACGTTTTCTGACCGGCTGCGCTAGTTGTTTCCAGATCGTCGTTTGTTGCGTCATTGGCGAATCCCTGAGATTAAAATGATGAGAATGTCGCCAATCATGAGCTATTTCAAGGTATTTTGCAATATCAGGGTGACGGTGATGTCTTGCCGTTGCGCTGCTGGAGCGTTTCGGCAATCCGTTGCAATGATTCAAGGGCTCCCTTGAAGTTGTACATCATCAACCGTTCTCCAAGTTCTTCAGTCACCTCAGCCTCTACATCTCGAAGCATTTCCCGGATATCCTGAAAAACTCCTTCCGATGCGGTATCGCTGATGCGCAGCAGCTCAGCCAGTTCCTTCACCCGCGCAGCCAACTCTTCCATTGAAAGGGAATTTGAGCCTGAGGTTTTTCCCTGCTCAGCTTGACTGACAAGGGGAGGCAGCGACGCTAAATATTCAAGGAGCGGAGCCAGGCTTGCCTTCAAGTCGGCCAATTCTTTCTCATAACCGTGGTCCGGTTGCACTATGGCGAGCTCCAACTCGCGGGCTGCTCCCTGAATCTGCAAGGCCCCGAGGTTGCCGGCGACCCCCTTCAAGGTGTGCGCCAGGCGCTTGGCGTCTTCGAATGCCCCCTTTTGCAGAACCGCGGCAATGTCTTCCGCTGCGGTGTTGAAATCGCGATAAAAACTTTCCAGCAGTTGCCGATAGAGCTTGCCGTTTCCGGCGACGCAACGCAGCCCGGCGGTCAGGTTGATACCGGGCAGGTCGTCCGGAATCCCGACCGCCTGCAGTTCCACCTCCGGACGGGAATCCTGTTGCGGAATGTCGACCTTGGTGATCCAGCGTCTCAGGGTGCCATAGAGCCGATCAGGGTCGAGCGGTTTGTTGACGTGGTCGTTCATTCCGGCGGCGAGGCTCTTTTCACGATCACCGACCATGGCATGAGCGGTCATGGCAAGGATCGGCAGGCGTTGGAAGCGTTCTCCACGGGTTTCCGCCAGTGCCCGAATTCGCCGGGTTGCTTCCAGACCGTCCATTTCCGGCATCTGGATGTCCATGAGGACAGCGTCATAGGCGTAGTTTTCCACCATTCGCACCGCATCCGCGCCATTGGCAGCTTCGCTGACCTCGAAACCGACGGCCTCGAGGAGTTCCCTGGCCACCTGTCGGTTGATCAGGTTGTCTTCGACCAGCAGAACATGCGCTCCTGACAGGCGGACGCTGCGGCGCAGCCGTTTGGACTGAATTTCCGGGACCGGCTGGGCAGAGGAGTCGGGATGTTTGGCAAATAAGGACATCAAGGTGTCGAACAGGGTGGAGCGGGTGATCGGTTTGAACAGCAGTTGATGGGCGCCAGCGGCAAACGCCTCACGGCTGCGCTGTTCCTTGCCGTGCATATTGAGCATCAGCACCAGCGGCACGGAAAAATCCGGGAATTGGTCGTGAATCTGACGAATGCAGGAGATGCCGTCACCCGAAGGCATCTCGCAATCGAGCAGGATCAGGTCGATCCCTTTCCCCTGTTGGCTGGCGATAAGGCTCAACAGGTCTTTGCTTGATTCGAGTTGGGTGACTTTGAATGTCAGAGATTCGAGTTCGGTAGCCATGATTTCCCGGGCGCGGTGGTTGTCATCGACAAGGATGACACTTAAGCCGCGCAAGTCGGGCGTCATGATGATCTTCGCTGATTCAGTCGTTGGCTGGCGTCCGAACTCGAGCGTTACCGTGAATGTGGTTCCGACCCCCGGGGTGCTCTGCAGCGTAATCGTCCCGCCCATCATTTCGACCAGTTGCTTGCAGATGGCCAGGCCGAGGCCGGTGCCGCCGTATTTGCGGGTCATGGTGCTGTCCGCCTGGGAAAATGGTTGGAACAGACGCTCCTGCTGCTCAGGGTTCAGGCCGATCCCTGTGTCGCGCACGACCAGCACCAGGGTCACTGACTGATCCGTTTGGCTGGCCACCTCTGCACTGATTTCCACCTCGCCGGTCTCGGTGAATTTGACGGCGTTGCCGATCAGATTGAGAAGGATCTGCTCGAGGCGCAAGGGGTCGCCCACCAAGGCTCGGGGAACATCGGGCCTGATGAAGCAGATGAGTTCGAGCCCTTGTTTCTGGGCCTTGTCCGCCATGAGATCGGCGACGTCGGTGAGGATTTCGTCGAAATCGAAGTCAATCCGTTCCAGGTCCATCTTGCCCGCTTCGATTTTGGAAAAATCGAGGATATCGTTGATGATGCGCAGCAGGATTTTGCCGGATGATTCCACTTTCTGGAGATAGTCGCGCTGGCGGGAATCGAGATCAGTCTGCAAGGCCAGGTAGGTCATGCCCAGGATGCCATTCATGGGCGTACGTATTTCATGGCTCATGTGAGCGAGGAAATCTGATTTCGCCTGATTGGCTGCATCGGCCTTTTCCTCGGCGAGCTTTCGTTCGTTGATTTCCACGCTCAAACGTTGGTTCCAGTGGCGCAATGTCCTGTTCCGCACATACATGGCTGCCAAGAGGACAACGATCACCCCTCCAACCAACTGGAGCCATTTTTTAAGTTGTGCCGGATTGATGCCGTACTCGTAGTGGACTTCGACCCAGCGTTTGCGAATCGCTTCGCGTTCATCCGTCGTGATCGTCGCCAGGCCCTTGTTGATGATCTCGACCAGTTCGGGCCAGTCGTTGCGAACCCCGAAGCGCAGGTTGTCGCTCCATTGGGATGCCGGGGCCGCGACCTTGAGGTTGGTCAGGTTGTCCTTTTTGATCAGGTAGCTGACCACGGCCAGGTTGCCGATGTAAGCCTCTGCCTTGCCGGTGGCAACCAAGTTCAAGCCGTGCGACGGAGAGTCGGCCAGGACGATGGAAATTTCCGGATGTTTTTGCCGGACGAATTGCTCTATGGCGTAACCTTTAACCAGGGCCACCTGTTTACCGTCCAGGTCCGCCAACCCTCCGATCAGGGTCGAGTCCTGGCGTTGGACGATAACCAGGGGGAACGACAAATACTCATCGGAAAACAGGAGGAATTCACGCCGCTGGGGGGTATCGGTCAGGCAGGGAAGCAGATCGAGGTCTTTGGCTTTGGCCTTTTGGACCACCTGGTCCCAATTCAGATTCGGGACAACCTGCAGGGAAACGCCGAGTCGTTCTTCCAGAAGCTTCACATAATCCGAAGCCATGCCGGAATACTCGCCATTCTTCTCATCGATAAACTCGAAGGGATGCCAGCCTGGGTCAACCCCCAGGCGAATCACAGGATGTTTTCTCAACCAGGATTCTTCCGCTTCGGTAAGGCGCAGAAGCGGAGCCGACGCTTTGAGTTGACGCGCTTCGGGATCGATGATCCAGCGGGCTTCGATACCGAGCAGTTCCTGGGCCGAGATGGCATTGAAGCCGTTATCAATACTTTGCAAAAGCGGCGAACCTTTAGGGACTGCTGCGTAGATAGGGGCGGGGGGCAACACATTGCGCAGTTGCCGGAAATCCCCTTTTTCACCTAAAGATTCAAGAAGCGACAGGGAAGACGGCGTCTCAGCCAGGAACATATCGATCTGGTTATTGATTGCGGCATGGATCATGTCTTGATTGTTGTCAAACGCGACCAATTGCATGGCAGGGAAATTGACGCGAATAAACTGCTCCTGAACGGTCCCCGCGATCACCCCTATTTGCTGGTTCGTAAGGGCCTGCACCGTGTCAAGGCTGGCTGAACTGCGGTGGTAGAAGATATCGGAGCCGACCATGTAGAACGGTTGCGAAAAGTCGAGGAAAGCCTCTCGGTCTGATGTTTTAAGCAAACCTCCCTGGATATCTATTTCTCCGGACTTGACTGCTTCCAGAATACGTTTCCACGAGCCGAGCTGGAACTCGATTTTCTGACCGGATTTTTCAGACCACAATCGCCAGATATCAACCAGCATCCCGGTGGCATCGCCGCGGAAGTTGTGACCGCAGAAGGGGAGGTTGTTGTCGGGCAGACCGACCACCAGGGTGTCGCTGGAGGTGGTGCCGCTCCCTATCCAGCGGCGGACGATGGCATTGCGTTCTTGGCTGGAGATTCTGGCCATGCCTGCCTTCACCAGGCTTCGGGCCGCCTCGTTCCCTTTGTTGACAGCGGCATAAAAGGTGTTGCTGTAGAGAGGGGCGCCGGAAGGGTGCGTGAATTGGTTGTAAATGCCCCGCTTCTTCAGGTGATAGGTGGCGATGGGGGTCTCTTTGAGGAAAACTCGGATTTGGCCCTGCTCGACAGCGTCGAATAACTCTTTATTGCCAGGGAATATTCCCAACGCGGCATCGGGCAGGGCTTTTTCGATGAAGTTGAGGGCATAGTCACCTTCGATTACGCCGATCTTGTACGGGAGCAATTCCTGCAGGGATGAAGGCGAGCCGAGGCTGCGATGGGTGAAAAAGTGAGTGTCGCTCTGGTACAAGGGGGTGACAAAGTCAAGAAAGGCCTCGCGCTCTTTGCTGTACAAAATCCCGGCGTGTATATCGGCTTCCTTGTCCTGCATCAGCTTCAGCGTCTGGCCCCACTGGGCAACGCGGAATTCAACGCTGACGCCGGTTTTCTGGCCCCACAGTTTCCACAGATCGACGAACATTCCCTGGGGCTCGCCCGCATCGTCGACAAAGTGAAATGGCGCCGAACCGGCGCTGCAGGCGATAACCATCTTTTTCGGCAAAGGTTGTGCGATTGTCTGAACGGCAAACAGGACCGAGACAAGGACCAGGACGAGCAGGAGCAGAGGCGACCGCAGGTTCATAACAGGCTCCGGTCGCCTGCGAGGGATTGTGTCGCTGCAGGGTTGTCGAACATGAGCTCCTCCCCTTGTCGAATCTTCAGGTCAGATGTCGCTGAATGTTTGGGCGATTCGTTCGAAATCAGAGCTCCGGTCCAGGAACACCTCAAGAATCTCCGGAGCAAACTTGTGGCGTTCCTCCAGAATGATTTTAACTGAATCGGCATGGCTTAAGGCCGGCTTGTAAGGACGTTTGCTGACCAGGGCGTCATAGATGTCGGCCAGAATCATCAGCCTCCCGGAGATGGGGATGGCCTCTCCACTTAAGCCACGGGGATAGCCGCTGCCGTCCCAGCACTCATGATGGGTATAGGCGATCTCCTGGGCAAAGGTCAGGAATGAATTTTCCCCAAGGACCCGGCTCGAAGCACGAATGGCCGAATATCCAAGCCAAGGGTGCTTCTTCATCTCATCCTTCTCTTCTGCGGTCAGGCTGGCAGGCTTCATCAGGATCTGATCCCTGATGCCGACTTTGCCGATATCGTGAAGGGCTGCGGATTTGCACAGCAACTCAATGTTCTCAGGGATAAAGATGTGTTTGTACAACGGGTGCTTGGTCAGTGCTTCAGCCAGGATGCGGATATATTCTTGGGTCCGGCGAATGTGAAAACCGGTTCCCGGGTCGCGGAACTCGGCCAGGGTTGCCAGGCTCTGGATGGTGACGTCCTGCGTACGGAGCAACTGTTGCGTGCGCGCCCGCACCAGCTCTTCCAGATGCTCTTGATGCATTTTCAAGCGTAAATGATTGCGCACCCGGGCTTTGACAATAGGGGGGCTGATCGGTTTGACAATATAATCGACAGCGCCGAGCTCCAATCCCAAAGTTTCGTCTTCAGTCTGGTTCATGATGGTAACGAACAGGATTGGGATGTTGCGGGTGAGTGGATCGGCTTTCAGGGTTCGGCACACCTCATAGCCGCTCATCCCCGGCATTTGGATGTCGAGCAAAATGAGGTCGGGGGGGCTGGCCTTGACGACTTCTATGGCTTCTTGGCCGCTGGTTACGGCACTGACACGATATTCGTCGCGTAAGGTTTCACTGAGGATTTTGATGACTGAGGGGCTGTCATCAACGATCAGGACGCGGTTTTTTTTGAGCATGGCAATTCCGTTCCGCAAGGCAAGGTCACGCCAAGGAAGACGCCCCCGAAAAAATGCCGTTATTGCGAATTTTTATTCAGGCAGGCAGCTACCTGCGCCAACACTGAAGCAGGGTCAATCGGTTTGGTCAGGAAACCCGTCGCGCCAAATTCGGCACCCTTGGATTCCTCAGGTTCCAGTGCGGTCACGAATATCACCGGGAAGGTTCGGGTCTGAGGATCGGACTTCAATCGCCTGCAGACCTCGTAACCATCCATCCCGGGCATCAGAACATCGAGCAATATGAGGTCCGGCTGTTGCGAGCGAGCCAGTTCAAGAGCTGTTTCGCCATCGGTTGCCGCATAGACGACATAAGACGAGCGCAGGACCTGGCTGAGCAGGCGGATATTCGTCGGGGCGTCATCAACGACCAGGATACGAGACTCAGGTTCCATCACACATTCATGCCGTTATACCGCTTCAGCCAGATGCCGCAACAGGCGTTCGGAAAGCTCCTGGGCTCGGATGGGCTTGGGCAGGACATCGTTCATTCCGGCATCCAGAAAGGTCTGGCGTTCCCCTTTACGGGCGTAGGCGGTCAAGGCGATGATCGGAATGGTCGCTTTGGGCGAGTCCGCCAGCATGGTGCGAATCCGCCGTGTGGCCTCGAAGCCGTCCATTTCAGGCATCTGGATATCCATCAGAATCAAATCAGGAGTTTCCTTGGCGACCACATCGAGTGCGTGCCGGCCGTTCTCGGCCAGCTGGACATGAAAACCCTGTTTTTCCAGCATTAACTGGAAAAGACGACGATTGGCCTCGTTATCCTCGACCAGTAAAATGTTTCTATCGTACGGTGCTTTACCCGATGGTTCCGCACTGAGCTTGGGCGGAGGCGCCATGTGACTTGCTGAAGCAAGAGGCAGGGTGAAATGAAAGCAGCTTCCTTTTCCAGGCTGGCTTTCGGCCCATAGCTCACCTCCCATCGCCTTGACCAATTCTCGCGCAATTGGCAGACCAAGGCCAAGCCCCCCGTAATGGCGCGTGATCGAGTTGTCCACCTGGGTGAAACTCTGGAAAATTTCACTCATTTTATCCGCTCCAATGCCGATACCGGTATCGCAGACGGAGAAGGTCAGAACCTTTTGTTGGGATGGCTCGGAACGACCCTGAGGCGGTGTGGCGCTGCCGATGCTGACCTTGACCCCGCCCTTATCAGTGAATTTGATGGCGTTAGATATGAGATTGGCCAACACCTGGCGGGTCCGGCCAGGATCTCCGTTGATCAACTCAGGAAGGTGGGGGTCGATTTGAAAATCGAAATCGAGGCCCTTTTTCTGTGCCTGGGCTTGGCTCAGCCCGAGGATCGCCGAGAGCTCTTTGGCCACATTGAAGGGATATGAATCAACGCTGAGTTTGCCGGACTCGATCCGTGCGATGTCGAGCAGGTCGGTGAGAAGCCGAAGCAGGGTGCGACCTGCCTCGTTGGCCATTTCAAGGCATTCGCGCTGTTCGTCATTCAA
>Ga0209269_1001236_pt1 | contig 14415 bp, 14 predicted proteins | sample MTBAKMMethaMetaG_FD_187455 | JGI IMG/M metagenome (GOLD analysis project Ga0209269, IMG submission 187455) | Enrichment culture microbial communities from Arthur Kill intertidal strait, New Jersey, USA, that are MTBE-degrading - MTBE-AKM (Arthur... | ecosystem: Environmental > Aquatic > Marine >... | reverse complement strand
GGTCAACGATCGCGTAGGTGGTCGCCGAGGCGACGGCGGTGATTGCCGCGTCGTAGGTGGCGGCGTTCATCAGGCGCTTCTTCGGAACCTGAACGAGCAGGAGCTGACCATTGTTGAACTCGAGGACATCGGTGTCGTCACCCTCCTCGACCTGCACCATCTCCTTGATCTTGGCGACGATGGCGTCCTTGTTCTCCATGATCGCGAGGTCGAGTTCACGGCCCCGGATTTTGCTCTTGCCCTTTCCAAGCTTTCCGGTCTTGAGAGCATTCTGAATGCCCCCGAGGTTTACATTAATCGTTCTCTTTGTCAGGTCGATGATCTTGCTGGTCGCGGGGTTCACCAGCGGGCTGATCTTATCGAGGGTAACACCGCTTTTCAGCAGCTTCCCATCATCTGAGTAGAGATCGATTGTTTCTGAATATGCTGCCATATCAGTTCATCCTTTTACCCTTTGTGCAGGAAGAAACGTCTTCATAGAATTCAGGCCGGTGAACCGGAACGAATCCCAGAGCGTACCACCTGCAAGCCCCGAATTGGGACAGTAGATGTTTTCAGGAAGCCGCATATAAAATTTCCTAATTTTATTTAATAATTTAAGAGTAGATGTTAAATTTTAATGATTAATTATAAAAAAGTACTATTGTAAAAACGCGATTATAAGCCACAATATAGATATGGAGCAATCTTTACTAAAATCTATCGAAATAATGAATATATGGGCTTTTTTCATGCATAATTGATCATAAATATTTTTAAAAAAATCATATCTCGTGTTAATATTATTCAGATTAAAATAGACGGGCAAATGTCAACGATCAGGGGCATTAACCAGAACAGGATTTAAATCCGACTCGGATAGTAATCAAAGGTCTGAATCAGAGGTAATAACCTTTTTGCCCTCCGGAATATTCAGATATAAAGGAGCAGCGCGGCAAACGGTCCTGCAACCACGTACACGCAGGGAGGAGAGCACACAGAAGACAGCGCCACCGGACGCGATCTTTTAGGACACACCGGCGGACATGCAAGGGGGGAGCACGCAGAAGAGACTTATCGCAGGAGAAAACTACAGATAGAAAAATAAGCCCGGGTACGGACTTTGTTAAAAGAAAAAAAATTAGTACCTGGGTTTCCTATGCTTGGGAAGGCATTCCCGGCAGTAGACAGGTCTCCCCTCAGTCGGCTTGAAGGGCACTTCACATTCTTTACCGCAGTCTGAGCAGACTGCCTTGTGCATATCGCGGGGACCCTGGGAGAAGTTGTCTCCACCCCTCTGGCCACCAAATCTGTTGCCGTACATTACGCTACCTATGCAGTGGTTTGCTGCAACACTTATTGAACCCCTCAGTATAAATACTCATGTATGATACCGAAATTTCGGGAATCACCAGAAATCAGCGCACGTCAGGCACCAAATCCGGAAGGGTGAATAATAATCCGATAATAATGGTCCCGAGAGCAGAACCGAAACCTGAAATGGCAGGACCGCACCATCCCCCATGATCGAGATGTATGTGATCGGGATAAACGGGAGCCCGCGGGGGCGGGAGAGCAGGACGGGCAGACTTCTGGACGCAGTCCTCAGGGGAGCCAGGGAGGCCGGAGCCAGCGTGGAGCGGATCGACGCGGCGGCCCTCGACATCAGATTCTGCACCGGGTGCACGCTCTGCTACGATCAGGGCGAGTGCCCGAAGAAAGACGACTATGCAGCGACCCTCGAAAAAATGATCCGGGCCGACGGGATTGTGCTGGGCTCGCCGAATTACATCAACAACGTGACCGCGCAGATGAAGGTGCTCCTGGACAGGATGGCGGATGTCATTCACTGCCAGCGGTTCACCGGAAAATATGGCTGCGCAGTATCGACCGCAGGCGGATCGGGCGCGGGCGAGGTGGCGGCCTACTTAAACGGCGTGCTCGGGGTCCTGGGGGCCGATACCGTCGGCGCCGTCGGCGTCGATATCGGCGCCGATCCCGAAGCGTTGTTCCCTGCCGAAGAGCGGGCCTTCAGGCTCGGGCATGACCTCGCCGCGGCGATCGCGGAGAAAAGACAGTACCCCGATCAGGAGACGTTCCACGCGGAAATGGCAGACAGGATGAAATCACTTGTCACCGCAAACAAAGAGCGCTGGAAGCATGAATATGATTATTGGAGTGCAATGACACAGAAATAAAAATCATAGCGTTCATATGCCGCGAGATGAGATCATGAAGTATGCGCAAGGCAGCCATACTCCTCCTCATCATCATCGTGACCGCCGCCTGTGCGGCCGGATGCTCCACCGCGCCGCCCGGTGAGACGGCGGCACCGACGGCGACGACCACGGCCACCCCGGCACCGGCAGGCGGCGAACAGCCAGACATCGCCATCACGGTCGTGTCCCTCACCCCGCAGTACAGCCCGGACGGACCCTTCATCTTCAAGGCCAGGATCAGCACGGAAAACCGGGGAGAGATCGAAGGGAGGGGCGTCGTCATCACGGTCAACCTCATCGATGAGGGGACCAACACGATCACGGACACCAAAAACCAGTATATTGAACGGTTCATACCCGGCGACAAAAAGAGCTTCGATATCTCGCTCAACAACGCGGACCCGGCGCTGACCTACCGGGTCGAAACGAGCGTGCTCTTCAATCAGTCCTGATCTCGGAGACGGCGTCCCCGAACTGCCGCCTGATGCGCCGGGTGTGCGAACCATCCCAGTAGAGGCGGCGGCAGAGCGGGCACCAGTAAAACGAGAACCCCTGCCTATCCTCGGGCGCATAGGCCGCACCCTCGATCTCCCGTTTTTTGGCCGGCCTGAGGGGCGTATTGCAGAGAGAACAGCGGTCGAACCTCAGGGACGGCACGATAAGACCCATGCCTGCGAGACGGCGCACCTGTTCGGTCGGGTCCTCCGTAGCGAGATAGACGGCCCGCTCCCCGCCCCGCCGCGCCAGTTCGGCGTCGCGGGTCAGGAGGATGCGCTCGTCCGAGGCGGCGATGGAGAGGAGGACCGTATCCTCCCGCGGGTTGCCTGGAGAGAGGGCGTTCGCGCTGAGGGTGTCGTAGCCCATCAGTCTGAGGTACCGGGTCAGGGTCCCGAGCATCCGATCGGCGACGAACCGCGCCCGCCCCTCAGACCGACAGGACAACCGGTATCCTCTCCCCGCAGGAGCCGCATCGGTCTTTCGAGAGCCCGACGATCCGACTCATAAATCCTGAGCGCTCGATCAGGATGGAGCCGCAGGAAGGGCAGTACGTATGCTCGTACGGTCCGGGGGGGACGTTGCCGAGGTACGGGTAATGCACACCGAGTTCCCGCGCACGACGGTAGATCTCTTCGAGACGGGCGAACGGCGTGGCGTCGCGGTCCCGCATATGGTAGTCCGGGTGAAAGCGGGTGAAGTGCATCGGCGTGTCCGGCCCGAGGTTCTCGATCACCCACCTGATCAGCGCATCCATCTCTTCCATGGAGTCGTTGAGGCCAGGGATCACCAGGGTGACCGTCTCGACGTGCATCCCGTGCTCGTGGGCGGCGACGGTGGCGTCGAGCACCGGCTGAAGCCGCGCCCGGCAGATCTTCCGGTAAAAGTCGTCGGAGAAAGCCTTGAGATCGACCCTGAAGGCGTTGAGCATGGGGGCGAGTTCTGCAAGCGCCTCCTCGGTTATATAGCCGTTCGTCACGTAGACGGTCGAAAGACCCCGCTCCCTGGCGAGCGCCCCCATGGCGAGGGGGTACTCGTGCCAGATCGTCGGTTCGTTATAGGTCCAGGCGATGCTGGCCGAGCCCGATGCGAGCGCCCGCTCCACCCCCTCCTCCGGGCTGATCGTCATCAGCGGCAGGTCTTCGAGGCCGGCCTGGGAGATCTCCCAGTTCTGGCAGTGCTGGCACCGGAAATTGCAGCCCACGGTGCCGAGCGAGTAGGAGAGCGTTCCGGAAAGGAAATGAAAGAGCGGCTTTTTTTCGATGGGGTCCACCGCTTCGGAAACGACTTTTCCGAAGGTGGCGGCATAGAGCGTGCCGCCGCGGTTGATGCGCACACCGCAGATCCCGTGCTTCCCGTCGGCGATCGTGCAGCGGTGGGCGCAGAGCGAGCACCGGACGGCGCCCTCCCCGATCCGCTCATACTGGTGCGCCTCATGCATAGCCTGCCGTGGGTAGAGAATCGGTTTAAAGGTATGGGCGTCACCAACAGGTATCAACAAGATATATGTGCGCCATAATCCAATGGATAAGGTTGGACAGCATGAAAAAGATCGTACTTTCTCTGGGCGGCTCAATACTCGTGCCGACCCTCGAATCTCACACAATTGCCGAGTATGCAGAGGTATTGAAACGGATGGCCAAACGCGGGCAGGTGTTCGTCGTCGTCGGAGGCGGCGGGGAGGCGCGGCGCTACATCGGCGTCGTGCGTTCGCTCGGGATCAACGAGGCGGCGTCCGACGAGATCGGGATCATGATCACCCGGATCAACGCCTCCCTCCTCTGTTATGCTCTCGGTGACGCTGCTTACCCCTGCATCGCCACGTCGTACCAGCAGGCGCGCCAGTACGCCGAGTCCGGGAAGATCATCGTCATGGGTGGCGTCACGCCCGGACAGACGACCGACGCCGTATCGGCGGTGCTCGCCGAGAGCGTCGGCGCCGACCTCATCATCAACGGCACCTCGGTCGACGGCATCTACTCGGCCGACCCGAAGACCGACAAAACGGCGCGGCGCTTTGAGAAGATGACCCCGCAGGATCTCCTGGGCATCATCTCATGCGCCCGTCTCGACGCCGGGTCCAACACGGTCATCGACATCGTGGCCGCAAAGGTGGTCGAGCGCAGCGGCATCCCGCTCCTGGTGATCGACGGCAGGAAACCGGAGAACCTTGCCGCGGCGGTATGCGACGGGGCATTCACCGGAACCATCGTCAGCGACGGCGAATGCTCCCCGCTCCCCCTCTAAAACACAAAAACACCATAATTATTTTAGGACAGACCGCAGACAATATACGGGCCCGCGGGGTAGTAGGGTAGCCTGGTCCATCCTAGAGCGTTTGGGACGCTTTGACGGCAGTTCGAATCTGCCCTACCCCACTTTTATGGACGTTGCAACCCCCTGCGCCATCTACCGGGCACTGCTCCGGCACTATCCTGAAACCATTCCGGGCGGCATCAGTTACGGCGACCCCTTCGAAGTGCTGATCCTCACCATCCTCTCGGCACAGACCACGGACCGCGCCGTCGAGGCCGTACGGCCGATCCTGTTTGCACGATACCCGACGCCCGACGCCCTCGCGGCGGCGGACGAGGAGGAGGTCGGCGCCGTGATTAAACCGACCGGGTTTTACCGGGTGAAGGCGCGGCATATCGTCGCCGCCGCCCGCAGGATCCGGGACGAGCACGGCGGATCGGTGCCCCGCACAATGGAGGGCCTGACGGACCTCCCCGGCGTGGGGAGAAAAACAGCGAACATCGTCCTCTCGAATGCCTTCGGGATCGACGAGGGGATCGCCGTCGACACGCACGTAAAACGGATTGCCGGTCTGCTCGGGCTGACCGACGAGACCGATCCCGCAAAAATCGAGGTCGACCTGAAAGCGCTCTTCCCGCAGGAGGTCTGGGGGAAGATCAACGCTCTCCTCGTCCAGCACGGGCGGGCAATCTGCATCGCCGGGCGGCCGCGCTGCGCCGCCTGCATGCTCACGCCCTGGTGCAGGTATTATATTGAAGGGAAAAAGATCGTGACGACGACATAACAGCCCCATGCAACAGCCGCCGAGGCCGGCACGGTCATGACCCATGCGGCGACGATGTCCCGCACGATCCCCCACTTCACCGCCGAGTAGCCCTTGGTCGCTCCGACCCCCATGATCGCACCGTTCATCGCGTGGGTGGTCGAGACCGGAACACCGAAGGCAGTCACGACCGAGAGCACGGTGCCGCCGGCGGTCGAGGCGCAGAACCCCTGGTACGGCTGCATTTTTGTGATCTTGTTCGCCATCATATCGACGACCCGCCAGCCGCCGAGCATGGTCCCGAGAGACATTGCGGCGCAGGAGAGGAGGATCACCCAGAGAGGAACCGCGAACTCGGTAAGAATCCCTGCCGCAACAAGCATCGCCGTGATGATGCCCATGGCGTTCTGGGCGTCGTTGCTCCCGTGCCCGATCGACTGGAAGGCGGCTGCCACGATCTGGAGTTTCTTGAAACTGTGGTCGAGCAGCGGGGAGTTCGAGTGGGAGAACAGCCGCATGATGACGATGCCGAAGCCATAGGCAACCATAAACCCGAGCATCGGCGACACGACCATAAAGACGACGACACCGAGGATGCCCGATACCGGGAGAAGGCGGGTGGCGACCAGGATCGGGATCAGGACGGTGACGCCGCAGAGCGCCCCGAGGGGAATATACTTCGCCCAGTGCTCTTCATGCGTCAACGAGAGATATATCGCGACGGCGATCCCGCCGACCGCCCCGATCGCGAGCATCAGGACGAGTTCGACCACCAGCGCCCCGGACGGCCAGAGGATCGACCCGATGCCGGCCCGGGCGGTCGCCGCCCCGATGAGGCCGCCGATCAGGGCGTGGCTGCTGGACACCGGGATCCCGAAGTACGAGCAGAAGAACACCCAGAGCACCGCACCGATAAGGGCCATGAGAATGATCAGCGGGGTGAGGATGCCCGGGTCGACAAGGCCGCGGCCGATCGTCTTTGCGATCGCCGTCGTGAAGAGGAGAGGGCCGACGAGATTGAAAAAAGAGGCGAGGAGAACGGCCTTGAACGGCGAGAGGACCCTGGTGGCGATCACCGTTGCGATGGAGTTGGCGGCATCGTTGAGGCCGTTGACGAAGTTGAACAACAGGGCCAGGGCGATGCCGATGATAATGATGATTTCCATGCTCTCACGAATGCCGGATGGCAATATCTGACAATACGTTCGCTACGTCTTCGCACTTGTCGGTGGCCACCTCAAGGTTCTCGTAGATGTCCTTGAGTTTGATGATCGTGATGGCGTCGTTTGTGGCGAAGAGGCTCTTGATGGCGTTGCCGAGCACGACATCGGCGAGGTTTTCGAGCCGGTTTATCTCGATGCAGTGCTGCTCCACGGCACGGGGGTCGTCGAGTTTGCGGATCAGGCGCACCGCGATCTGGACTTCCTGGGTCGAGAGCAGGATGAGCCGCGCAAGCTCTTTCATGAAGTCGTCGGTCTCCGTCACGCCGTAGCCGTACATCTGCTGCGTCGTGCCGTCGATATAGTCCAGAATGTCGTCGAGCGCCGTGGCGAGCCGCGAGATCTCCTCGGGCTCGAGAGGGGTGATGAAGGTACGGTTCAGCTGCTCGTACACCTGGTGAGCGATCAGGTCCCCCTGGTGCTCGATCTGCTTCATCTTATGACACTGGTTCTGGACGTCGACATAATTGTTGACGATAACGTTGAGAAAAACGGCACCCTCGTTCACCGTATCGGCCATCTGTTCGAACAGGTCAAAAAACGCCTTGTCCTGCGGCACAATCCATTCTTTCAGGCCCACATTACACCCAAGATTCATCCGTCGCCACCGGGCAAAAAACCTCTGTCATATTTTCGGTGCGCCACGGCCAGGCCGGCACGGCGACATTCGGCCAGGTACCGGTCGGTTTGCCGGATTTTTCCCCTGCAAAACGATAAAGGAGCCGCGCCTGTCCGGGAAAAAATCGGGGTTCCGGGATATTCGGACGCCATGCCGAGCAGAGCCCGCCGCATGCCGGGAGGAATGGAAAGCGCCCCCGGCGCGGAGGCCCGCCCTCAGTCTTTTCTGTCGGTTTTGCGGATCATGGCGGCGGCAAGGACGTGGGCGACCCCCTGGAGAAAGTGGACGTCGTCTTCGGTGAAGAGATGCTTACCTTTCGCGTGCGCCCCAAGCACGCCGAACGGGCGATCGGTGCCCCCGATGACGACGCTGATCCCGCTCACCACGCCGTGGTCGGAGAGGAGCGGCGGGCCGGAGAAGCGTTTTTCGGTGCGAAGATCCTCGACGATCACCGGCCCGCTGAAGAGGAGCGTGTAGCCGGCCTGCGAGTGGATATCGGCATCGACGAGGGCGCTGCCCACCAGACCGGGATGCCAGCCGACGCCGGCACGGAGAAGAAGCGACCTGCCGTCGGGCATGAGCTCCAGCACTTTTGCGTATTCGACGCCGAGGGCGTCGGCCACCCGCGATACCGCCGCCCCCAGAAGGGCCAGGTCGTCGATGCCGGTCAGGGCCATCTGCCCGAGTTCGGCCACCGCGGCCTGCTGGCGTGCCCGGCTTTCAAGGGTCATCTCGTACTGCTTGAGATGGGTGATGTCCTCGGCGACGATGAGGAAGGCCCCGGGATCTTTCCCGTCATAGCAATGGGGGATCACGGAGACCCGGAAATACCACATTTGCCCGAACTTCTCCTCCACAGCTTCTTCGGAGGAGACCTCAGTCCCGCCGAGGGCCTGCGCCATCATTTCTCTGAGGCAGAGATAGGTGCTCTCCGGGAAAACATCCTGCATATCCTTTCCGATGCACGCTTCCCTGGAGAGGCCGGATCGTTCGGCGAATTTCTGGTTCACGAACAGGAACCGATACTCTGAATCGACATAGGAGAGGTACGCCGGGATCTTGTCGATGATCAGCGCGAGCTGCTCGTGCTTCTGCCTCAGGGCCTCGCCCGTCCGTGTCCTTTGCACCGCCGTTCTGATGGCGTGCACCAGTTCGGCGTACTGGGCGACGACGTCGCCGCCCTTCTGGATATAGAAGTCGGCGCCGGAGTTGATCGCCTGGATGACGACATCTTCCCTGCCCCTTCCGGTAAAAATAATGAACGGGACGGTGTTTCCCGCGTCCCGCAGCGCATTCAGGAAGGCGATCCCGTCCATGCCCGGCATCTGGTAATCTGAAACGATTACGTCGAAGTGCTTTTCCTTCACGAGATCGAGGGCGATCTCCGCCGAGATCGCGGTCTCGCAGGCGATGTCAGGATAGGTTTCGGCAAGATAGATCGATGCGATCTCCAGCAGCGAGGGTTCGTCGTCGACGTACAGCACCGATATGGGAATGAGAAGATCCTCCCTATAGGAGAGTGCTATAGCGGCCCGAGTATTTCAATCCCTTCATCTTATTCCCGGCAGGGTGGTTCGCCCCTGCGGTCTTGAGGATGCCGGCAGCGGGGAGAGCAGATCGGCGAAATCGCAAATATTCCGGGCAGACGGCGACGCGGCGGGAGGGGAGATTGCGAGGGGGACATCCGCGGCGCCAGCGCCGTTACGGGACGCCGAAACAGATGGAAACCACATGGTACAGAGATGAAACGATGACAAAAAATATTCGCAAAAACGAGTGGACCGAGCGGGAATTGAACCCGCGGCCTCTTCCATGCCAAGGAAGCGATCTTCCCCTGATCTATCGGCCCGCTGCTACCCTACAATGTTGACTTCCATCAAATAAAAGGATTGGGTCCACCTCCCCTCCTGAGGCGCCAGAAGGAGCAGATCAGGTCAGGGGAGCGCGAGGACACGCGCCCGCGCCGCCGCCATATCGGTATCGCCGACGACCTTCCCGCCCCGCACCTGCGGGACGAGCACCGGGGCCGCTCCCGCCGGACCGGGCGCCGAGACGGGCAGGATGTTACGGGAACCGTCGGAGTGCACCCACACCTGCTTCGTCCCGCTCCACTTGCCCCTCTTTGCGCAGGCCCGCCCCTCGATCTCCACGATGTCGAGGGAGAAATCGATCACCGGGGCGTTGGCGATGGCGCCGCCGACGCCGAAGGCGTTGACGATGTCGCGGTAGGCGCAGATGTCCTCCTCGGTGATCCCGCCGGACAGGAAGATCCCGACGTCGCCATGGCCGTGGGTGTCGAGTTCCCAGCGCACCTCTTCAAGGATCGAGCGCATGTCGCCGCGGCGCGACCGCGGGGTGTCCAGGCGGACGGCGGTCGCCACCCCGGTCTCCGCCGCCTTCAGGCACTCCTCCTTCTCGTCCCCGAAGGTGTCGCAGAGCATCAGGCGCGGCACGCCGGGGGGCATATGGCGGTCGAATGCGGTCCACGCCTCCTCGGGCGACGCATGGCACATCACGTAGGCGTGCGGCATCGTCCCGACCACCGGGGCGCCGGGCGGGGCCGTGGTGTTCGAGACGCCGTCCACTCCGCCGATCCATGCCGACCGCTCGATCATCGGGGCGATCGCCGGGTGCTGCCGCCGAGACCCGAAGGAGTAGACCTGCCGCTCCCCGGCCGCACGCTTGATCCTGGCGGCGGCGGTGGCGACGCCCGAAGCGTGGCAGAGGAAGCCGAGAAGGGCGGTCTCGTACCGCCCGAAGTCCCTATAGCGCCCGGTGATCCGCATCACCGGCTCGCGCGGGTAGAACACGCTCCCCTCAGGCATCGCATCGACGTCCACCGGCAGCCCCTCAAGCAGGGCCAGGGCGTTGTCGAGGCCGCAGAAGATCCCGCGGCCCCCCGGGATCCCGACCGTCGTCACCTCCACGGTGACGCGGGGGTTTTTCCCCTCCTTTTCAAGGACCTCCTCGCAGCGTGCAAAATAGATATCGGTACACCCGCCGCGGGCGATCGTATCGTCGTCAACGATATGGAACCGGCTCATAGGTCTCCTCAACCTTCGTAGTGAGACGACCCAGGGGAAAAAGGAGTGCTTTTACTCTCGGGCAACCTAACATTCCTGATGGCAGGCAGGCAAATCGACGGCAGGAGGTGCCGGTGATGCTCGGGATCATCGGCGGGACGAGCCTCCTCTACTGCACTCTCCCGGCACTCGAGAAAAAAACGGTCGCGACGCCTTACGGCCCGGCCGAGGTGATGGCCGGGGAGATCGCCATCATGCTGCGCCACCAGTTCGGGATGCCCCCGCACCGGATCAACTACCGGGCCCAGATGGCCGCCCTCGCCCTCTGCGGGGTGGACCGGATCGTCACCTTCGGCTCGGTCGGATCGCTGAAGGCGGCGATCCCGCCCGGCACCGTGATCATCCCGACCGATTACCTCAGCGTCACCGACATCCCGTCCTTTCACGACCACGCCATCGAGCACGTCATGCCGGCCCTCGATAACGGGATGATCGAGCAACTCGCCCGGGCGCTCCCCGGGGCCGTGGTCGGCGGCACCTATGCGCAGACGCGCGGGCCGCGGATCGAGACGGTCGCCGAGGTGCGGGCCCTCGCCACGGCCGCCGACGTCGTCGGGATGACCGTCGCTTCCGAGGCGACGCTTGCCCGGGAACTCGACATCCCGGTCGCCGCCGTCTGCACCGTGGACAACTATGCAAACGGCCTCTCCACCGATGTGCTCACCTACGAGCACATCCTCGCCACCTCGAAAAAATTTGCGCAGCGAACTGAGAGCATCGTCGAATCGGTCATCGAAGAAATGGGATAAGGGATACCTATGACAGAAATACAGCAGGGTGAAAGCGTCCTCATCAGGGACGTCGAGGTAGGAAGAGCGCGGGTGAACATCAGGATCGAGGGCGGCCGTATCGCAGCGATCGGCGCCGACCTCGGCGGCGAGGCGGCGGTAGTCATCGAGGGCCGCGGCGCCGTCGCCCTGCCCGGGCTGTACAACACCCACAGCCACGCCGCAATGTCGCTGTTGCGCGGCTACGCCGACGACATGCCCCTGCAGGACTGGCTTTCCACGAAGATCTGGCCCCTCGAAGCGCACCTGACCGGGGAAGACGTCTACTGGGGCACGAAACTCGCATGCCTCGAAATGATCCGCTCCGGGACGGTCGCCTTCAACGACATGTACTTCTTCATGGAGGAGGCGGCGCGGGCCGTCGACGAGATGGGCATGAAGGCGCAGCTCGCCTACGGTTTCATCGACCTCTTCGACGAGGAGAAGCGGGAGAAGGAGATCAAGGCGACCGAAAAACTCGTCGCCGCCGTCAAAAACAGGGCGAACCCCAGGATCAAGGCGGCCGTCGGCCCCCACGCCGTATATACGGTCTCGCCCGAAGGGCTGCGCTGGTGTGCCGAGTTCTCCCGCCAGCAGAACATCGGCATCCACGTCCACCTCTCCGAGACCGAGCAGGAGGTGAAAGACTGCGTCGAAAAGACCGGGATGCGTCCGCCGGCACTCCTGGACAAATGCGGCTGCATCAACCCGAGGACCGTCGCCGCTCACTGCTGCTGGCTGGACACCGCCGACTGCACCCTGCTCGGCGACCGCGGCGCCCATGCTTCGCACAACCCGACCTCCAACATGAAACTCGCCGTGCACCGGGCGATGCCCTGCGCCTGGCTGAGGGACGCCGGGGCCGGGGTCTGCCTGGGCACCGACGGCTGCGCCTCCAACAATAACCTCGATATGTTCGAGGAAATGAAGTTCGCCGCCCTCCTCCAGAAGTTCTTCTGGGACTCGCAGACCCTCCTGCCCGCCGAGCAGACGCTGGCGATGGCGACGGCGAACGGGGCGGCGGCGATGGGCTTCGACGGCGGCCGGCTCGAAAAAGGGGCGGCGGCCGACATCATCCTCCTCGACCGCAACGCCGCCTGCAACACCCCGCTCCACAACCCGGTCTCAAACGCCGTCTACTCCTGCAACGGATCGACCGTGACGACGGTGCTCTGCCAGGGGCGGATCCTGATGCAGGACCGGATCGTGCCGGGCGAGGAGGCGATCCTCACGGGAGCGCGGACGGCTGCGGCGAGCCTCCTGGCCCGCGCGGCCGAGGACCAGGCAGAAGAATAACCTCTTTTTTCCGGGCACCCGGATCAGCCGTGTATCAAATCGGCGAGGGTGCGCTGCGTCTCCTCCGGCGTCCCGGCCGTGTTGACCAGGGTCACGTCGGCCGCCGCGCAGAGCGCCGCGAAGAACCGACGCCTGAGATCCTCCTTGAACGGCGACCGCACGAGGAGGTGGGGGTTGAACCAGCCGTTCTCTTCGAGCAGCGAAAGCGCTTCCGCGGCGTCAGGGCGGCGGGGGGCGAGAGGGAGGCCGGGGTCGCGGTAGAGGACGAACACCCGCCGCAGCGTCGTCATGGGGAGAATGCGCCCCTTGCCGGTGACGAGGCGGAGGTCGACGACCGCCCGCCCTTCGGCGTCGAAGTCGGCGCGCTCCAGCAGGCCGGCGTACTCAGGCCAGACCGTGGCGAGGTCGGCCCTGATGTAGAAGTTCTTCTCCGAACCGTAGGCGAAGACCTCCTTCCCGTAGATGCGGGCGTAGAACCAGTCGTCGGCGACGACCCGCGTCGATCCGTCCCGCAGGAGGCCGTAGGTCTGGGTGGTCTTCCCGGCCCCGGATGCGCCCAGGATGCAGCACCCGCGGCCGTCCGAATCGATGCAGGCGCCGTGGACCGAGTAGATTCCGTGCTCGTCCTCCAGGACGTCGCCGGCCACCGAGAGGGCGAGGGACTTGATCCAGCCGTAATAGCCGATGTTGATCAGAAAGGCCGTCTTCGAGGCCGGGTCGTAGAGCACGGTGTTCTCCGGGACAGCCCGGTCGGCGACTACGTACAGCCGCCCGTGCGACCTGATGCTCTGGGAGATGAAGTAGAAGTTCTCCTCCCACCGCTCCTTCACGACCTTATCGCCGGTCAGCAGTTTGATGCAGCAGCCGTAGACCTCGGACTTCACCTCGTACCTCGCCTGCGGGGCATAGCGCTCCGCATACTCCGCCTTCTCCCAGATCGAGATCAGCCGCACCGCATATGCCATGCGTGAAGATTGCGCGCCGGAGAGATAAAACAGGGCCAGGAAAAAAAGGTGATCAGGCAGTCTCGATCTTCGAGTCGGCCTCAAGGCCGAGCTCCTCGATCGCCATCTGCTGCATCTTGAACTTCTGGATCTTCCCGGTGACCGACATCGGGAACTCGGTGACGAACTTATAGTACTTCGGGATCTTGTAGCGGGCGATCTGGCCGGTGCAGAACGAGACGATCTCCTCGGGCGTCACGGTCATGCCGGGCTTTGCGGCGACCCACGCCATCAACTCCTCGCCGTACTTCTCGTCGGGGACGCCGATCACGTAGGCGTCCGAGATCTTGGGGTGGTGGTGGAGGAACTCCTCGATCTCGCGCGGGTAGATGTTCTCGCCGCCGCGGATCACCATCTCCTTGAGGCGGCCCGACATCTTCACGTAGCCCTCCTCGTCCATCACGCCCAGGTCGCCGGTGTAGAGCCAGCCGTTGGCGTCGAGGGTGGCGCGGGTGGCCGACGGGTTGTTGTAGTAGCACTTCATCGACATGTAGCCGCGGGCGCAGATCTCCCCGACCTCGCCGCGGGGGAGGATCTTCTTCGTGTTGGGGTCGATGATCTTGATCTCGGTGTGCGGAAACGCCTTGCCGACAGTGGTCACCCTTTTTTCCAGGGGGTCGTCCACGGTGGTCATCGTCACACCGGGCGAGAGTTCGGTCTGGCCGTAGACGATGACGATGTCGCGCATGTTCATCAGGATGTTGACCTTCTTCA
>Ga0209269_1001233_pt1 | contig 14423 bp, 5 predicted proteins | sample MTBAKMMethaMetaG_FD_187455 | JGI IMG/M metagenome (GOLD analysis project Ga0209269, IMG submission 187455) | Enrichment culture microbial communities from Arthur Kill intertidal strait, New Jersey, USA, that are MTBE-degrading - MTBE-AKM (Arthur... | ecosystem: Environmental > Aquatic > Marine >... | reverse complement strand
AACCTCCCCGGGGAGGCGGAAAACCACCCGCGCAGGAAAATGGAATGAACTCATTTCGAGCTTCATTGGGTTGCCTGTTGAGAATGTTGGTGGTTTTCTTATTTGTGGGTGTTTTGGCTGGGATAGCCGTGGCTACTTTTGGCGTGTACCAGTATTTCCGTATCGCGCGTACCTTACCCGATGTGGAAGATTTAAAGGCGCGCGCTTCTCAATTTGAAACCACCCGAATTTACGATCGCAATGGTAACGTATTATATGAAATTTTGGATCCCAACGCTGGCCGGCGGACATATGTGACCCTGGATCGAATTTCTCCGTATGTGATCGCGACCACGCTGGCCACCGAAGATAAGGAATTCTACTCGCATCCCGGGTTTGATCCATTCGCGATCGCGCGGGCTTTGTGGCAGAACTATACTTCGCAAGAAATTGTTTCGGGCGCGTCCACCATCACCCAGCAATTGGCGCGCAACCTCTTATTTGATCCGGAAGAACGCACGGAACAGACATTTAACCGCAAAGCGCGTGAAATTATTCTGGCAGCGGAAATTACGCGCCGGTACAGCAAGGATGAAATCCTGGAGCTGTATCTGAATGAAAACTTTTACGGCAACCGTTCCTACGGCATTGAGGCCGCGGCGGAAACCTATTTCAATACCAGCGCAGAAAAATTAAATTTAGCCCAATCCGCCTTTTTAGCCGGTCTACCCCAAGCCCCGGCAGTGTACGACATATTCACCAACCGGGAAGGTACTTTGCAAAGACATAAGCAGGTGCTGGTGTTGACTTACCAGATGAGTCAGGAGAAGAATTGTATTGGGGTCAGCAATAACCGCCAGAATGTGTGTGTAGACGCGCTGCAAGCGGCTGAGGCGGCGAAAGAAATTGAAGATGCCAATTTTAGTCTGCCTGAAGATACCATGCGATTCCCGCACTGGGTGAATTTTGTGCGCGCGCAATTGGAAGCGCAGTACGATCCGCAGACTATTTACCGCTCCGGATTTAACGTATATACCACCATTGATCCTGAATTACAGCAGGAAGCGGAACGGCTGGTCAAAGAACAGGTTGGTCAATTGGCTGACAAGAATGCCACCAACGGGGCATTAATCGCCATCCGTCCAACCACTGGTGAAATTCTGGCCATGGTTGGCTCGGCAGATTTCTATAATGAATCCATTTCCGGGCAAGTGAATATGGCTATCAGCCCCCGCCAGCCGGGTTCTTCGATCAAACCGCTGACTTACGCGGCCGCGTTCGAAAAAGGTTGGACGGCTTCAACATTAATCTGGGATGTGCCCAGTGAATTTCCCCCTTCGGGAAATCCGGATGACCCAAGCCCGCCTTATAAGCCAGTCAATTACGACGAGCGTTTTCATGGACCGGTGACGGTCCGCTCTGCGCTAGCCAATTCGTACAACATTCCGGCTGTTAAGGCGTTGGATTTTGTGAAGATTTATGATGATCCGGCGACCACGGAAGCAGATGGGCTGATCAATTTTGCCAAACGCCTGGGGATCACCACATTGACCCGAGAAGACTATGGTCTGGCTTTGACCCTGGGTGGCGGCGATGTGTCTTTATTGGAGATGACCGGCGCTTACAGTGTGTTTGCCAATTCGGGACAACGAGTGGAGCCAGTAACGATCACACGGATTGAAGATTACCAGGGCAACCTGGTCTACCAGCATGAATTCAAAACCGGTGAGCAGGTAATGCGCCCCGAACACGCCTTTTTAATCAGTTCCATCCTTTCAGATAATCAGGCGCGCGCGCCGATGTTTGGCAGCAATTCAATTCTGGCGCTGCCTTTCACCGTCGCGGCCAAGACCGGCACCACCAATGACTTTCGCGATAACTGGACGATGGGGTATACCCCTGATCTGGCGGTGGGAGTGTGGGTCGGTAATGCCGATTACACGCCCATGATCAACACCACTGGCCTTTCCGGAGCAGCGCCGATCTGGTCACAGTTTATGCAATACGCGGTGCCCAAGTTGAGCGCTGGAAACCCGTCTCCCTTTAGCCGGCCGGCTGGAATTGTGGAGAAGGTGATCTGTTCGGTGTCTGGCACTGAGCCTTCCCAATGGTGCCCTTCGCAACGGGGAGAGTTCTTTGCCTCCGATCAGGGTCCACTGCCTAAAGAACAGGATTTGTGGCAGGAGGTGAAGATTGATACCTGGACCGGTTTACGCTCATCTCCAGCCTGCACCGGATTTGTAGAGAAGGTATTTGCATTAAGCATCCAGGATCCCTGGGCGATTAAATGGCTGAAAGAAACTGATCAGGGGCGCGCCTGGGCGGAAGAGAATGGGTTTAAACCACCAATTTACCTGACGCCGGAACGGGAATGTAAAGAAAGTGATTCGCGTCCGTTCATTGTGTTTGCCTCTCCAAAAGAAGAAGACACCATCCGCACCAGCCCGGTGGATATTTACGCGCTGGTGAATGCCACCAGCAACTTTGAGGAGTTCAAACTGGAATATGGTGAGGGTGGAGACCCCAGCGATTGGAAAACCCTGGTAGACTGGCGCGATCAGCGCTACGAGCAGCCTGATCGTATTTATACCTGGGATGTGAGTGAAGTAAAGGCGGGTGAAGTTACGTTGCGGATTGTCATACGCAGCAAAGAGGAAGGCCGCTACGCCGAAAAGCGCATGAAAATTCAGCTGGCAGTGCCAACTCCCACACCCACGTTGACTCCTACACCCACTCAGACCCCAACCCCAACAAAAACGCCTACTCCCACAGAGGTGATCCCACCCACCAACACGCCAACTGCGACCAACACGGTCACGCCCAGCCCGTCGCCAACACTGACCACCAATCCACCCCCGACCAGTTAGCGCAACAACATCCAACGCGCCCCTTTTATGGGGCGTGTTGCTTATAGATCGCTGAACATGGCAATTTGGGTGGGCTCATCCCATTGGGGCGGGTCGGTATCCAATAAGGTTTCCCACAATTGCAAATTGATATCGGGCAACAGGGATAATTTGCGCAAATGTCTGAACTTGAGCATGCGCCAGCCTTGCGCGGCCTGTTTCAAGCGTGGATCGCGCTCCAGTTTGTATTCCACTAAATGCGAGCGGCTGCCCGGGAAAACCAGAATGCAGCGGCGGGGTGGCAAATTTTGGGGTGCCAGCACAAATCGGGAGACGATGGCTGACGCGAATAGATAAAAGAGGTAGGCAGGCTGCGCGCCTGGACCCACCCAAATCAACGGTTGCTCCCCTGAGGAGATATAGCCCATGCGGTGACCTAGCTGCTGCAATTGCTCCCGCATTTCCTCCACGTCTGCCCGGCGGCTGGCAGCCAATTCGCTTTCCAGTAAGTGATAACGATTGGAATGGGTTGGATCAGGTTCAGCATAAGACGAGATTAATTCCCGGACTAAAGATTGCGGAGGGGTTTGTAATCCTGGAAAGGCTTCACATAACTGCCGGTACATTGGATCGAAGTCCACGATGGCTTGTTGTTGCAGGCGCTCGATCACAGCCATTTCCACCCTGTCCGCGAGTGGCGGCTGCAAGTCGGGAGGATGCACAGCCGGCCACCACAAGCCGCTTTCTTCGCTGCGCGCGGCGCTTTCATAGCGTCTTAACCAACCGGGTGTGCGGATAATCTGGCTGAGGCGCAACTGGAGTTTGCTGAGGTAATCATGCGGCAACGGGGATGCGGCGGCGGGCAGGCTATTGGTTTGGATCAATGTACTCAGCATCACTGCCTGCATGGATAGGTATTCATCTGGTTCCGCGCGTTGGGCAAAATATTCTTGCAGGGCGGACCAGACGAGCGAGTCGATTTTTTTATCCGGCGTGGGTGGTGACGATGGACTTATTTGCCAACTGATCTGGGCGATCTCATCCTCAGAGTTGATCGCCAAACCTTGCAATGAGAATCCAGCCATATGACCGCCGATTAGACCCGCGGTGAGAAAGCCGGTTTCCAACTCAGGGATCAATGTGAATACAGGCTGCTCCGGTGATGAAGATAACCCCGCGCGAATGGAACGCATCACACTGGTAAGCGCGTTCGCGTGCCATTGCCAATCGTAACGCCGGCGCTCCAGACCGATGCGCATGGCGACCGCTTGATCGGGTCCCAAAATCCAACCCGCCCATAAAGCACATAAGGTCCAAAAAGCCTGATTTGGACGCGGCAAGACTGCGATTACCTGATTAAAGTGAAAGGTTTGAGGCAAGGGGAGCAAATCTTTGAGTCGGCTCGCGCACAGGCAGATGCCGCCTTGTTCGGGGGGGATGTCGGGATAAATGGCAAGTGGAACCTCCTCCGATTGCGAACACCAGGCAAGCATCGATTCTTCCATCACTTTCCAAAGATTTTGCTCTCGGAAACGGGCGGGAGTGACTAATTGACGTGGGCGTTCGCGACCGGAAGGCCAGGACCAGAGTGAATTTCCGGCATCACAGGCGCTCAGCGCCAGCGCTCGCAATAAATCGAGGCTCGCTTCGCTGGCGTCCAGCCCTTCTATTTTATTGAGCAGGGTGAAGAGAACATATAAAGGGCGGTCGAGGTAGGTGGATAACGCTTCGCGAGCTCCTTCGGCAGCCTCGGTAGAGCCGAAATTAACCCGCTCTAAGGCGCGGGAGCGATGGAGGCGCACATTACCGATTAAATTGAGCCGGTCAAGGTCTTCAGCAGTGATGGGAAATTCCCCCCGGGTCTGGCAGTGCGGGCAATTTATTAACCGGGCATAGGGTTTTTGCTCGCCTCTTTTCCATAGAAATGCCTCTGCCGGGGAGGCGCGCCCACAGGTGACACAATTGGTAAGATACAATTCCTGGATATGGTTTTCCAGGCGTTTTTCTCCTTTGCGCTGCGCGGCCAGATCCGCCAGGGCAGAGCGCATCTCCGCCAGGGAAGGGGCTCGAGCTAAAATGGCGAGCATAAACCGTTCAATGGGATTATTGCTGGTGACCAGCACGCGATAACCGGCCCGCGCGGCGGCTAATGAAACAAGCGGAGAAGTGCCAAGCGGGTCCAGAATCCACTGGCCGGGTTGGGTTGGTGGAACAATGACCCGTTCAAACATGCCCGCTGGCAGAGGAGGCATAAAACGCGCCAGTGGAAGGGACGGAAGAATGCCGGATTGACCTGGCAAGTAGGGCAATTCGATTTTTTTCATTCTGAATTCAGTTTACACTGGCTGCGATTAAAATGCCACACGCTGCCTGAAAATGGAATCAGACGGGATTAAAAAAATCCGGGTCGGATTATCAAAATTGTTAGCCCCTGGATCGTTGTTTAGAGGGGCGAAGGTTGCATGTATAATACAAAAGTGAATCATTCGCCATCTATCACCCCATTCGCGGACTATCTTTATGAATCAATTTGAATCGGCTTCTCCTGCCCCCAAAAACCTTCTTCCAGATCAGCTGGCGCAATGGCTCACCGGCGCCTACTTATTGGCGGCTATCATTGTTTGTGTGATCGCACCATTTCAGGCGCGGATCTGGTTGAATTTGCCTGTGGCGGGGGCGTTATACCAGCCTGGCATGCTGCCGGCTCAGCTCGCTGTCACGACTGACAAGTTGAATGAGGGAACCAATGGGATTGATCCCCTCGAAGCCCCACGATTAATTTCTTTGGCTGAGCAACCCGTCCGCTCCAGCGCGGATTTGCGTAGCATTTTATCCGCAAGGTCACCTGGGGACCAGTTAACCGGAACTTTTCAGACCAGGTTGGGTGAAAAAACCATTGAAATCACTTTGAGTCAGCTTGGGGATACGCAGAAAATTGTCTTTTTTGCCCTGCCATATTTAATCGGAACCATTTATTTAATTTGCGCCATCTGGATTTTCTTGACGCTCCGTTACCAGAGCAGCGCCAGAACTTTTGTAATTTTTGCTGCCTCTGTCGCGATTTCAGCCGCTGGCTGGTTTGATTTTATCAGCGCACATACCTTTGCATATTTTTGGCAAGCCGCGATATTAACTGCAGGCGCGGCCATTGCCAATTTGGCTTTGCTTTTTCCGGATCGAGATCCCTGGGTGGTTCGATTTCCGAATTCGCGGTATGTGATTTACCTGTTAACAACGATTCTGGCGATTCTCAGCATAGGAATGACGGACTCAAGCACGCGAGTTTTACTCAGTTTAATCTCCTATGTGGTATGCGGGCTTTTGATCCTTATCGGGCTGGCGGTGATGCTGTTTAGAAGAATGAAAACAGCCTCTTTGGTGGAGGAAGATCAAATCCGCTTAATTTTAATCTCGGCAGTGATCTCTTTTTTGCCGGCAGCAATCTGGTTTGTGGGGATGCCGTTATGGCCGCGGAACGCTGCGATATCTCCCTATTTGTTTGTAACGCTGATCGTATTTCCAATCGCCAGTGGATTCGCTATTCAAAGATATGGTTTATTAAAGAGTGATTTTCTTTTGAAGCGGACAGCGCTTTACGCGCTCATGGGAATTGTGATCGCGTTGGGGTACGCGTTCCTGGTGACGGGTCTTAGTTTGGTGTTTAGGAACTGGATCCTGGAATGGTCTGTCTGGATGGAGGGAGGGCTGTTCTTCATAATTGCCATGTTATTACTGCCCGCCTACCAATCCTTCAAGCGAAAGATGGATGCCGCGTTTATGAAGGGTGATAGCGCTTACAGCGATCGATTGCGCACCTTTAGTGGGGAATTAACCCATCTAATTGAGATCCCTGAAATTATTAAGGTGCTGCGCCGGCACATTGAAGAATCGTTGATTCCCGGTGATTATCACATTTTCGTGTATGATCCGGTGACAGAGCAATATCTGGCTGCGCCGGATGGCAGCGGAAAGCCAAGCAGTGATTTGCGCTTTGGCCGAAGAAGCGGGCTGGTAACCACCCTCGAGAAAATGCGTTTTCCAATGGAAGTGACGGTAGACCGGACCCTGCCTTTGGAATTGATGAAAGAACAAACCCGCCTGAGATTGTTGAACGCGGAGATCTACGCTCCCCTTTCCGGGAATCAGCATTTAGCCGGTTGGGTGGCTTTGGGGGCGCGATTATCCGGGCGGGCATATGAGCGAACAGACCTGGGATATCTTGATTCGTTATGCGATCAGGCCGCCCTGGCGATTGAAAGAGCTCAAGTGGTGGCTAATTTGGAGACCCGCGTGCGAGAATTGAATGTCCTGGCGCGTGTTTCTCAAATGATCAATATTACTTTAACCCTGGATGATATTCTGGAGTTGGTTTATACCCAAAGCCTTCAAATTGTTCCAGCAGAGAACTTTTCCATTTTACTGGAAGACAAGGCGTCTGGCACTTTATATTGGAAATTCCTGGTTCAGCGGGAGGACCGCCTGGAAAATGAAGAAGAGAAACCGATCGGGAAACCCAACATCCTGGAGAAAGTTGTTTTGGATCGAGGCCAGGCGATTCTCACCGAGGATTACCAGCGCGAATGTAAAAAGAATGGTATTTTGTGCGAAAACCCCGTGCCAGCGCACTGGATGGGCCTGCCATTAAATGCCGGGGCAGGAACCATCGGGGTAATGAGTATTTCCACTTATGATTCGACCATCACGTTTAATCGCGAACAGATGAATTTGCTGCAAGCCGTGGCTGATCAGGCGGCGGGAGCAATTGTCAAAGCGCGCTTGTTGGAAGAAACCGAACAGCGTGCGCGGCAGTTGGCCACGCTTAATGACCTGGCCCGCCAGCTTTCCTCAACCCTGGAACTGGATCCTTTGCTGAATCATATTTTGGACAGCGCGGTGGATATCTTAAATTGTGAAGCGGGCAGCCTGTTGTTAGTCGATGAACAATCCCAAGAGTTGGTGTTTAAATCCACGGTGGGACCAGTGGCTGATGAATTATTGGGCAAGCGACTGCCAGAAGGAACCGGCGTGGTGGGCAAAGCGGTAATCGAAAATAAGCCTTTGATCATCAATGACATTTCACAGTCACCAGAGTGGTTTTCCAAACCGGATGAAGACACCGGTTTTCACACACGCAGCTTGCTGGTGGTTCCGCTGCAGGCAAAAGACACCGTAATTGGGGTGGTGGAAGTGATTAACCGCAAAGATGGTCTGCCTTTCTCTCAAGACGATCTTGATTTATTGACTTCTTTTGCGGGTCAGGCCGCAATCGCGATTGAGAATGCCCGCCTGTATACCCGAACAGATCAGGCTTTGGAGATGAAGGTCGAAGAGTTATCGGTGATGCAGCGCATCGACCGCGACTTAACCGCCAGCCTGGATGTGAATCACGCGATGCAAATCACCCTGGATTGGGCGATGCGTCAATCTCACGCGGAAGCCGGATTGATAGGCAGCGTGGCTGGTGGTCAATTGCAGGTCATCGCGCGAAAAGGATATCCACAAGGGGTTGAAATCAATTCAAATTTGGATTTTCAAGAATGGGCTGCCTGGTTCGAAGCGGTTGAGTATGGAAAAATCACTTGTATAAATCCTGGCCAAAATTGGAATGGCTCGTTTCTCAGTGATGGAGCGACTCAGATTTTGGTCCCCTTGCGCCGCGAAACCCATACGATTGGGCTGCTGGTATTAGAGAGCGCACTGGCACCTTTTGGCGCGGACCCGGACATCATCCAATTCCTGACCCGCATGAGTGACCACGCCTCAATTGCCGTGTCTAACGCGCAATTGTATGAGGAAGTGCAGCGCGCCAATCTGGCGAAGAGCGAGTTTGTGTCATTTGTTTCACATGAATTAAAAAACCCGATGACTTCGATTAAAGGCTATACGGAGTTGATTTTGGCCGGTGCAGTCGGTCCGGTCAACGATGCGCAAAAGAATTTCCTGGGTACCATCCGCTCAAACGTGGAGCGCATGACCACCCTGGTCTCTGACCTGGCGGACGTGTCCCGAATTGAGGCCGGCCGCTTGCGCCTGGATTATATGGAAGTGAAAGTCGCCGAAGTTGTGGATGAAGTAATGCGTTCCATGAAGCGCCAGGTGGAGGAGAAGAATCAGGTTGTGCAGGTTGAGTTGCCGGAAAATCTGGTGGAGGTATGGGCAGACAAGACCCGTCTGAACCAGATCATTACGAACTGTATTAGCAACGCGGTGAAGTATACCGAAGCAGGTGGACAAATTTGGATAGGGGCGGAAAGCTGCGAAAATCGCTGGGACGCGGACGGCGCGCCAATGGTGGTGCACTTCTGGACCAGGGATTCGGGGATTGGAATCAGCGAGCAGGACCAGGCAAAGATCTTCCAAAAGTTCTTCCGCTCAGACGATCCCAAAACGCGCGAAGCGCCCGGTACCGGCTTGGGGTTAAATATCACTCGCAGCCTGGTAGAATATCAAGGGGGCAAGATCTGGTTCGAGAGCGAATATCGCAAGGGAACCACTTTTCACTTTACCATTCCCATTGCGGATAAATAACCCGATTCGTAAAAAATGTTTGCAGCCCGTGGATGGCGACCACGGGCTGCATTTAAAAAAGGAGAAGCACAATGAAGGAGTTATGCTACCTGTGCCTGTTGAGCCATAGGCAGGCGGTCACGTATACCCTGGATTTGGTGTTCAGGGAATTCGTAGTTCACTAATTCGCCATTCAAGTAGGCATTATAGGAGGAAAGGTCAAAGTTCCCATGGCCGGACAGGTTGAATAGAATCACCCGTTTCTCACCGTTTTCTTTGGCTTGCAGAGCTTCGTCGATGGCGGCGCGGATGGCATGCGAGGACTCTGGCGCGGGCAGGATGCCTTCGGTTTTGGCGAAGAGCAAACCCGCTTCGAATGTGGCCAGTTGGGGAACAGCCACGGCTTCGATCAACCCTTGATCATAGAAGGAGCATAGCGAAGGCGCCATACCGTGGTAGCGCAGACCACCGGCGTGAATGGGCGCGGGGATGAAGTCGCTGCCCAGGGTGTGCATTTTGACGATTGGAGCCATTTTGGCGGTATCGCCGTAATCAAAATCGTACACGCCGCGGGTGAGGGAGGGGGTGGCGTTAGGTTCGACTGCCAACAGACGGGTGCGCTGACCATTACGCAGATTCTCGCGCAAGAAGGGGTAGGCAATACCGGCAAAGTTAGATCCGCCGCCTACGCAACCAATGACCACATCCGGGTATTCCCCAGCCATATCCATCTGCTTGAGCGCTTCTTCACCGATCACTGACTGGTGAGTGAGCACGTGATTAAGCACCGAACCCAAACTATATTTTTTCTGGCCATTGGATAGGGCAGCAACTTCAACCGCCTCGGAGATGGCGATGCCGAGCGAACCGGGGCTATCGGGGTCTTGGGCTAAGATCGAACGCCCTGAATGGGTCAGGTTGGTGGGGCTGGCAAATACCTGCGCGTTGTAGGCTTCCATCAAAAAGCGGCGATACGGTTTCTGATTGAAAGAAACCTTGACCATATAGACTTCGAGCGGCATGTCAAAGAAAGAACAAGAGATAGCCAGCGCAGTACCCCATTGGCCAGCGCCGGTTTCGGTAGTGAGGGCTTTGGTTCCTTCTCTTTTGTTATAAAATGCCTGCGGTACGGCGGTATTGAGTTTGTGGCTGCCGCTGGGAGAGGCGCCTTCGTATTTGTAATAAATGTGCGCTGGAGTGCCCAGGGCTTTTTCAAGGCGGGTGGCGCGCATCAACGGAGTGGGGCGGTAAAGTTTGTAGATCTCGCGCACTTCTTCAGGGATCTCGATGAAACGGTCGCTGGATACCTCCTGCATGATCAGTTCCATGGGGAACAGCGCGCTGAGGAATTCAGGTGTGACGGGTTCTTTGGTTTGCGGGTTGAGTACCGGGGCTGGCGCGACCGGGCTATCAGCCACCGCGTTGTACCAATAGCGCGGAATATCAGATTCATTGAGTAAGAAACGAGTTTGTTGAGACATGGTAAACCTCCTGATGGTTAGATAAATGATTAAAACAAAAACGTCCGTCCCGGTAAGGGGACGAACGTCTGAATATCGGTCCGCGGTGCCACCCCGATTAGGCTGTTATAAACAAAAATCCCTGTGGTGCGACACACAGGGGAAAAAGCCAGCCTCACTCGTTGCGAGTACGCCAAAAAATTTGGTTATACTCTTTACCCTGATAACGGTGGCATCTCCGGCACGGGCTACTGGCTTACGCGTTTGCCTTGCGACTCAGAGGTCCATTCAACTGTACTGTTCAGGCGGAGTTCTCACCGTCCTCCACTCACTGGACTGCCGTCGTGCAGTTTACTCGTCCTCGTCAACGTCTTTGGTTATTAATTTTGTAACATTATACGGATTAATGAGGGAATGTCAATAGGCAATATTCCTCGATCTTCCAATTTTGGAGGGTCGCTTGTGGTTGAATAGCGAAAGAAGCACTTCAGGCTGATTTTCTTCCAATGATGGAGATCAAATTCATAAACCGGCCATTATCGGTTCTGATCATGTCTCGGTCTTGAATCGCGTAGGGATTATCAGATCCCAGCCAACTATTCCAGGCCGCATCAAAGCAATCCATCTCGGCAATTTGTTCCAAATGGAAATTCTCGGAGGCTGATAAAGTCTCGCGCCACCAATCCACACAATGCCAGGTTTGCAAGGCTTCTAATGGCCAAAATGGTTTCATTTCTTCCGGCATGGGATCCTCAATCTCGAATTTCATCCCAGGGATGGCGATGGCAATCAGCGCGCCCGGTTTTAAGACTCTGGCCAGCTGGGTGTCAAAATAGGTTTTTGGGTTTCCAAAATATTGAAACGCATCCACGCTGGTGAACGCATCGAAATATTCATCCGCAAAAGGAAGCTGGGTCGCGTCCAATTGCAATGGAATGATCTGGTTCTCGAGTCCAAATTCTTTGAAAAGACGGTAATTCTCTCCAGCTGAAACCCACAAATCCGTGGCAAAAACCTGCACGCCAAATTCCTGGGCGAGATAAATTGAGGTCAAGCCTTTTCCGCAGCCTAAATCTAAAACCCGCAACTCGGGGGTTAATGAAATACCCTGCAGCATGTTTTGAATCAACATAACTGAATTGGGACCCATCATGTGCTGGTGATAAAAATCCATACCGAATTCTGTAATCTTTCGAGATTGCATACTTTCCCTCCGCATACAGCTTTGTGTAATTTTGAAAAATAATTTGTTATATTGATTATATATGTCCCAGCAAGATTTGTTCAGCTGAATTTAACATATAATAATCCGTGTGGAGAATTCCCAAAAACAGTCATATAGAATGGATATGTAACCTGATTTATAAGAATGCCGGTGCAGTCGATTGTAATGACGGTGATGTTTTTAAGATCAGGTCATTGGGTGAATACTTTGTTGTTACCCTTTTTAAAGGGTTCAAGCTGATCTGAGAGATGCTACAAAAGGATGCCCCTATTGCAGGATTGGGGTTAAAATCAAATGAGAAAGATCAGGCTGATAGCCCAGACTGGTGCCTGCTTTACGGGCGGTGATGGAAATTCCCGGTGACCCGCCGAATGTAATTTTTGAAACACCAGATCCTTCTGCCTGCCCAACTGCGATCCAGAACAACGATTGGCACGAAATGCAAGAGATAGATGGATTGATCAAGCATTGGAGAACACAGTATTTGACTGGGGTTTGCTCTATCGAAGTGGCGTAGCCTTTTTGTGCAAACGAGCGACTTATCAAGCTTCGTGAATGATTGAAAAGGGTGAACCCATGGTTGCCTGAGTTAATCGAAATGTTGGATTTTGTTGGCGGTGTTTATCAGTTATACCAGCTGCTATAAAGCAGCACATTCCATTTGGGAGGAGAGTCTTCAATGACTGAAAAACGGAAAGAATTATACCTGGGGCGCATTTTTGATAGCGCAAGTGGCAAACTGACCAGCGACGATGTGCTGTACGATCCTGCCCACCTGACCACGCACGCAGTGGTGACCGGCATGACCGGTTCCGGCAAGACAGGCCTGTGTGTGGGGATGCTGGAGGAAGCTGCACTTCAAGGCGTCCCGGCAATTATTATTGACCCCAAAGGCGATCTAACCAACTTGGTGCTGCATTTTCCTGACCTTTTACCGCAAGATTTTAAACCCTGGATTGACCCAGATTTACCGCGCCGCGAGGGAAAAACATTGGACGAGCTGGCTGTTTCCACGGCGGAAAGCTGGAAGAACGGCCTGGCAAATTGGGGATTGGGAAAAGAGGATATCCAGGCGTTAAAGTCTGCAGTGGACTTCAGTATCTACACCCCCGGCTCCACCGCCGGCGTTCCAGTCAATATTCTTTCGTCTTTCGCCGCGCCCAAACTGGATTGGGCAACCCAGGCAGAGATTATCCGGGAGGAGATCAGCAGCACCGTTTCCGGGCTGTTAAGCCTGGTGGGAATGAGCGATATCGATCCGTTGCGCTCGAAAGAGCATATTTTGCTCTCAAACATCATTGAGAGCGCCTGGAGTCAGGGAAAATCCCTGGACTTGATGGAAATCATCCTGCAGGTGCAAACCCCGCCCTTCGACCGTTTGGGCGCGTTTCCGCTGGATCGCTTCTACCCGGAGAAAGACCGTTTTGACCTGGCCATGTTGCTCAACAATATTCTGGCTTCGCCATCCTTCCAGACCTGGGTGGAAGGCCAGCCGCTAGATGTGGAAGCATTGCTTTATACCCCCGAGGGCAAACCGCGTCACAGCATTTTCTATATCGCGCACCTGAGCGACCAGGAACGCATGTTTATTGTCACGTTATTGTTCGCGGCAGTGGAAAGCTGGATGCGCACACAGCGGGGTACCAGCGGGCTGCGCGCGCTGTTGTACTTCGATGAAATCTTAGGTTATCTGCCGCCGGTGGCCAACCCGCCCTCGCGCATGATTATGCTGCGGATGCTCAAGCAGGCGCGCGCGTTTGGTGTGGGCTTGCTGCTGGCCACCCAGAACCCGGTAGACGTGGATTATAAGGCGCTTTCCAATGCCGGCACCTGGCTGATTGGCCGCCTGCAGACCGAACGCGATAAAATGCGACTGATGGATGGGCTGCAAAACGCGGGTGGAAATGTGCCCCTGGCGGAAATTGATAAATTGATTTCGGGATTGGGCAAGCGCACATTTGTGCTGCAGAACGTGAACAAATCAGGGGTGAAGGTGTTCCAAACCCGTTGGGTGATGAACTACCTGGCCGGCCCGATGATGCGCACCCAGATTCCCGCGCTCAACCAGCTTGCAATGGGCGGAACAACTGTGGCTGAAGCGGCTGCGCCTGTCAGCGCGTCTGTAACTGCGCCAGTGGAAGCGCCAGCCGCGCAACCTGCTCGCAATGGCTTGAACGGTTCAATGTACACTGCTACGCAACCCAATCTGCCCGGAGACATCGCCGAATACTTCTTGCCGCAGGAGATGGATGTGTCTCAGGCGGTGGAAGCGGCGCGCTTGAGCGCCAGCGCGAAACCCTCCGCGCAAGGGATTGTGTATAAACCGGCGCTGTTTTCTCAAGCCAGCGTGCGCTATCTCTCCAGCAAGTATCGGGTGGAATTTGAGCAGCGCTTTACAGCCCTGGT
>Ga0209269_1001232_pt1 | contig 14436 bp, 14 predicted proteins | sample MTBAKMMethaMetaG_FD_187455 | JGI IMG/M metagenome (GOLD analysis project Ga0209269, IMG submission 187455) | Enrichment culture microbial communities from Arthur Kill intertidal strait, New Jersey, USA, that are MTBE-degrading - MTBE-AKM (Arthur... | ecosystem: Environmental > Aquatic > Marine >... | reverse complement strand
AAGGCGGGCAATCTCCTTGACTGATGCCTGAACAAAAAGTACCAGTTGAATAACTCCTTTCAGGAAGGTTGTTTTCCTGGACGGAGGGGGTGGTGGATCTTTGCTGAGGTCCATCACCCCGTTTCTTCATAAATCAGGATAGATTAAGATCAATATAATCCAATTTCGCACTGGGACTCGTTAACAGATTCTGAGAAAAATAGCCCCTTTTTGTTCAGAGTTTTTGGGGATCAACACCCGCCAGACCGGCGAATGTTTTGCCGAGGTGACCTTCGAAACCCAGACCGGGCGTTACCGCTGTCACTGGAGCCAACACCGGGCACGCAAGAAGCCGGATGGCGAACTCCAAGCCCCGAAACACGAAATTGCCAATGCCGATTCCGGCGAAATCTTTGAATCCAAGATCAGAGGTGTAGCCGAGCAGATCGAGTCGGCTACCGGCATGGACTTTGATCGTTTCACCCGTTCCATGTTGCTGGCCCAGGGCGGCTTTGCCGCGTTCCTTCAGGCGGCACCGGATGATCGTGCTCCGATTCTGGAGCAGATAACGGGCACAGAGATCTACAGCCAGATATCCATCCGTGTCCATGAGCGCCAACGTGAGGAGCGGGAAAAACTGAACCTGCTCCAGGCTGAAACGGCAGGTATCGTGATTCTTGACCCGGAGCAGGAACAAGAGATTAGGCAGGCACTCGAGACAAAGCAGAAGGAAGAAACAGACCTTGCCGCCAAATCCGCTGAGACCGGAAAAGCCATTGCCTGGCTCACCACCATCGATGGGTTGAAGAAGGAAATCATCAACCTGGCCGATGAAGCGAGCAAGCTGCAGGGCGATATCGAGGCGTTCAAACCGGACCGTGAAAAGCTGGGCCGGGCTTTGAGCGCCGCTTCACTGGACGGCGCATACGCAACGCTCACTGCTACCCGCAAACAACAGGCGGATGACAGAGCAGCATTGAAAACTGAGGAAGAGGCTCTTCCTGGACTGGAATCCTCTGCCAAGGAACAGGCCGAGGCACTGAAATCGACTGAGCAACAAACCGCTCGGGCCAAAGAAGAGCTGAAAGCCGCCGCGCCTACATTGCAGAAGGTTCGCTCCCTCGATCAGAAACTTTCCGATCAGAAAAAAGCTGTATCGGAAGAGGATGAGGGCTGCAAGAAGGCTACGGCAAAAATTGATGCAGACAAAAAAGCCCGGCTCGAAGAGCAGGACAAACGCTCCAAGGCTCATGAGACGCTGGATCTTGTGGACGGCTATCTCAAGGAGCATGCACAGGATGAATGGCTGATAAGTGGTCTGGCTGGCGTTGAAGAACAGATCGGCGGCCTGCTCTCCAAACAAAATGAAATCGTTCAAAAAGAGGCTGCTCAAGAAGCGGCCAATACGACTCTGGAACTGGCGACAAAGTCACTCGACGACTGTCAGAAGCAATCCGGCATTCGGAAGGAGGAACTGGAGGACGCCTTAAAACAGCTTCAGCAGAGCAAAGATGCATTGAGCCAGTTGCTGGGAGACCGCTTGTTGCGGGAATACCGCACCGAGAAGGAAACCCTGCTGCGTGAAATGGCCTTCCTGGCCAAAATTGCAGAACTTGAAGATCACCGGGCAAAACTGGAAGACGGCAAGCCCTGTCCGCTCTGCGGCGCGACCGAACACCCGTTTGCGGAAGGGAACGTCCCTGTCCCCGATGAAACCGAACGGAAGATCGATTCCCTGGCCAGTCTGATCAGCAAAGCCGAGGATCAGGAAGCGGCCATCAAGAAACTCGAAGAAGCTGAAAACCTAGCCCGTAAGAACCTGACGGAGGCTGAAAAGCTGGAGTCAGCAGCGGCTAATGACAAGACGGCTGCCGAGAAAGCCCTGGCCGAGGTGAAGGACGGCCTGGTGAAACTCCGTGCCGATTTTGCCGAACGCAGGCAGGCTGTTACTACCAAACTCCAGCCGCTTGGTATTGCAGACATCCCTGAAACGGACATTTCATCACTGATCGAAACCCTCAAGGCGCGGCTGAAGGCGTGGCAGGCCCAGGTCAAGAAAAAGGCGGACATCGAGAAACAGATTGCCGACATCGACAGCGAGGTGAAGCGACTGGATGCGGTTATCGAAACTCAAAGCACCGCCCTGGCCGAAAAGCTGGAGCGTCTTGAAACCTTGAAAAAGGAACTCGCCACCGGAAGTGATGAGCGCAATGCATTGTACGGCGACAAGAATCCCGACGATGAGGAGCGTCGTTTCAACAAGGCAATTTCGGATGCCGAAGGTGCCGAAAAACAAGCCAGAGACCGGCACAATGAGCTCCAACAAAAATGGAATACCGCGAAGGCCCATGTCGAATCTCTGAAGAAACGCATCGATCAACGAGAGCCGGAACTGAGAAGGCTTGAAACAGTATTCTCCGCAGCGCTCGCGCCTGTTGGCTTTTCAAACGAAGAACAGTTCCTGGCGGCCATAATACCCTCTGAAGCTCGGGCGGAGCTGACAGCCACGGCCAAGGATCTGGATGAGCGTCAAACGGATCTGAAGGCCAGACAGAAGGATCGGGAAACGCGCCTGGCTACGGAAATGGCCCGCAAGGTCACCGACAAGTCGCTGGAAGAGCTCGAGCCCCAATTCAAAGAGCAAGAGGAGGCCCTGAAAGAGCTACGGGACATCATTGCCGGTCTCAAGCACAAGTTGAGTGAAAATGCGGCCGCTAAAGAGCTGATAAAGGAAAAGCAGGCAGCTATCGAGGCCCAGAAAAAAGAGTGCCGCAGGTGGGAAAACCTGCACGAATTGATCGGCTCCGCAGACGGAAAGAAGTACCGCAATTTTGCCCAGGGGCTGACCTTCGAAATGATGATTGGTCACGCCAACCGGCAATTGCAGAAAATGACCGACCGCTACTTGCTGGCCCGAGACGATGCTCAGCCCCTTGAGCTCAACGTGGTCGACAACTATCAGGCTGGAGAGATTCGGTCCACGAAGAATCTTTCCGGCGGCGAGAGCTTTATCGTCAGCCTATCTCTGGCGCTTGGGTTGTCCCATATGGCCAGCAAGAATGTCCGTGTGGATTCGCTGTTCCTGGATGAAGGCTTCGGCACCCTGGACGAGGAAGCCCTCGACACCGCCCTGGAAACCCTCGCGGGCCTGCAGCAGGACGGCAAACTGATCGGCGTCATTTCGCACGTGCCCGCCTTGAAGGAGCGGATCAGCACGCAGATCCAGGTAACGCCTCAAACCGGTGGCAGAAGCCAGATATCCGGGCCTGGATGCGGCAGCGTCGTCCCAGTTTAGCGGAGCTGGAATTTCGAGAAGATGGTTAATAACAAGGAGACAAGATGAGCAAGAAAATCAGTGGTGCCGAATATCCTCTCTCGAAAATATTCAGCTCCGACTTTGATTATGTCATACCGTCGTATCAGAGGCCGTATGCGTGGACAGTGGACCAGGCGTCCGAGCTGTTTGACGACCTATATGATTTTTACGTCCGCGAGAAGGAAGACACTTATTTCCTCGGCAGCATTGTTCTGATCAAAGAAGAAGGAAAGCCTTACTCTGAGGTCATTGATGGTCAGCAGAGATTAACGACGCTGACGATTCTCCTCTCATCGATAACGTCAAATCTTTCGGGCGATCTGAGGAGTGACTTCGAGAACTACATAAGGGAGCCAGGACGTGCCTCCCAGGGACTGAAGCCTAAACCGAGGCTTTCTCTCCGAGAAAGAGACCGTGAGTTTTTTACGAAACACGTTCAGTCTCTTGATTTTGATACCCTGCTCGGCCTTGATCCTGCTGGTCTCGACAACGAATCTCAGAAGAATATTCAGTCGAACAGTCGCCTGTTGCTGGACAGACTTAAAAATACCTTCGGCAGTGACGCCGACAAGCTATGTGCTTTTGGCGCGTTTCTGGTTCAACGGTGCTTTTTGGTGGCGGTTTCAACGCCAAGCCAGCAATCCGCCTTCAGGGTGTTCTCAGTGCTGAACAACCGAGGCCTAGATTTGCTCCCTTCCGATATTGTTAAGGCTGATGTTATTGGGCGAATTCCCCCGGCGCGTCAGGATGAGTTCACTGAAAAATGGGAGGAACTCGAAGTTCAAACCGGCAGGAATGGTTTCAATGACCTGTTTGGACACATCCGGATGATTTATGCTCGGGAAAAGGCCAAGCGTGCGCTACTTGAGGAGTTCAAGGAGCATGTGCTGAGCGTGGTTGCCACGCCGGAAGACCTGATTGAAAAAGTCCTGGAGCCCTACGCCGATTCATACCTCATCGCAAAATCACAGCAATATGTGTCCACGAAAAATGCTGAGGACGTGAATCGTCTTCTGAAATGGCTGAATCGCATCGATAACTCCGATTGGCTGCCGCCAGCGATCCTCTTCCTTTCACAGGAGAAAGATCACCCGGAATACGTTTTGTGGTTCTTTACAAAGTTGGAGCGCCTGGCGGCCTATCTGCACATCTGCGCAAAAAACGTGAATCAACGCATCGAACGTTATGCAGAGGTTATTGCTTCCCTGCAAGCCCCGCATTCAAAGGATGCACCTGCTGTCAGCGTCGAACTGACCAAGGCTGAAATCGATGAGATGAAACAAGCCCTTGATGGCAAGATCTATGAGTTGACGGCTCGCCGCCGCAATTACCTTATCCTGCGCTTGGATTCATTCCTGTCAGATGGAGCCGCAACCTATGATCCAACCCTACTGACTATCGAGCACGTTCTTCCGCAAACCGTCAGCGACGGGAGCGAATGGGAAAAACTATGGCCCGATCCAGACGAGCGTAAGAGCTGGGTTCATCGCATAGCTAATCTTGTACCCCTTACACAGAAGCGGAACTCGAAAGCACAAAACTTCGATTTCGACACCAAAAAGACGGCGTACTTTGGCGGGAAGCGAGGGGTGTCATCATACGTTCTGACGACGCAGGTTCTTAAAACCGCTGAATGGACGCCATCTGTTGTCAAACAACGGCAAAAGGACCTGCTTGATGTTTTGATTGATCGCTGGGAATTGGCGGATGCCAATTAGCAGTCCAAATATGCTATCCCGCGCCCAAGGCTGCCTACTTGGCCAGCTTGCAGGAGACGCCCTCGGCAGCCTGGTCGAGTTCCAGTCGCCGGAGGAGATCCGCCGCAGCTACCCGGAAGGTGTGCGGGAACTGGCCGATGGCGGCACATGGAACACCATTGCCGGTCAGCCGACCGATGACTCGGAAATGGCGCTGTTGCTGGCCCGGATGCTGACAGAACGTGGTGCCTATGATCCGAATGCCGCGCTTCAGGCCTATCAATTCTGGCTCGACTCCGATCCCTTTGACTGCGGCATGACGATCGCCACCAGCTTGCGGGGACGTCCAAATCCCGACAGCCAAGCCAACGGGGCCATTATGCGGATCAGCCCCTTGGGCATTTTCGGGGCCAACCACCCATTGGAGGCAGTGGGCGAATGGGCCAGGCAGGACGCCGCTCTGACGCATCCCAATCCGGTGTGCCTTCAGGCGAACTCGCTTTTCACCATGACGATTGCCCACGCCATTGCCTCGGGCTGCGAGGCCGAGAAGCTCTGCCAGAATATCAAACAGTGGGCTGCCGACCTGGCAGTCGAACCGACACTCATGGACGCCATTCATGGAGCTGCCGAAGCTCCACCGGAGGACTACGTCCAGCAACAGGGGTGGGTGTTAATCGCGTTTCGCAATGCCCTGTGGCAACTGCTCAATGCCTCGAGCCTTGAAGCTGGCGTCGTGGATACGGTTATGCGGGGTGGCGACACCGATACCAACGCAGCCATTTGTGGGGCGCTACTTGGTGCGGTGTACGGCCTGGACGCCGTACCCGCCCAGTGGGTCGACCAGGTCCTGAACTGCCGCCCCAAGGCCGGACACCCCGGCGTCAACCGCCCGCGACCAGAGTGCTTCTGGCCGGTGGATGCTTTGGAGCTGGCAGCGCAAATCATTTCAACGGAAACCAAGTAAACAGGAGGCGAACATGCCAAAGAAGCCAGGATCACATCATGTCGTGCCCAACGCTGACGGCGGCTGGGACGTCAAGAAAGACGGCGCGACCCGTAGCAGCGGCCACTTCGACAAGAAGCAGGATGCCGTCGATGCCGGGCGCAAGATCAGCCAGAACCAAGGCACCGAGTTCTACATCCACGGCAAGGACGGGAAGATCCAGAATAAGGACAGCCACGGGAACGATCCGTATCCGCCGAAGGGCTGATGCCCGGGTCAATTCGATTCCCGTTTTGGGAACCGAACCGGCGTCCGAAAACCGGATTCGAAGTTGTTGCGGTTCGTCGCCAGGTATCCGGTTTTACTGCAAACCCGTCACCCTCGTCCGGTGCCGGGAAATCAGGGGAGAAATTCGTTTCTCTGGTCGGGTTGGTGGGAAGTGGTTGTGCGAGATGACTTCGGCGTTTATTATCAAGGAGTTACGAGGAGCGCGGGCTTTGAGACTGTTTTGCGGTAGGTCGTCGTTCCCTCCACCACATAACAGTCCGCTCAAGCCCGATAAAGTCTTAAAAACCAAGTTCCTGCAAGGGTTCTTGGTTTTTTTGTGTCCGATGGAGTACGATAAAATTTGTTGACATACCGTCATTAGTGGCGGTATTTATGACGGTATAGGCACCTTTTCATGAAGGAGATACCGTCATGCCCCTCACAGATACCGCCATCAGAAATGCCAAGCCCAAAGACAGGCCATATAAGCTCTCGGACCAGAACGGTCTATACCTTCTGGTTAACCAGGCCGGGAAGTATTTTCGTTACGATTATCGTTTTGCCGGCAAACGAAAGACTCTCGCCATTGGCGTCTATCCCACGGTGAAACTCAAGGAAGCGCGGGAGAAGCTCGACGATGCCCGGAAACTGTTGAGTAACGGGGTTGACCCTGCCGAGTTCAAGAAGGAGGTTAAAAACAAACTGCTCGAGCAAACAGAAAACAGTTTCAAGGCAGTGGCTCTGGAATGGTTCACGAAAAACAAGCATGTTTGGACCGAAGGTCATTCACGTACGATTATCCGGCGCCTTGAGCTGAATATTTTTCCGTGGCTCGGCGGCCAGCCTGTTTCTTCCATAACAGCACCGGAGATCCTCACGGCGCTTCGACGAATCGAAAATCGGGGAGCCGTTGAGACCGCTCACCGTGTTCATCAGATTTGCGGACAGGTGTTCCGCTACGCAATCGCCACAGGCCGGGCAGATCGTGATCCAAGTGCAGACCTGCGGGGAGCGTTGCCGCCGACAAAATCAAAACGCATGGCCACCATTATTGATCCGAAAAAAATTGGTGAATTACTCAGGGCAATAGATGGATATGAGGGCCAGCTGGTTACAAAATGTGCCCTCCGATTAGCGCCCCTTGTCTTCGTTCGTCCAGGCGAGCTGCGCCATGCCGAATGGCAGGAAATAAATTTTGATCAGGCAGAATGGAAAATTCCGGGAGAAAAAATGAAAATGCGTACCACCCATATTGTGCCATTAGCTCATCAAGCGGTTTCGATTCTTCGTGAAATTGAACCATTAACTGGACAAGGACGATACGTATTCCCCTCTCTCCGCTCTGCCGCCAGGCCCATGAGCAACAATACCGTCAATGCCGCCCTGCGGCGAATGGGGTACTCCAAAGATGAAATATGCGGCCATGGATTTCGATCAATGGCATCAACCATTTTGCATGAGCAGGGCTGGCCATCGGACGTCATAGAGCGCCAGCTTGCACATGCGGAAAAAAATACTGTGAAAAGGGCTTATAACCACGCCGAATATCTACCTGAACGTCGGAAGATGATGCAAGCCTGGGCAGAGTACCTGGATTCATTGGGGAATATTAGTTGAGACTGCAATGGATAAAAGAAGGTTGACAAGGAACTATAAAATACGTTTTAATTTATAGAAAGGGTATCCACTCCCCTAACAAGAGTGATTCGGCGTTGAACTTACAGATTCGCAACCTGTAGACCAGGGTGTCCGCGCCCCCTCTAAAAGGCGTGATTCGGCGTTGAATTTACAGATTCGCAACCTGTAGACCAGGGTATCCACTCCCCCTCTAAAAGGAGTGATTGGGCGTAAATATTAACGGTAGCCGCCAACCGTGGAAGATTTATCACTTTTCAGTGATGATCTCTCGGTTGGCGTTTTTTTTTGCTCCGGGAGGTCATCGAGACTCAAGGAGCAAAAAAATGCAGCCCAAAACAACCCACGTCTATTTTCATTCCAATACAGATCCCCTACTCAGACTCCCTCAAGTTCTGGCCCTTATCCCCATTAGCAAGAGCCAATGGTGGGAAGGTGTCCGGACAGGGCGTTTTCCTAAACCTATTAAACTGGGGCCTCGAACTACCTGCTGGAAAACTTCTGATATTGTCGCTCTGATCGAGCAGGCGGGGAGGTAATGAGCATGATTGATGCAGAGACCTTATCCAACGCACTTGGCGGACGGCCAAAACCGGGGGGAGGGTATATGGCTCCCTGTCCAGCCCATGAAGACAATACCCCGTCCTTGTCCATTGATCAAGGTGACAACGGAAAAATACTCCTCTATTGTTTCGCAGGTTGCACGCAGGAAGGCGTGATCGATTCCCTGGAAGCAAGAGGATTCTGGAAAAACGATTCAGGAGAATCGGTTGCATACCAAGATAGCCTGGAACAGCATAGGAACAATAAACGTCGGGGCCAAGCAAGGCAAGATGCTGCGGCAGCGGTGGCCAAAAAAATTTGGACCGCGTCAACGCTGGCAGGTGATGACCACCCCTATCTCTCCAGGAAAAAGGTAAAGGCGGTCAATACCATCAGGGAAATCAGCCTCGACAGGCTTGTCGAACTCACAGGCTACCATCCCCAGGCCAATGGGGAAAAGATGTCTGGAAACCGGATTCTCGTCATTCCGGTCAAAGTTGGTGACCGGCTTTCGACTTGCGAATTTATCGACGAAAACGGATTGAAGTCCGCCCTTGCCGGTGGCCGAAAATCAGGAGGATTCTGGGCAGCGCAACCTCTCCCTGTCGGGGATGGGCAAGGACAGTGCTTGCTGGTAGGTGAAGGAGTGGCGACGGTTCTTTCCGCCCGGGAAGCGACCGGAGATCCTGCGGTGGCCGTCCTGACCTGCGGCAATTTTTTGCCGGTTACGCGGATGCTGCGTGAACGATATCCAGCTGCCGACCTTTTTATCCTGGGTGATCTGGGGAATGGTCAGGCTAAGGCCGAAGAAGCGGCTGTCGCAGTAGCCGGCCGCCTGGCCTTGCCTGCGTTTGGGCCTGAACAGGCCGAGTGGGCAAAGGATTTTAATGACATGTCGATACTGTACGGCCCGGAATCGGTCGAGTCCCGCATCATAGGGGGTACTCATGAAAATGAATAGTGAGCAGTATATTCTGGAAGAACAGGAAATAAATAAGACAGACCTTATTGTCCCTTCACCCGGTCGGTATGGTGAGGATTGCGATCACGAATACGGTGCAGATACATATAAAACCAAAACGGTCAATAAGATTCCGTTGGCGCAGAGCGGCAACAAAAGCACCGGGGACACCGGGGACACTGGGGACCGCCTTGAAATTAAAGGGGTTTCGTCGCCCCCGGTTAATAAAAACATAACGGGGACAGCGGGAACATCTTTTTTTTCAAATGATAAAGGTGTCTGGTTTCGGCCAGACGGAGAGGATCAGCAACCAATATGGATATGCTCACCCCTCTGTATAAGTGCGTTGACCCGGACACCTGAGGGAGAAGCATGGGGGAGGCTTCTTGAATTTCCTGACCCGGACGGTCGCCTTCATAAATGGGCTTGCCCTCTGGAATCCCTCGCCGGTGACGGCGTGGAATTTCGGAAAATTCTCTTATCTCTCGGATTGAGGATTGCACCAGGGGGAAGGGCAAGACAGCTCCTGGCGAATTACGTCCAAACTGCCCAGGTTGAAACCAGGGCTACGTGCACCGACAAGCCCGGATGGCATAACAGTTCCTTTGTCCTGGCAGATGAAACTATCGGCCAGCCCGATGGCGAGGAAATCCTTCTCCAAACCATTGGTGAACCTATGCGGATGCGGCAGTCGGGTACTTTGGAAGAATGGCGCGAAAATGTGGGCAAATATTGTGCCGGTAATTCTCGCCTTGTCGTGGGGGTGTCCAACGCCTTTGCTGGCCCTCTTTTGAATATCACGGGTGATGAGTCAGGCGGAATTCATTTTGTAGGATCCAGCAGTAACGGCAAAACGACGGTTCTACGAGCCGCGGCAAGCGCCTGGGGCGGACCTGAATTTCTTCATCGATGGAGGGCAACGGCGAACGGTCTTGAATCATTGGCTCAAGCACACAACGACGGTTTTCTGATCCTTGATGAAATCGCACAGGTCGATCCTCGGGAAGCCGGCGAGATAGCTTACATGCTCGCCAACGGGACGGGAAAACATCGGTCGAGGCGAGATGGGCTTGCTAAAAAAGCAGCATCGTGGAGGCTGCTGTTTTTATCGGCTGGAGAAATTGGACTCGCAGATCATATGTTACAGGCCGGCAGGCGCTTCAGGGCTGGCCAGGAAGTCCGGCTCGTCGATATACCTTCAGATGCGGGAAAGGGAAACGGCATCTTTGAAGATTTACACGGGTTCAGCTCTGGTGCTCACCTGGCCGACCACCTCAACCAGCAGGTCGGCAAATATTATGGAATTGCCGTGCGAGCTTTCTTGCGGCTGCTGGTTCAAACTCAGACCGATATGCTCAAAAAGAATATCAAGGAGTTGAGAGACGATTTTTTGGCATCTAAAGTCCCATGTGGGGCAGATGGACAGACACGACGTGTTGCTTCTCGTTTTGCCCTTATAGCGGCTGCAGGGGAAATTGCATCACGTTTCGGAATCACGGGCTGGAAACCCGGCATTGCGATCGAAGGTGCGTCCATTTGTTTTGATGCCTGGCTTGATCGACGTGGCGGCACCGGAAGTCAAGAAGAGGGCGCGGCGCTGGCCCAGGTGAAATATTTCCTTGAGGCCCATGGAGAAGCGCGGTTCACGGATTTTGATAAACAAACAGAAAGGCCGACCATAAATCGTGCTGGTTATAGACGAATCACCGAGGACGGAGTGGAATACTTGATCTTACCCGAGGTGTTCCGACGTGATGTGTGTTCAGGCTTGGATTATCGTATTGTCGCCAGGACATTACAAGCCCGTGATTTGCTTCGGACAGAACCAGGTCGGCTAACCATAAAAATGCGCGGCATCGGGCGTGTTTACTGCATCAAGGAGAATAGAGATGAGGGTTGATTATTTTGCAGATCTGATTGTCCCCGGTGTCCCCGTTTCGACTGTTCCATCCGGGGACAGTTCAAAACCTGCCGTGATGGGTATGTCCCCGCTGTCCCCGTTGCCCCCAGAAAAAAATATCAATACCAAGGGGACACTATTTCCCGCAAGGTGTTCTGATTTCTCCACAACGGCGGCGGACCGGTCATGGACACCGGGAAACCCCTTCATATGTTCCTGCGGAAGGACAACAGGTTGGCAGAGACCGGGGAAGACACTCTGTCCAGCATGTGTACCCCCTGGTGACCCGGAGCAATATCGCAAAGAGATGCTTGCCTGGGCTGATGAACTTGAAGCATTCGCACAGAAAACGGATGATACAGAGATGCGGAGGGCGAGAATGTCAGTTGTATATGCGATACGAGAAGAACTTCTTTATTAACATGATCTAAGGCCGAAAACATAAATTAGAGGGGAAAAATATGAACACACCTATTGAGACCGATGCCAGGGAACATAATTTTATCAAAAAACTCAAAGAGACCTATGGAAGCAGGAAAATGGCGATTAAGGCGAAGTGTTTTGAATGCCTTGGCGGAACCGAGGAATATATGCCCGACCCGGGCTGGAAGGAAGCCATCAGGGGATGCAGTTCATACGGATGTCCGCTTAGGGAATTCCGTCCGTACAAATAAGTTGGTTTAGGCCGGGACCGTGGTACAGAGATGGGCAACAAGAAATAACAGACCGAGGGTTTTTTAACTGGGGGAAGGAGCAAATGGCAGGGGCACTGAACGAATACGGCTTGACGCAACGGCAGGAAAAATTCTGCCGTGCGTTCAGGCTGACGGGGAACGCCAGCGAAGCATACCGGCAGTCATTTGAATGCCCAAAAGCCAAGCCGGCAACGATCAATCGCAAGGCCAAAGCGCTGCTGGATATGGGCAAGATTGAGGCAAGAATAAAAATGCTGGAGCAGGAAGACGCTGCAGAGTACAAATGCACGCTGGAGTCGTTGGCCAGAGAGCTTGACGATGCCGCGAAATTTGCTCGGGAAGTTCGGCAGGCCGGCGCCCTGGTTTCGGCCCTGGAAAAGAAGGGCAAATTGTTCGGTCTGTTTGAGAAAGATAATACCCAGAAGAATCCGCCGCATGCCAAGGGGGAGCTCCACCCGGCCCTGCGGGCGATGATGGATTACCGGCATGATGGTTCCAAATAAAAACCAATTACCCCCAAGGTGAAAAGCGCGAGCGCGTGGAAGGGTTTGGAACGGGGGAGTATGATTATTTGTTCATTTGTTACATTTTTCAAGTTCCAGAGGCACTAATAATCCTTATTTTCAAGGATACGGTTACACACCCATACGGGCAATGTGAGATGCGGGAGAGGAGCAAAACCGTTACATTTGCTCTGATTGTCATATTTCTCATTCATGGACGAAACAATGCCAACTATTTCCCCAGAATCATTTATTATTGGCCCGCCGGAATCTCCATTCTCGACCTGCTCGTCAGTTTCAATATAGATCGAATTCCAGGGTTTCTGATATTTCGCTTGGCCCGTAATCCATTTCGCTTTGTGAGTATAAATATGTACTCTAAATGTTTCAGGCAAATCATTTCTCATATACACAGGTACTGGCTTTATGTTGTTACACGACTCCTGAAACAGGTCGTATTCGCGAGGAAGTCTCTGAGTGTCGGGAGGTCCCAGTACTGCTATGTCTGAAACTGGTTCAACTGCCAGGATCTGTGCTGTAAATTCTATTTTTCCAGTTTTAATTTTTTCGAAATAGGCTTCAAGTGCCATGTATCCATCACAATCCCACTTTATGCAGTGGGCGGCGGTAAGAACCAGGTGATTACAGACTAGAACACCTCGTCCACCTTTTCCTGAAAGAGACACCGTGGCATTCGCTACAATGTTATAAAGTGATTGCATTTCTCTCTTTTTTAATAATTAGCACAATATACAGATCTTTATATGCCAAACATTATTGTGAATCAGTAGGGATTTGCTAGAAAAACTGAAGGAGTGTGTTCAAAAGTAAATATAACCAATTTCTCTTGCATTTCCTATAAATTTTAATTCTCAGGCAATGATCCATCCTCAGTGCGCCTGCCTTTTGTTACTCGGCCACCATAGGGGAAATCGCAGCAATGGGTGCGTCAATTCCCCCAATTTCGGTACCCGATTGGGCGCCTGAGTTTGTTTTTCTCAGCATCACATTTTACTCAAAATACTTCTTGACACTTATTAATTTTGGTAGTAACTTTTTAATAAAAGTAAACTATAAAAACACTTAAAGAGGCTGCCATGGAAGGAAAGATAACTAAAATTACTCAACAACTTGATACGTTAAAACTAAAAAGCAAGGAGCTTGTCCTCGCAGTTGGCAAAAATGAACCAATGGATAAAATACATAGTATGTCAATCGACATATTACTCGAAATAACTGAACTGGAAAAGATTTTTTCCAATATAAACATTAAAATACAGTCATCAGGACCACCGGCATCATATTCGGTAGACCGTACCCCAAGAGACACTTCTGAAATCGAAGCAGAAGAGATAGATAAGGTGGCGCGCAAACTTCCGAAATGGGCAAGAAACCAGCAACAGATAAACTCAAAAATACTCAATTTATTTATTGAGCTCAGTAATAATGGAAAGAGTACCGTTTCGGAAGAAGTCCTGATGAAGCAGTACGGTAATCAAAGTGAATTTTATCGAAACTTTAATCAGATGAAAATCATCTCGCCTAAAAATCATGCTAAGGTCTTTGACGTAAAAAACGGAATTGTAGAAATATGGAAACCAGTTCGTGAGTATATTGATGAGTACAAGAAACTTACGTTCGACAATGGCGGACGATGAGCTTTTGTTATTGGAACCAAGGTGACTGAAAAATGCATGAATATGAAAATTTCCAAATAACAATAGTCGGTGCAAAGCCAAACTACGACGACGATGGAAATGTTTTCTATATAAGTGTTGTGATAGTTGAACGCCGTGGTCATCCAAGACAAGTACAAAGTTTTATGACTGAAGAACCTTATGTACCGATTAAGAAGGCAAAAAAATATGGTTCATCCGGTTTGAGCGTACTTAATTGAAAAAGTGGACATACTGTGCCTTTCTAAAGAAGAGACCAATCAACTTTGGAAAGGAGATCCAGTATGTCCACGAGTATATTGTATCATGGTTTTGGCA
>Ga0209269_1001224_pt1 | contig 14524 bp, 15 predicted proteins | sample MTBAKMMethaMetaG_FD_187455 | JGI IMG/M metagenome (GOLD analysis project Ga0209269, IMG submission 187455) | Enrichment culture microbial communities from Arthur Kill intertidal strait, New Jersey, USA, that are MTBE-degrading - MTBE-AKM (Arthur... | ecosystem: Environmental > Aquatic > Marine >... | reverse complement strand
GCATTCGAAGCGAATCCCGAGATCGCTTCTTGCGGCGTTATCAGACCGAGCCATGCAAGAGCAAGGCTGGCAAGGATCGCGACCAGATCGATGCGTATCCGGTTGCTGACGATAAGAACAAGGGTTACCGCAAGAACGATTCCGAGGAGGAGGATGCTGCTGTCCATGAGCCTACTACGCAGATGTGCCGGAAGAAGAAAAAAAAGATTGCATCAATGGCGATTCCGGATATTTACACTGAACGAATGATGTTCGCCAGGCGCTCGGTGCCTGGCAGGCACGCTATTTCTGCGAGTCTGACGGTCCCAGCCATCGGCATGTGCTTATCGGAATAACAAGCGAAGAGATCGCAGATACCTCTCCATCGACACTTTCGCACCTGGAGGGCTTCCCTGCTGCAGAAGAGAGCACAGGATCTTCCCCATCGGTTTGGTTCCGGTGGGTGTGGAAGGAGAGTTGTTGATAATAGGCTAATTAGTACGCGGTCATTAATCGGAGCGCATTAAACGCCGCGTTCTACCTCCCATCCCTCGCACTCGATATAATTCATTATGTACTCGAATAAGACGCCGAGGTTATTTGGCGCTCATTAGACTTTCTGCAGCACCCTTTCGGCCATTTTTAAGAACTAAGAAAAAAATGTCATTCCTGTGGATGGATAATAGCTTTCAGACTCCCATCCCGGTGCCGGGCAGTCAGGAGAAAACCTTCAGCCGTTTTTTGTAAGGGAAAAACATGGGTTATCATGTCGGTCACATTCACTCTTTTATATTGAATCAACTTCAGGGCCGTTGAAAGATTATGGAAATCGGCAGCGTAGGAATGAGTAATCGTGATCTCTTTCTGCCACAGGTTCCAGAGATTGATTTCGGACTGGATTTCAGGATTTGTGGGGGCAAAAAACAGGATCGTACCCCCCGGTCCGACTGCGTCAAGCGACTGTTTCACACAAACAGGAACCGGTGCGGTCATGATAACGGTGTCCGCACCCAGCCCGCCGTTTAATTCTTTAAACCTTCCCGGAACATCTTCCCTGGCGGAAATGGTCGCATCGGCACCGAATTTCCGGGCGATCCCCAGCCGTTCAGGACTCGGATTGGAGACAGCGATAAATCCCGCACCATTCAGCCGGGCTGCCTGGATATGCAGCAATCCGGTTATACCGGCGCCGATGATCAGGACCGATCGGCCATCTGAGGTCGGAGCCAATTGTTGACCACGCACAACACAGCCAAGGGGTTCAACAAAGGTTCCCGCGTCAAAAGAAACCGAATCGGGAAGGCGCAGCATACCCCGGTCCACGTTGATCTCGGGCAGCACCACATATTCTGCAAACGCCCCGTACGCATTCTTGAATTTGGTTTTCTGCAGCGTGTCACATGCGGTCGTATGCCCGCGTATACACGCATTACAGGTGGTACAGGGGACATGATGGGTCACCACGACCCGGTCTCCAACGTTCCATTTCGGATCTCCATTGGGACCGACTTCATCAATGATTCCTGTGCATTCATGCCCGAAGGCTCCGATACCCCCAGGTCTTCCAGCACGCTTCATCCGGTACCATTCCATGACATCCGACCCGCACACTCCGCACGCCATGATTTTGACTTTGATTTCTCCTGGTCCCACTGAGAGATCTTCAACATCTTCGGTGCGAATGTCACTGTTCGAATAATAGACTGCTGCTTTCATGGTATTTCCCGTGGAGAGTCAATTTTTTATAAGATATAAAAAATTTAGTCGAGCTTGGATGCACCGGGCAAACATGCATTGTAAATATCCAGTGCTTCCTTTACCGTATGATTTCCATGGACAATTGCACCAATCGCTTTGATCATGCCGACAGGATTGTCATCCTGGAAAATATTTCGTCCAAAATCAACTCCCACGGCACCTGCCTGGACAGAGTCGTAGGCCATGGTAAGAGCATCGGGAGGACTTGAATACTTTCCTCCTGCAACCACGACTGCAGTGGGAGCAACCCAGTCGACCAACCTGGAAAATTCCTCACAATAATAGGTCTTGATAATCCGGGCCCCGGCGTCCTGGCACATACGGGATGCAAGTGCTAAATAGCGCAAATCCCGGGCCATGTTTTTACCCACGGCTGTTACTGCCAGCACGGGAATTCCGTATTCTTCGGCCTGGTTGATCATGTCGGTGAGATTGAGAATGGTCTGCTGCTGGTTGGCAGAGCCGATATACACGCTGACCGCGACGCCAACCGCATCCATCCGCATGGCGTCCTGAATGGTAACCGTGAGTTTTTCATCACTCAACTCTTCGAATAACACGCTGTTTCCACCGGAGACCCGTAACATGATGGGTTTTGATCCGAGCGCTTCGGGTGCAATATTGGCCCGAACTGCACCGCGTGTCGTCATCAGGCAATCGCAATAGGGGAGGAGTGTTTTTATTGTGTGACTCATGTTCCGCAAGCCTGTGGTCGGCCCCTGGAAATAGGGATGGTCAATCGCAAGCATCACGACCCGGTTATCTTTCGGATTGATGATCCGGTTCATCCGGCTTTGAATTCCCACATCAAGATATGCGTTCACCATGGGGACATCTCACGAGAAATAATGCTACCCAATCGGAAAAAAGTTGGGATTATAGTTGGGATTATTGTTCCTTCGGTCTGACGATTAAGTATCCCTTCGCTGTTAACCAGTGGTGGAATTCATGGGTACTGTGCAGGCAATTGGATGCACAGATCGCCCGGATTTCTTCATATTCAGGAGATTTTTCCACTTCTTTATTCAGAAGCGATTGAATCGGGCATTTCACATCTCTACAATATTCCCGACGCGTATAATCGATATACCCATCTATCGACTGCATAATTACTTCTTGGAAAAGAAATGAAAAAGGTTTACGAATAACAATTACTCCGCAAAAATTTTCATTTAGCTCTATTTGCCATTTTAGCGAATATTTAACTTTATTTTAATTATTAAAGCCTGAAATAAGTTTATTCTAAAATATACAAGGTTCAGGGGCCATTCTTGCAGGAGTTCGAGGGTTCAAATCCCTCCCTCGCATGTTGGGGAAAAATATTGGTGGTAGAGTAATCATCCATGAGAATGATTTACCGGCATATGGCGCCACTTTTTTCCAAGAACCAGTGCGTGATATACACTCCGATACAGGGTATGGCCATCAGATCATCAATCCGGTCCGAACATTCCGGATATTTCATCTTCAACACTCGCAGATAGCCAATACCATAATCTTCTTCCGCCTGGGTACTATGGAAATAGCCGTCAATAAAATGAGTAATCTCTTTGCCATCGATGATTTCATCGGCAATTTCCTGCCACCTCTGATGAATCATTCAATTTAATTCCATTCTCATTATATAAATTGTTGATTGAAATTAACCGGCCCTGACCCAGTATCGTAAACGGCGCTGTCCCGGTCAGTATCGCGAAATTCTGGAATGAGGAAGACGAGTACACCGTTCCTGGCGGTCAGGAGAGCGATATCCCTCGGATGGGCAAGTATGCCCTGCTACCACTGCAGAAAGTCCCGGAAACAACCATTCTGTCGATGGCAGGAGAAATGAAGTCCCGATAGTCAGAGTCTGTTCCCCGACACAGATTCCCTGCCACTGCACAGAACCGGACGCCGGGGAGGGCATAAATATACCAGTATGTACCTGGTTTTATGGATGCATACCAGGTGTACATCTTCATTTCTGTCCTGGTTTTTGCCTTCATTGGCATTGTATTATATTTCACGAGCCGGAGGAAGCAGAAAAAGGAGTATCGAGACTGACGGCTCTTTCATTTGCCTTCTTCATCGCCGGGATTTTTTTTGGCGAAAATCACCTTGTCGACTACAGTCTGCTTGGAATTGGGGTGCTTCTTGCCGTCATCGATATCTGTGACAACCGAACAGCCCGCTGAGATCTTTCCCGAACCTGCACCTTGCAGCATAAACGGGAGCAACCTTCATTCCCTCCCCTTCCCACACTCTACCGATTATTCATGGCACGAATCCTCGTAGCATATGCGACCAAGCACGGGTCCACCGCCGGAATAGCCGAGTTATTAGGGAAGGAGCTCACGGCAGCAGGTCTGGTCGTCGAAGTGAAGGAGCTAAAGAACGTCCAGTCACCCGCCGGCTATGACGCGGTGGTGATAGGCGGGCCGATCTACATGGGCAGGGTAATGGCCGACGTGAAGAAGTTCATCGGCCGGCACCAGGATAAACTGACAGCAATGCCCGTCGCCGCTTTTGTGGCGGGGCTCTCACCGGCATCGAAGGATGAGAAGGAGATCGAGGCTGCCCGGACCGCCCTGGCTGATGCGATTGCTCCCCTCCAGCCGGTTGCCTCGGCGCTGTTTGCCGGGAGCCTGGACCCGGAGAAGCTCGGGTTCATCGAGCGAAAGATGATTGGAATGGTCAGGTCCCCGACCGGCGACTTTCGCAACTGGGAGGCCATCGCGGCGTGGGCGAAGGGGCTCCCTCCTCTGCTGGTGAAAAGTTAAGCAGATCGGGGAAGGCCGCGAACCCTCTTTCCTTACCTCCTCTTTTCTTCCAGGTCAAAACTCCCTTTTTTTCGTAATCATCTGAAGCCGCTAAAGAAAGCAACGTTCATGTCATCACCTGAAAAGATCATGGTAGGAGAAACCCGGAGCACCTCACCATGACTCACCACCGTATCCCCGCAGCCCCCCTGGACCTTTTCAACGCCGGCCGGCAGATCACCATGGTCCTCTCATTTACCGGGCACCTCGATTGCCACGCCGTGAAGAACGCTCTCCGGGCCCTCCTTGAGGTCGAGCCGGTCCTCGGGTGCCGGCTGGTCGGAGAGGGGCGGAAGGCATCCTGGGAGCGGAGAAACGATCTCAATTCTCTCACACTTCTCACCGTGAAGGAAGGCCCGGTCCCGGACGATGCGGTGAAACAGTTCGTAACCCGAACGGATCGTGAAGACTCCCTGGTCCAGGCGCTTCTCCTCCGGAACGAGGACACCGATACCCTCTGCATCTGCGTCAGCCACGCGGCAACCGATATCGCGGGGGCAAAGGACCTCCCCCCCGTTCTTTCGGAACTCTATACCCGTTACCTGACTGAACCGGACTTCTGGCCGCTGCAGGGAGTATACAGCAACCGGGGATCCTGGCAGCTCTTCAACAGCGCCGGTCTCATCGAAACCCTGAGTACCATACCTGCCGTCAGTCCGCCTGAGCCGGTGTTCAGGTTCCCAGGACCGGCAGGTGCTGGAGAACCGGCGGGCGGAACTGCGGGAGCAGGCAGGGAACCGTGGCGAGAGCAAGGAATGTCCGGAGGAGCTATTGCGATGCAGGTCATCGGTCCGGAGCGGTTCCGGGCGATCCGGGAGGCTGCGGATTCCCGGGGAGCCACACTTACGGATGTGCTGCTGACCGCCTTCTTCCGGGCGCTCTGCCGGACCCTGCACCCTCCCCCGGAGGTTCCGCTCCCGCTGCAGGTCTCCGTGGACATGCGGTACCTCCTGCCCGAAGAGGACAACCACCGTATCGCCAATCTCTCCAGCGCCGTATTCCCGGTCCTCGCCTGGATCCCGGATGAGCAGTTCCGGACCACCCTTACCCGGGCCATGGAGCAGATGAACAGCTTCACCTCCGGATATCCCGGGCTGGCAGGCATCCTCCACAGCTCGTTTGCCGCTGACTTCAGGTCCGCAGGGAAAGAACCGGAGGACGTCTTCATACCCCGGCTGGAGGATACGGGTATTATCGATGAGAAGGGCCTCAGGTTTGGGGATATTCCCGTTTCCGGTGCATACCTGCTCTGCCCTGCCATGGCCGGAGAGTGTCCGGTCCTCTGTGCCTCGATATTCAGGGATACCCTGACTCTCGCTGCCTCGTTCCCGCGCGGCAGCACAGAGATTGTGGATGGCATCGTCCGTGAGCTGGACCACTTCCCGTGAGGCATCAGCGTCCATAATTGAAAATCCTCAGGCCCCATTAACGGACCCCTGTAACCCCTTCAGTGCCCCTCATCGAGCCCTGTATGTCCCCCGTTCCCCCGCCATGTACCTGAACCTCTGAACGTCTTCGGCCCCTCCAGCAGGAAAAATGCCCTATAGATCCTCCAGGTACCGCTCCCGGTTGTTGAGGAAATCCCGGTAGATCCGGAAGTACTCCGTATCCTCGTAGGCGACCTTTCCGACAGGCACGACGTCGAAGCTGAAGATCTCCGCGTCCGGATACGCGAGCAGGATCGGCGAATGGGTGGCGATGATGAACTGGACCTCCCCGTTCGCGGTGAACCTGCGGAACAATCGCATGAGTTCGAGCTGCATCCGTGGGGAGAGGGCGTTCTCCGGCTCGTCCAGGAGGTAGAGACCCGGGATCCGGAACCGGTTCTCAAAAAACGTCATGTGGGACTGGCCGTGGGACCGTTCCAGCAGGGAGGCGTTTCCGAAATAGGAAAGCGATTCAGGATCGGCGACCGCCCATTCATCGAGGATCTCGGCAAAGTGGCGGAAGATCTCGGAGGCGAAAAACGATCCCCGTACCTCCCCGCAGTCTCCATCAAGCGTGATGTACCGGTACAAATCGTCCTCGTAGGGATTGCTGTGGTACCTGCCCCTCTGGTGCTCCTCCCAGATGTGGATGCCGCTCTTCCGGGCGATTGCCGTAAGCAGCGTGGATTTCCCTGTCCCATTCTCACCGATGAAGAAGGTGACCGGCCGGCTGAATCCGATGCAGCCGGTCTCCCGGAAGATCTCAAGGCTGAAGGGATAGTGGTGCCGGGTAGGGAATGCGTCGTGCAGCAGGCAGAGTTTTGTGAGATGCATTGTCAGTCTACCCTTTCGTACCGCACCCTTTTATCATTCCGGAAGATTTTTCATGAAATTTTTTGATAGGTTAAGGTCGCAATGCCTGAACACGCCACTCGGTCCGCGCCAGAACTGGATCAGATGGAACAAGATGCCATCGATTTTTTCCTGACATACGAGGAAGATATCCAGCTCATCCTCAGGAATCCCCGGCTCCTCATGGACAAGGAGGAGTGGGGGAATTTCGAGGCTCTCATCTCACACCTCGATCGCGCCCTCTCACAATCGGTCCTGTCCCGTGAGATCCTCCTCTTCCGTGGGATGGGTCGTGAAATTGCCGGCACATTCCTCTTCATGCTCGATGTGCCGGCAGGCGGCAGAAGTGGGGATGATGCCACCGCCCTGATCCCCCACCTCATCAGGGAACCAGGATACACGCTGTTTTCCACGGATCCGGGTGCTGTTCTCAGGGACCTGCCTGATGACGAGCGGGAGACGCAGGTGATCTTTGCCTACCTCAGCCGTCCCGGGGACTCCGCCGTTACTCTCGATGAAGAAGCCGGTGAATTGCTGTACCCGCGCAAGGCGACGTGGGTTACCACCGGATCTACGACTGCCCTGTGGAACAGGATACCGGTGACCATCATCAGTATCGAGATGGCAGGGTGCGGAGAGGAGATCGCATGACCATGGATGACCGGCTGGCCTGGAGAAAATCTGATATCTCTCTCCGGAGGGCCCCGTTTATCCTGTCCGACGAAATGAAACTACGGGCGGAGAGAACGCTTCGCATGGCGGCAGACGCAATCAGGAAGGCGGGGGAAAGGAGCGGCCGGCTCTAGGGAGAGCCGGAACCGGAATCGCGGAGATCGTCGGAGTACATGGGAGCCTCCTTCATCCCGGTCCTGATGCGAACCCTTCCGGGCTATTACTGTCTCACCAGACCGGGCACGTTCTTTCCCTGATGGCCGGCACACGTACCGGGATTCCTTGCCGGGGTAAATCGTGTTGTCTCATTCACAACAAATCTTTTATCACCCCGTCCCGCCAACCTGTCAGCACGAATGTCCCTGAAAAATCCGTTTGATCTCCTTGTCGGAGTGGTGACCACCCGGCCGCGGATAGTCATGGCGGTAATGGCCATGGTGTTTGCCGTTGCCCTCTTTGGCACCACGCTGGTCACCATGCAGACCGGCTCGGAAACCTACATGGACAAGGATACCGAACGGGGGATGCTTCTCGACAAGTACAGCACTACCTTCCAGTCCGACGGCATCATGCTGATCATCGAGAGCGATGATATTCTCAACCCCGATGTCCTGGCCTATACCGAACGGCTGCACCGGGACCTCGCGGATGAACAGTACGTCACCAGGGTATCGGGCATCGTGGACCTGGTGAAACAGATGAATGGTGGCACGCTTCCCGGGTCGAAGGCCGAGATAACGATGGCCCTTGAAGGAATTCCCACGGAGACCGTGGAGCGGTATGTCCCGTCAAGGCTGATGACCATCTCGGTGATCACCCTCGAGCCGGGACTTTCCCAGGAGTCCCAGGCGGCTGTGGTCGACAATTTCGAATCGATCGTAGCGCTCTCCAGCCCGCCCCCGGGCGTCACGGTCATCGTTACCGGCAACCCGGCCTTCCAGCAGCAGATGAGCCAGGAGATGGGAAGTTCCATGGGCCAGCTCATCCTGATCGCCATGATCCTGATGGTGATCGCTGTCGGGCTGCTCTTCTCCCACGTGCGGTACAGGTTTCTCTCGATTGGCATCGTTGCCGCCGGGCTGGTGCTCACATTCGGTATCATGGGCCTGGTCGGTATGCAGATCAGCATGGTTGCCATCGCCGCCTTCCCGGTGCTGATCGGAATTGGGATCGATTATGCCATCCAGTTCCACTCCCGGTTCGATGAAGAAGCGAGGTCTGCACCACTTGCCCAGGCGGCGAAGACCACCATTACCAGGGCCGGACCCGCAGTCCTCTACGCGATGATCGCTACCTCCATGGGATTCCTGGCCATGATGATCTCCCCCATACCTATGCTCCGGGACTTCGGTGTGCTCTGCATCATCGGGGTAGTTTCCTGCTACATCATGGCCCTCATCCTGGTGCCCACGGTGGGAATTCTCCTCAGGTACCAGCCGAAGTATCCTGCTGGCGGTGCCGGAGACGGGAATACAAAGACCCCCCATATCGAGAAGTACAATACTGCTCTCGGGAGCGTCTCAACCCGGGTGGCAAAGAGCGCAGTGCCGGTCCTGATCCTCTGTGCCCTGATCGCTTTCATCGGGTTCCAGCTCGACCAGGAGATCATCATCAACACCAACGAGGATTCCTTCGTCCCCCAGGATATGCCGGCGGTCATCGACCTGAACAAGGTGAGCCGGACCATGGGTTCGACCTCCTCGCTCCCGATTTACGTCCGCGGCGACAACATCATTGATGCCCAGACCATAGCCTGGATGTACCATTTCCAGCAGTATGAAGTCGCCCGCAACGACAAGATCACCGGATCTGTGAGCATCGCGGATATCCTGATACGATACAACGGGGGACATCTTCCGGCAGACAATAGTGAACTGAAGTCGGCGCTGGCACAGGTTCCCGAAATTGAGCAGGACCGTTACCTCAGCGGGAACAGTGAGGCCATCATCGAGTTCTCCACCATCGACATGGAGAACGAGGTGGCCATGTCGATGGTCGCGGATGTGCGGCGTGACCTGGAATGGAACCCCCCGCCCCCGGGAGTAACGGCGACCGTTACCGGGATGGGTGAAATGTTCACCAACCTGATCGAGGAGATCTCCCTGACCAAGATCACCATGACCCTGCTCGCCTTCGGCCTGATCTTCGGGTTCCTGTTCCTCGTCTTCCGGAAGGTCGGCCGGGCGGCAACCCCTGTTATCCCCATTATGATGATCGTCGGCTGGAACGGAATGATCATGTGGCTGCTCGGCATCGACTACACCCCGATGACCGCGGTCCTCGGCTCGATGTCTATCGGTGTGGCATCTGAGTACACCATCCTGATCATGGAGCGGGTATACGAGGAGCGGGAGCGGGGTCTGGCCCTGGTGCCGGCCATCACCCAGGGGGTCGGCCAGATCGGGACTGCCATTACCGTCTCGGGGCTGACCACGGTCTTCGGTTTTGCAGCTCTCATTGCATCGAGCTTCAACATGATCAGCAACTTCGGGCTCGTCACCGTTATCACCGTCGGGTTCTCCCTGATCGGTGCCATCGTGGTCATGCCCGCGATCCTGGTGCTCATCGGCCGGGTGGAGGAGCGGAAGAATCCACCTCCCCTGGTTCAGGGGTGAGCGGACACCTTTTTCCCTGCTGCGGCACATGATCTCCTCCATGAGCAGCAGCAGGTGCGACCTTGTTCTCACCGACGTGACGCTGTCAGACGGCCGCGTGGCGGATATTTCCATCAGGGACGGCCTGGTCTGCCACACGGGGGCACCGCTCCCGGCAGAGCAGATCATCTCCTGCCGGGGAATGACCGTGCTCCCCGGAGCTGTCGATATGCACGTCCACCTGCGTGGCGGTATCCAGCGGGAGAAGGAGGACTGGGACAGCGGGAGCATGAGTGCCATTGCCGGGGGGGTGACAGTGGTGGTCGACCAGCCGAATACTATCCCGCCCCTCACTACCCCAGAGGCTTTCCGGAACCGGGTGGCAGAAGCAGGCCGGAACTCTCTCTGCAGTTTCGCCATCAACGCCGGTGTGACTTCCGGCACCGACCTCTCTGCCCTCTGGCGGGAGGGAGCCATGGCGTTCGGTGAGATCTTCGCTGCACCCTCGAGTTACGGTGAAACCCTCTCCCCGGAGGAATTCTCTGCAGCCCTCTCCGGGATCGGGAGGCTTGGGGGTCTTGCCACTATCCATGCAGAGGAAGCAGGCCCCGCACGGCCGGAAGGCCTCGCCGATCACGACCGGAACCGGCCCCCGCGGGGGGAGACAGAAACCGTCCGGGCCATCGTCCAATCGCATGGGAAGATTACCCGCCTCCATTTCTGCCACCTGAGCGTTGCCGGCTCACTCGCCGTTGCGGGGACCGCATCGGTTGAGGTCGCTCCCCACCACCTCTTCCTTTCCATCGAGGAGAGCATCGGCAACGACACCCTCCGGAAGGTTAACCCCCCTATCCGGAGCGAGAGGGAACGCGAACAGCTCTGGGGGGTGTGGGACCGGATCGATGTGATAGCGTCAGACCATGCACCGCATACCCTGCGGGAGAAGGATGTTCCCTTTGATGAAGCGCCTTCGGGGATTCCCGGAGTGGAGACCATGCTCCCCCTCCTCGTTGCACGCGTACGGGAGGGCCGGATCTCACGGGTCTCCCTCATGGAGAAGACCTCCTGGAGACCTGCCGATATCCTGGGCATCCCCCGGGCCGGTTTTCTACCCGGGGAGCGGGCCGATTTCACTCTCTTCGGAAGGGAGGTGACCACCGTCTCCGTTGACGATCTTCACAGCCGGGCAGGGTGGACACCCTACGAAGGGTTCCCGGCGGTCTTTCCCGAACAGGTTATCCTGGGCGGGGCTCCAGTCTACCAGGACGGGGAATTTCACGAGACTGCTCCCCGCTGGTTCCCGGGAAGGGGTTATTATCCCTGACAACCAATATATATGCGTGCCGATACAGCGCAGCCTTAGGTCCCCGGGTGATCATCTGGCGAAGACCTGGAAATGAGCTACGGGACAACCCGGTTGTGCGACAGGCACCGCCCGGCTAGGGTAAAAACAGGAGAGGGATGGTATCAGCCACCGATGACCCGTGGTTGTTAAAGCCGGGCGACAGATTATGTACTTTTAGTATGACCGATATTTCACCAGCGGTTTCATGGAATGAGGAGGGAGCGGTTCTCACCATCGAGGTCTCTGCCGGGGCAAAGCGGGCCGTATTTCCTTCAGGTTACAACGAGTGGAGAAAGGCAGTCGGATGTTCTGTACGGGCTCCGGCGCAGGAAGGGAAGGCGAACCGGGAAGTCATCGCCATCATCGCTGAAACGCTGGGGACTCCCCGCCGGTCGGTGCGCATTCTTGCCGGTGAAACGTCATCGCTGAAGAAGATCCTTGTCGAGGGAACGGATCCCGGGGTGCTGGTCAGCCGGCTGACCCTTGCGCTCTACCGGGAATGAAATTATCTATGTTATAAAATAATTTTAGAAATATTCATCCTAATCATATAGTTTATCTCCTGTGAAAGTACATAATTATGTACCTATGATCAGGCATTCTGGTTATTGCATGATGCATGGGGGTGCGTTTCATTGTACTCATCAGATACTACCAAGTACCTCATTCACCTTTACCTTGAAGCGGAGGGGGTGGTCGAGAAGCCCGACGTAGTTGGGGCCATTTTTGGCCAGACCGAAGGGTTGCTCGGCGAAGACCTCGATCTCCGTGATCTTCAGCGGACCGGACGTGTGGGAAGGATCGACGTCCAGGTGTCCAGTAAAAAAGGCGAGACCAGGGGGGATATCTACATAGCATCCTCGCTCGACCGGGCAGAGACGGCCATTCTCGCAGCCTCCCTTGAGACCATCGACCGGGTCGGTCCCTGCGTCGCACGGGTAAGGGTGGTCTCTATCGAGGACATCCGGGTGAGCAGGCGGAAGAAGATCGTTGACCGGGCAAAGGAGCTCCTGATCGGGTCATTCGAGGAGGGAACCATCGACAGCACCGATCTGATCGACAGTGTCCGGGAGAGCATGCGGATCGAGAAGATCAGCACCATCGGCGAGGAGAAAATTCCAGCCGGGCCGAACGTGCTTGATTCCGATGCTATCATCGTGGTCGAAGGGCGGGCAGACGTGATCAACCTGCTGAGGTACGGCATCAAGACAGCGGTCGCTGTCGAGGGGACCAATATTCCCAGGGGCATCATCGATCTCTGTGAGAAGAAGACCGCAACAGCCTTCTTTGACGGGGACCGGGGTGGCGACCTGATCCTCCAGGAGCTCCTCCAGGTCGCTGAGATCGATTACGTCGCCTATTCCCCGCGCGGAAAGAGCGTGGAGGACATGTCCCGTAAGGAGATCATCAAAGCCCTGCGGAACAAGGTTCCCGTCGAATATGTCAGGGAACAGGAAGCCGGAGAGGAAGAAACAGGCGCTCCAGAATTGCCGGCCGAAGCAGCGCCCGCAAAGCGTCCTGGAAAGGTTTCAACCCCCAAACGGAGATCTGACCGGGGAGATCAGCGGTCACAGACCCTCGGTGAGCAGATTGATGCCGTCCGGGGCAGACGCATCGCCCGGTTCCTGTCCGCCGACCTGTCCGTCATCCGGGAGGCAAAACCTGACGAAGTCGAGAAAGTTGCAGAAGACCTGAATGGCGATGTCGCCGGGCTGGTCACCGACGGAGAGGTGAACCAGCGGGTGCTCGATCTCATGGTCAGCAAAGGACTGGAATATGTGGCCGCCCGGGATTTTAAAGGGGTTATCAAACGTCCTTTGACAATCAGGCTTCTTAAAATCTCCTGATTCTTCCAAAGATACCTATTTATTTTCTCGATGCATTATGATTAGCTTGGAGTGCCACCCCCATGCACAAAGAGGAACTGATATCACTGCACCAGATGCTGTATGAGATCAAGGACTTTTTTGAAGGTTACAACCCCGACCTGAAATTCTCTGATTATCACTCCCTGAAGATCAACCCTGCGCAGCAGCACAAGAGCAAGATGGAGCACAAGTACGCTATCTTTGTTCTCGGCAACGAGATCGCCAATGTCATGAAAGATGTCGAATTCTCTGCTTCCGGACGAATATCAGCCCGTATGCGGGAACTTGCGGCAAAGACCCTGAAAGAAATGGAATATATTCAGTAACTTATTCTTTCCACTATTTCCTGAGTGAGCGCTCTTTTTCGAGGAGATATACGGCGAGGAGCCGGGGTATCGGAGCTGCCATGCAGTGCCAGTTGGGGGTCCCGTTGACTTCGAGAACACAGTAGCTGTCGCCGTAGGAAAGCAGATCGACACCGCCATAGTCCACGCCGACCGCCCGGGCAGCGGCACCGGAGATCTCCTGCATCTCAGGGCTGATCTCACAAGGCATCCCGGTTCCTCCCTGGTGGATGTTGTGGGCGAGGGTTTCCGAGACCCGCATGATGGCTCCCACCGCCTCGCCGTTGATCACGAAGACACGGAAATCACGGTCATTCGGGACATACTCCTGGAGGTAGTACGGAGGGTTACCGAGACGATCCGGGGAATCGATCAGAAAAATACCGTTTCCGTCGTAACCGTACACCGGTTTTATCACCGCTCTCCCCTGCTCGTCGAGAAACTTTTCCGCGGTGTCCCTGGATGCCGAAAAGAGGGTCCGGGGGGTCGCGATCCCGTGCCGGACAAGGAGGGCGCTTGTCATCACCTTGCTTGCACAGGTGAGGATGGAAAGAGGGCTGTTTACTACCGTGTTGCCGATGGAGAGGGCCTGGAGCACCTCGAACTGGTGCTCGTCCTGCTTCAGGCCGCAGGCCCAGATGAGCTCGTTGGAAAGATCGTTCTCAAAGGGGTCGATGCCATCGAGGTCGAGAGACCGGCAGGCCCCTCCCAGGGCCCGGATCTCCCGCTCCACCATGGCAGTCGAGTTGTCATCGGGAGTGTCGGTCGGTTTGGGGACAATGTGGATCATACAAACAGCCTGGTACCAGTAGGTTTTCCCGGATACCAGATAATTCCCGCGGAAGGGCGGGGACACCTTCTTTTGCGATGAGGAAAAAGTCTCCTCC
>Ga0209269_1001223_pt1 | contig 14529 bp, 12 predicted proteins | sample MTBAKMMethaMetaG_FD_187455 | JGI IMG/M metagenome (GOLD analysis project Ga0209269, IMG submission 187455) | Enrichment culture microbial communities from Arthur Kill intertidal strait, New Jersey, USA, that are MTBE-degrading - MTBE-AKM (Arthur... | ecosystem: Environmental > Aquatic > Marine >... | reverse complement strand
CAGACAATCAATTTATCCTCTTCAGCCGCTCCAAAGAAGGTCCTTTCTTCCCCTGGTTGTTAGGCCAAACATACGAAGACCGAGGAAAAGAAGAGCGCAGAATACCTCCGCTTAATGAAGGCGATACCGACCCCAAAGCTAGCGCGACGATTTCACCGGATGGCAAATGGATCATCTTCGAAAGTTGGCCGGATGGCCGCAACCATGATATTTACATCATGGATATAGACGGATTTAATCGCAAACGGATTACTACAGACCCTGGATTTGATTTTGAACCAGATTGGCGACCTTTACCGCCTGTGGCTGCCCCTGATTAGTTGACGATTTACAGAAAGGTGAAAATGGCCATACAAATTAACAGCATCCTAAATGGTCGTTACCGTATTCTGGAAGTGATTGCCAAAGGAGGGATGGGTGCAGTTTATCGCGCCCAGGATGAAACCCTGGGTGTTTTGGTTGCAGTTAAGGAAAACCTGATCATTTCCGAAGAAGCCTCGCGACAATTTCATCGTGAAGCCACTCTCCTGGCGGCTTTGCGCCACCCTAATCTTCCCCGCGTGACAGACCACTTCATTGTTCCTGATCAGGGGCAATACCTGGTGATGGATTTCATTGAAGGAGAAGACTTACGCGCGCGGGTCAAGCGAACCGGCTCTTTCTCTCCCATCGACGCGGTATTGATCGGTTCAGAAGTCTGTAATGCGCTCACCTTTTTGCACAGTCGCAAGCCGCAAGTTGTCCACCGGGATATCAAACAGGGAAATATTAAAATCAGCCCCACCGGACAGGTATTCCTGGTCGATTTTGGATTGGCCAAAATTGCTGAACAAGGCACGGAAACCACCACCGGCGCCCGTGCCCTCACCCCTGGTTACGCTTCCCCAGAACACTATGGCTCGGGTACTGATTTGCGCTCTGATATTTATTCACTGGGCGCCACAATATATTCTGTGCTCGCCAACCGCTTACCTGAAGATGGCCTCGCCAGAAAATTAGAAACATCGACTTTATCCCCCCTGCGCGATTTCAATCCGAATGTAAGTGAAGAACTTCAACGGGTTATCGAAAAAGCGATGGCTGTGGATCCAAGTGATCGATATCAAAACGCGCTGGATTTTCGCAATGCTTTGTTAAACGCAGTCCCAGAAGCAAGGCAAATATTGAAAGAAAACCAGGATTCACAACAATCTTCCGGCCAACCTACCGTGTATAACAACCACGCCGCCAGGGCAATTCCTCAAGCAGGAACCGCGGTTGCGCCCACCCCAAAACAGCAAAAGAAGTTTCCCGTGGTAGTCATTCCGCTGTTCTTACTGGTTGCCGCGATTGGAGCCGGAATTTTTATTATCCCTGGCTTGCTCAATAATAATCCAAACAATCCGCCTCAAATTACGGATGCGCCCTCACAGGCGCCCACTGAAGTTCTGGTAGTCTCCACGCAAATCCCTGAGGCAACCGCCACCCAACCACCGCCTGCCACCCAGGTGGTCATCAGCGTGACGGCCACCGATCTCCCCCAACCGACCGCCACCATAGCGGCAACGCCGGTGGGAGGTGGCGCGGGATCGATCGCCTTCGTATCGGACCGGTCAGGCATTCCACAGCTCTACCGGCTGGATATAGCCAGTGGTGAGGTAGCCCCAATTATCGAAAACCCGGATGGCGCCTGCCAGCCTTCCTGGTCTCCGGATGGAAATCGTTTGGTGTACGTTTCTCCGTGCCGCTCCAAACAAGATACTTATCCGGGTTCAGGATTATTTATCATTAATCTGGATGGCACCGGGTTGATCCCGCTTATCTCGGTGCCGGGTGGTGATTTTGAACCTTCCTGGTCACCCGACGGAAACCGAATTGCGTTTTCCACACTGCGAGACGGCATCTTGCATATCTATGTGTATGATTTGAGCAATAACACTTCCAAACGTATTTCCAGCCAATCCAGTTTTGATCGTCAGGCTGCCTGGTCTCCCGATGGTTTGACTCTGGCATTTGAGAGCACCCGCCTTGGTATTCCCCAGATTTGGACAATATCCGCAGAAGGTGAAACACCAAAAGAGTTTTCAATCCTCAACAACGGCATGGCTTCACATCCTGCCTGGTCTCCCACTGGAGATGTGCTGGTCTATAGCCAGAGTTCTCCCCCTGGCCTTACCGCGCGGCAGACCGGCGTTGCCAACGCACCCGAAGTGCGTGTGTCTGATCTTCGGCCGGTTGTTAACGCGAAATTTTCACCCGATGGTTATTGGTTGGTGTTTGAAAGTACCCAAGATGGCAACATGGATATCTATCGCATGACCCGTAACGGAGCAAACCTGACCCGCCTGACCGATGACCCCGCTCAAGATTACGAAGCGGTCTGGCAGCCAGTGCTTCCCTGATCCAAAAACGAGATAAGATTAGCTAAGCCCGGCTTGTTGCCGGGTTTTTTCTTTCCCCCGCCGCCGCATCAAATCTAACACTTTGGGCAAAACCTGGGTATACATTTTGTAAATGATGGGTTTCGTTGGAAAATCCCACGCACCTAAAGTGCGCGACACCCGCCCTCCCAGTCCTTCCTTGAATCGAAATACACCCCACATTGAATCATTTTCATTAAATTCATCTGGGGCGCCCCACAAATCATATATCTGGCAGCCAGCAGCCTTGGCGTGACGCATGGCTTCCCATTGTAATAAATAATTGGGCATTTTTTCTCGGTGCTGATCTCTGGACATCCCATGAATATACCAGGCCTTTCCGGCATAATGAAACAGCATCACAGCCGCGATGATTTCACCGTTATAATCGGCAATTAATGGCGTTAGCAAACCTGCCTGGAAAAAGATCCCCCATAATTGCAGATAATATCCCTCATCCCGGATGACAAAGCCATCGCGGATGGAGGTCTCTGCGTAAATCTGATATAAAGCTGGCAGATCTTCTTCGATACCCACGCGGACGACTACCCCCTTTTTGGCAGCCAGGCGCACATTATAGCGCGTTTTTTGCTTCATTCGTGCCAGGAGCGCTTCTTCGGGCTCTTCCAAATCCACCAGAACGGTGTTGCGAAATTGGATCTGCTCATCTGAAAACAGCCATCCGCGCGCGGATAATTCTTGAGTGACTGCAAATCCAACGGCGTGCTCTTCAGCCGTCTCATCGCCCGGTATTCCCGACCCCAATTCAAGATCAGCATCAATTTTGATAAAAATGGCTGCCTGCTCTTTTGCCAGGGTCTGAAGGTCATCCAAAACGCGGATACGTAATGCTTCGTTATTCCAATCCAGTAATGGACCACGCGGCACATACATCACGCGAATTTTGAGCAAGCCGGCTGCCAATCTTACCGTACGCACCAAAATCAAAGCTGCCGCTTCAACGCTACCTTTGGGGCTTTCCCATGTACGAAATATCGGTTGCCAACCAAAATGGCTTTTTAATTCAGCCCATTGGCGGGTTTGAAGGATATTTGCGCCGGGGAGGCCGGCAATTTGCTCATTCCAATCCGGAAAATCCATAAAAAATCTTTCTAGTTCAAATTTTGCAACGTCAACCAATCACGGATGGCTGCCTCGTGGCCAGCCCCAGTCAGCGGACTAGGCAACTCTTGCGGAGAGAAAAAACCACACATGAGCACCTCGCGGTTTCCAAGCATGGTGCCGCCCTTTAATTCACACTGGTACACGATCAACACCCCATTCCCGCGTGGATCATCGTCAAAATAATATAAATTTTTTAATTTATGAACGGCTACGCGCAAACCAGTTTCTTCAAATGTTTCCCGTACTGCCGCAAGGGATGGTGATTCATCTGCTTCAACATAGCCTGCTGGCAGGTACCAGCACCCTTTCCAGGGATCATACGCCCGCTGAACCAATAATAACCGGCCATGATTTTCCACCATTGCCGCCGCGCTCACCTTCAATTGCGGATAATTCACCCAGCCACAAATCGGGCAGATTTCTCGCAAGCGCTCTTCATGCCATTTCAAATGCAACTGCGCGCCGCACTGATAGCAATGATGCCTGGTTTCCATCCCCTATCCTTCGCCTTGCCCGCGCCACTTAACGAACAATTGGTACGCGCGATACAAAAGCGGTCGGTAGACCCGTACCCAGGCCCCCACACTCCGCTCGATGCTGCCCCCAAATCCCCGCTTAAAACGGTAAACGCTCCATAGTCCCTCGTCGCGCTCGGTAAAACCGGCTTCCAGGGTTTCTTCAGGCAAATCAGGGATTCCCCAAAGGTCATATTCCTTGCAGCCTCTGGCGGCAGCCCAACGCATGGCTTCCCATTGCACCAAATAGGCAGGCATTCGGTTTCGTTCGCGGTTACTGGAGGCACCATAAAAATACCAGCTGCGCTTTCCGCGGGCGAATACCATAACCGCCGCAAGCGGCTGATTCTCATATTCCGCGATCAGTAAAGCGCACTCTCCCCGTTCGTGAAACAATTGAAAAGCATCTTGATAATATTCCAGGCTGTGAACCCCAAAGCGATCCCGCTCGCCGGTTGTGGTCATCAAATCGTAAAACAAGGCTACGTCTTGCGATTCGCGGACCACTACATCCTTCTTAATTGAAAGTCGAATGTTATAGCGTGTTTTCTGCTTCATCCGCGCCATCCAATCATCCTGCTCGCCATCCAGCGATAACACAATCGTCTGTCTGGGTTGGAAGGTTTTTTCAACAGGGATGAAATTGGGAAGGGATTCCGAGAAATCTAAACCTTCGCGCTCAAACGCGTCAGGTTCCACTTGCAAGAATACAGCCCGGTGCTTTCGGCATACCCGATCAATTTCTGGCCATAAAGCCTGCCAATCGGTTCCCAACGGTCCTTTAGGGATATACGCGATGTGAAACCCGAAAGGTAAACGTCGAAATAATACCAACGCGCCGCTATTTTGCGCCCGTACAGGCACAGCCCGCCAGCTGAATTTTGATTTTAAAACACCCCAGGCGGATGTTTGTAAAACATGCGCCTGAGGAAATTGATCTACGAATTGGTCCCATTCAGGAAAAGAAATTTCAGGCATCAGTCAATCGAAGTCATTTCTGGAGGTGGAGTAATATGTACTGCTGAACCGGGGATCAACTCATCCAGTAAGCTAATTATGGATTGACCTTCAGCATCCCGGGATAACTGGATAAGTTCATCCACTGAACTTCTTAGTGCGGATCCAGTTAATTCATTTGTTCCCACTACCTGGAAGATATCGGGGTGACGGGTTGGCTGGAACACATTGCCTTCATCCCACAGGTCTTCACTGAGTTTTTCGCCCGGACGAATACCACTAAACACAATTTCTATGTCGCGGCCAGGTTCCAATCCCGAAAGGCGGATTAGATCTTCCGCTAAATCTAAAATGCGCACTTGTTGGCCCATGTTCAGCATGAAGGTTTCGCCGCCTTCCCCTAAACTGGCCGCTTGCAATACAAGGTGCACCGCTTCTGGAATGGTCATGAAATAACGCTTCATATCCGGATGCGTTACAGTAACCGGTCCACCCCGCGCAATCTGGCGTTGGAACAACGGCACCACACTACCGCGGCTTCCCAGAACATTTCCAAAGCGGACCACGCAATAAGGTTGGCCAGAGCGATTGGCGGCATCCAAAACATTTAATTCAGCCATTCGTTTGGTAGCGCCCATCACATTAATCGGGCGGACTGCTTTATCGGTGCTGATCATGACCAGGCGTTCGACTCGATATTCCAAAGCCAAATCCACCACGTTGCGAGTGCCCAGAATGTTATTGGTGACTGCTTCTTCAACATTCACTTCCATCATCGGCACGTGCTTATGCGCCGCCGCGTGAAAAACAACCTGCGGGCGTTCACGTTCATAGACCGACTCCAACCTGCGGCGGTCACGGATATCACATATCACCGGGTGTAAAGGCAATGACGGGAAGTTCTCTTGCAGTTCGATCAAGGCCTCAAAAATACTATTTTCACCGTGCCCCAACAGAACCAATTCCGAGGGACCCCACCGCGCAACCTGGCGACAGATTTCACGGCCGATGGAACCGCCAGCCCCAGTGACCATAATCACCTTGCCGCCTAGAATCGCCCCCACCCGATCGTCTTCGGTTTGCCTGGGCTCGCGTCGCAAAAGGTCGTTAATATTGACTTCGCGTAAGCGGCTGATACTGACCTTTCCACCCAGCAGCTCATAAATACCCGGCATGGTGCGGAAAGGTGTGTTTTTTAAGCGGCACACATCCGCCACAATTCTCACCACCCGTCCAGGCGCGCTGGGAATGGCGATAATCACTTCATCTACTTTACGATTGTCAATCGTCTTGGATAGATCTGAGATGGAGCCCACAACCGGAACACCGTAAATGGATTGCTTCTGTTTGGCGGGGTTATCATCCAGGAAACCTACCGGGGCGATATTAAGCTGCGGATTCTTTTGCAGTTCGCGGACCACCAAAGCCCCCGCATCGCCAGCGCCAACAATTAATACCCGTCTGGCTTTAACCGTCAGGTTTGGTATGGACGACATGATTTTATTTTCGGCGACCAAACGCAGGGAAAAGCGCAGCCCGCCCACCAAAATAAGAGACAACAGCCAATCAATCACCAATGCCGAGCGGGGGAACGCCCGGAATGCGCCCAAGGTAAACAGGCTGACCATCACCAGCGAAACCAGGACAGAAGCGGACGTTACCGCGGCGACGATCAATTTCAGCTCCTGCACACTGGCATACAACCACATTCGCCGGTACAGACCAAAATATTGATAAATCAGCGGCTTAATCAGGAGCACAACCAGCATCATAAAATATGCGGATGGCATGTATAAGAAGAACGCGGAACTTAATTCCAGGCGTAAAACATAGCTTCCGAATGCTGAAACAATCATCAGCAAAAGGTCGCCCAAAAAGATATAGCGATTACGAATTGTAGGTTGGGCTTTCATTATTGCCCTCTCAAACCAAACACTGTACCGGCTGTTCGAAATATGGTGAGCAGGTCAAGCATTAGATTGCGATGTTTAATGTAATAAAGATCATACTCCAATTTTATCGTGGTGTCTTCCACCGTCTCAGCATAGCCGTAATTGACCTGTGCCCATCCGGTAAGCCCCGGTTTTACAAACAAACGCGCTCGATAGAAGGGAACCTTGGTTTGCAGTTTGTTAACCAATTCCACTCTTTCGGCTCTGGGGCCAACCAGGCTCATTTCTCCGCGTAACACATTCAAGAATTGCGGAAATTCGTCGACATGGCTTTTCCTTAAGAAATTTCCCACTCGAGTGATGCGGCTATCATTCTTTGTTGCGACTAAAGCTTTACCTTCCTTTTCCGCTTCTTTGATCATGGTGCGGAATTTAATGATGTCATACGGTTTTCCATTCTTGCCTAAGCGTTCTTGTTTATAAATAATAGGAAAACCATCATCAAGGACAATCAGCAAGGCGATGAATGGATATAGGATCACAAGGGCAGCCAATCCAAATAGACTTCCTAGAATGTCGATGAGTCGTTTGGCCAATTCATAAAAAGAATTGGCGTGCGCCTGATCCACAAATGACCTTAAAATCCAATCGGATTGCAGCATCAAAATCGGGACGCGCCCCAGAAGTTCTTCGTAAACCAATGGCATGGTGGTGACTTCCACCCCACACTCTTCAGCGGTTAAAACTGCCTGAAACATCTCCGGGTTCATTTCACCAGAAATTGCAAACACTAAATCAGAGATTCGTTCGCGCTCTATGATTTCCAATAAATCTTGACTGGATCCAAGCACTTTATGCTTACCAAATTCCATATCCCGTTTCGCGGGATCATCATCAATCAACCCCACCAAATAGAAAGGTAGCGGCCAGATCGAGTCAATCACCTGCACCAGGTTTTCCCCTGCTCTTCCAGCGCCAATAATTAAAACTCGCCGCATAAAAACCGGAGCAGTGAAGATTCGGATATAAATGAATCGCCAAATAATGGTGAGGATGGAGACAGCCAAAATAAACACGGCTACCCCGAGTCGGGGTAATGAGTTGGGGTCCGATGAGAAATACACCAGTAAATACAAACCCAGGCTTAATCCCGCCGCAAGCGCTACCCCCTTCAGTGTTTCGCTGCGCCGGCTGGCGCGCCTTACATCATACAACTCAATCGAGAGCAGCAACCACAAGAATGGTGTCAGGAAAAACCAGGTTGGCGTGCGCTCAACCAGAAAGGAAAGTGACAGGCGCAACCAGTCTTCCCGTGACCAAACGACCAACGCGATGAATAGGGCCAAAAACCCCATAAACGTATCACCAATCAGCAAAATGATCTGTCGTTCAGAGGGGCGTAAACGCCAAAAGATCGGTTTAGTTTTTGCTTTTATACCTTCCATACCTTCCACATTCATTTAGCTTTATGGAGTATGGAGCGAAATCCACTCCAAATAAAACCGCTGCCCCAACAGGTGTGCATTACCGCCACAGCCGCGGGCACTCCCAGCAAAATCCGGAAATCCTTATTTTTCCATGCTAATGGCACGCTGGCCGCCAGCAGAATTCCGAAATAGACTATCGCTTCCAGAAAGAATAATTTTAATGCCACTTCCCAAAAAATGGATAAAATTGCCAGTCCAATCAAACTCGCCACAAACAAGGGCGGTAGCGCCTGACGCCATCGCAATGTTTTGGGATATCGCTGCAGCATGCGAAACTTCCAAAAGCCATAGCGCCAATATTGTTTGGCCAGTAAGGACAGATTCTTTCTGGCAAAATAACCGGATCGGATTTTTGGGTCCAGCCAAACCCGTCCGCCATTCAAGCGAATCCGGGTATTGAATTCATAATCCTCATTGGTCAAGAGAGATTCATCAAAACCACCAATTCGATCTACCAGACTGCGCTGAAATGCGCCAAAAGGAACCGTATCCACCTCACTGGATTGCTCTGTAAAACGATACAGGGCATCTCCCACCCCTAATGGATGTCCGGCCGCCAACGCGATTGATCTGGCTACCCAGGTGTCCGCGCCGGGTTGAATTTCCCATACCCCGCCGACATTATCACCTAAATTTGCCTGTAAAGCCTCCACGCTGCGTTTCACATATTCGCGACTCGGCTTGGAATGGGCGTCTACCCGGACAATGATCTCTCCTTGTGAGGCTCCAATCGCCCGATTCAAGCCAGAGGGAATGTTCCGCTCTGGGTTATCCACCACATGAACCAATAAATCAGGATGATTGGATCGAAATTCTTCAATCTCGTTGCGGGTCTGGTCTGTCGACATCCCATCGGCAATGACCACTTCCATCTGCGCGCGAGGAAATGATTGCTGGTAAATCGCCTCTAGCAATAATTGAATGGTCGTTTGTTCATTGTAACATGGAACGATTACCGAGACGAAAGGCATTTGCGCACCTGCTTATGATGATTATATTTAAAGATTGATTCGGTTAGAGACAGGTAATTTGACCACAAAAACGCTTCCCTGTCCAACCTCACTTTGCACGTGGATTTGACCTTGATGCGCCAAAATGATCTGCCGGGAGATTGCCAAACCCAGGCCAACCCCTTTTTTATCAACCCGCTGCCGAGATCTTTCTACCTGATAGAACCGCTCAAAAATTCTTGGTAGATCTTGCTCAGGAATACCCAAACCACTATCTGCGACTCTGGTTTCAACCCAATCTCCAGAGCTTTGACAAGAGATTTTTATCAAACCACCCGGCGGAGTAAATTTGAGCGCGTTATCGATTAAATTGCCAAATACCTGTGCCAACCGGTCCCCATCCCCCATTATTGTGGGCACCGCGCACAAATCCCGATTCAGAGAAATTTGTTTTTCATCGGCTTGCAATGAGAATTTTTCTGCGAGGCTTTCCAGCAATTTAGGGATATCAACCGTTTGCATCATTAGATCTGCGGTGCCAGCCTCCAAACGCGCCAGCGATAATAAATCCATCACCAACCGGTTCATGCGCTGTGCTTCCCCCAAAATCACACTGGACGCCTTTTGTACATCTTCACCGGTTTCCAGCGTGCCATCAGACAATGCCTGCGCGTAACCCTGAATGGAAGTCAGCGGGGTTTTTAATTCATGCGATACATTGGCGATAAAATCTTTTTGCGAATCCTGGCTGGCTTTCACCTGGTCGGACATCCGATTCAACGCCCCACCCAATTCTTGCACTTCTTTTGGTCCTTCCAGAGGCACCTTTTGTCCGTTGCCCGAAGCCAGGCCCTGAGCCGCTTTCGCCATCTCTTTGAGCGGATTGGCGATCCATGCGGATATTGTCAGACTCAACAGTATTCCCAAGAATAAGGCAACCGCCCCAGCTTTGAAAATTGGATCCACCAATTCATTTCTGAAAAGGGAAAAGGCTGGTAATCTGGGTTGTTCAATTCCAGAAAACAGGAAGGTTTCAGGGCTTACTTGCTGGATCATAAACAACCAGGCTTGCCTCTGCCCATCGGTGAAGCGATAAATCCGCTCTGGTTGATCAGCAAAATTGCGGATCGCGCGGCGGATATTTACCTTAGATATCATCTCTTCACGCGTATTCGCCACCAGCAGATCCGGGCTTCGCACCACCACAAGCCAAAGATTGTTCTGATTGGCATATTGTTGTAACTGGGAAAAATTTACCCGATCTGAATTTAAATCCCCCAAAAATTCTGCTGGAATTTCATTGGTTAAAGTTAGCAATGAGAGCGTTGCCTGCCGGTAGGTGAATGGATTGGTCTGCAAAGCACGGATGATTCCCAGGCTTAATCCGCAAATGAGCAACAAAATTACCAACGCGTAAGTCACAAGCAGCCTGGAGCGTAATGACGTAAACATTAAGCCACCAACTTATAACCAACTCCGGTCACAGTCTCAATGGATACGCGTGAGTGTTTCAGCTTTCTGCGCAATTGAGCAATGTGCATGTCCACTGTTCGAGTCTGACCAGGATAATCATATCCCCAGGCAAGTTGTAGCAATTTTTCGCGCGTAAGCACCAGACCACGATGGTTGGCCAGCTGCCATAGCACTTCAAATTCCTGCGTGCGTAAATCGATGAGCGCGTTTCCACACAACACTTCCCGTCGCCCGCTATCGATTTCCAAATCACCCACTCGCAGTACTTCGTTCGAATCTTCCAAACCCGGCTTTTGTAATTCGCTTCTGCGTAAAATCGCCTTGACGCGCGCCACCAACTCACGCGGATTAAATGGCTTGGTCAAGTAATCGTCGGCGCCCAATTCCAGGCCGAGCACTTTATCAATATCCTCATCCCGCGCAGTCAGCATGATAATGGAAACCAGGTTTCCTTCAGCGCGCAGCTTTCGGCAGACTTCAAAACCATCCAGACCCGGCAGCATCACATCTAACACTACCAGGTCTGGTTTTCGGTCCAAAATTAATTCATACCCATTCAGGCCATCTTCTGCGGTAAACACCATGTAACCTTCCCGTTCTAAATACAAACGGGTGAGATTGGTGATATTCACTTCATCATCTACCAGCAGAATGAGCCCTTCTGGCATGGATTAACCTATCGTTTTAATGCCACCGCTTCAATTTCAACGCTGGCACCTTTTGGCAAAGCCGCAACCTGAAAAGCTGAGCGCGCAGGCGGCTCACTGGTAAAGAATGTCGCGTAGACGGCATTCATCTTGGTAAATTCGTTGATGTCTTTCAGAAAGACCGTGGTTTTAACTACATATTCCAAACCAGATCCACCCGCCTCAAGGACATTTTTTAAATTAGTTAAGGCCTGCTTGGTTTCCGCTTCAATTCCGCCTTCAACCAATTCGCCTGTGGATGGGTTTAACCCTAACTGGCCAGACGAAAATACAAATTGCCCCGCGGAAATTCCGGCTGAATAGGGGCCTATCGCTTTGGGGGCTAAATCAGAGGTGATCACTTGCTTATGAATAGTTTCGGTCATGCTTTCACTCCTCTATGCAATAAAGAGATAAAAAATAGGTGGTGTTAAAGCCATCTTTGTCCATTATTATGCCATAAAATTGAAAATCTTTCTTTAAGCCGTCCTCAAGGGCTGGTATAATTAGACTTCTAATCAATATGTATTATTTAAAATCGAGAACAAAAGGTTTTCTGGATTATGTTAGAAAAGTTACAAGGTATTGAAGATCGATATGAAGAACTGACCCGGTTGATGGGTGAATCGGCCGAGGATTATCAGCAAATGGTGGAATACGCCAAAGAACGCTCGGATATGGAGCAGGTTGTAAACAAAGCCCGCGAGTACCGTCAGGTGCTCAAGCACATCGCGGAGGCAAATGAGCTTGCAGCTGGCGATGACAGCGAGTTGCGTGACCTGGCTTTGCTAGACCTGGAAGAACTCACCCCAAAAGCCGAACAGCTTGAAAAAGAGATTAAGGGTATGCTGGTTCCCAAAGATCCGCGCGACGACCGGAATGTCATTATGGAAATCCGGGCTGGCACCGGCGGCGACGAAGCCGCATTGTTTGCCGCGGATCTCTACCGTATGTATTCCTACTATGCTGAGAGCCGCCGCTGGAAGATCGAGGTAATCTCCGAAAATGAAACTGGCATTGGCGGGTTGAAGGAAATCATTTTCCTGGTCAAAGGCCGCGGCGCGTATTCCCGTCTCAAATTTGAGTCAGGTGTTCATCGTGTGCAGCGCATCCCCGCTACCGAAACTCAGGGGCGCGTGCATACTTCCACCGTTACCGTTGCCGTGCTGGCCGAAGTGGAAGATGTGGAAATTGACATCCCTGATAACGACATCAAAATTGATGTTTACAAATCCGCCGGCGCGGGTGGCCAGAACGTGCAAAAGAACTCCACCGCCGTGCGGATCACTCACTTCCCCACTGGTTTGGTTGTGGCTTGCCAGGATGAACGCTCTCAGCTGCAGAACCGCCTGCGTGCCATGTCCATTCTACGTGCCCGATTGTATGATATGGAATTGGAAAAACAACAAAAAGAGCGCGAAGACGCCCGCCGCAGTCAGGTAGGTACCGGCGAACGATCCGAAAAGATTCGCACGTATAATTATCCGCAATCGCGGGTCACCGACCACCGCGTCAATATTTCGTCATACAACCTTCCGGTGGTCATGAACGGCGCCATTGACGAATTCATCGACGAGTTAGCCCTGCGCGAAGAATCAGACCGGCTGGCGATGATCGGTGAAAGCGAAGACTGATCCGGACACCATCGCGGCGTGGCTGATCAAGGCTCGCGAGCAACTGACCGGCCGCCAGGATGAGCCTGCGCTATCCGCACAGCTGCTTGCCGCGCGCCACTTGAATAAAGACCGTGCCTGGATCATCGCCCACAAAGGTGATCCACTACCCACAGAAATCATTCCCGCCCTGGAAGCCGATTTAAAGCGGCTGACCCAGGGCGTTCCGTTACCCTACGTGTTAGGCACCTGGGAATTTTACGGCCTGCCTTTTACGGTTAACCAAAATGTGCTCATCCCCCGCCCTGAAACGGAACTGCTGGTCGAAATCGCGCTGAATTGGGTGAATCAACATCCCGGACCACTGCGCGCGGTGGATGTTGGCACCGGTTCTGGTTGTATTGCCGCCGCGCTGGCGCGGCACACCCCGCAACTTTATATCACTGCGGTTGACTTCTCCAGATCGGCGCTGCGGGTCGCTCAAACCAATTTCGAACACCTGGGAATACTCCAACAGATCAGCTCCCTGCAAGCCAGTTTACTCTCTGCGCTAAGCGGACCTTTCGACCTGATTTGCGCCAACCTGCCTTATATCCCATCCGCCAAGCTCCCTGAACTGGCAGTAAACCTTTATGAGCCTTCCCTGGCCCTGGATGGCGGGCCGGATGGCCTGGTGTTGGTACAGGAGCTTCTACTGCAGGCGCGCACCCGTGTGGCAGATCTATTTCTGATCTTGCTGGAAGTTGAAGCGGATCACGGCCAATCTGCGCCCGAATTGGCGCGCCAAATCTTCCCACACGCCGAAGTCACCCTGCTGCAAGACCTGGCCGGACTGCCGCGCCTGGTCAAGATCTGGGTTGAATAACCAGCGCATTTTGATTGCGGTTCATTATTCCATCATCCTGGAAAAAAACTTTATTAATCATTTCTCCCCCAATTTTCTACATAGCATAAATTGGGGGAGATGGTTAGGTTATAGCGGCGAGAAATCCAATATTCACCCGATCTGATCATCAATGATTTACTTCTTCTTCAACGCGATTAGCGCCGCCAGAAACAACGCGCCAATTAATCCCACCCACGGCAAGAAACTGATTAGTACTGCCGAAAGGGGTGTTTTTGGTGTTTCAGTCGGAACTTGACCAATCACCGGCTGTGGATTGGGTGTGCTGCCTTGTGGTAACGTTGGTAATTCGGCTGGCGAGGTAGTCACAGGATCTTGCATCAAAGGCTTGATCTCATCTGCTTTGCCATCCGTAATCGATTCGAAAACCTTTCCGCTCCAAACCACAATCACCCGATCACCAAGGGCAAACGCGCCCGCCAATTCGGTTGATTGCGCCGCCAGAGCGAAATAATCTTCAGACAAAAAGCTTACTTTGGTGGTCTGCATTTGCTGCGGATCGAATTGTGTATCAACCCATACCCCATC
>Ga0209269_1001222_pt1 | contig 14530 bp, 13 predicted proteins | sample MTBAKMMethaMetaG_FD_187455 | JGI IMG/M metagenome (GOLD analysis project Ga0209269, IMG submission 187455) | Enrichment culture microbial communities from Arthur Kill intertidal strait, New Jersey, USA, that are MTBE-degrading - MTBE-AKM (Arthur... | ecosystem: Environmental > Aquatic > Marine >... | reverse complement strand
AACGCACGCCGCTCTTTATTGGGAATAGCAGCCTGGTGCGGGCGGCGGAAGCCTATATTTGCCAGGAAGAAGAACAACAACAAGAAGAACTACAACCAGAAGAAGGGGAGCAACCCGCCTGATCCAGCGGGGAAGACCACTCATTCTTAACAATTGAGAATAAAGCGCGCCTGAGTGTTGGCGCGCTTTCTCTTTTCGGATAGATGATAAACTGACTAACCGATCCGGTTGTACATATCTTGGGTGACCAGGTTGCTGGATGGCTTGCCATCAAAGAACAGGCGCAGCTCATCAGCGGCCAGCTCACTCAGGCGGCTGCAGTCTTCAATACAACCGGCAATGTGGGGGGTGACGACCACATTATCCAGGGTGCGCAGCGGACTATCCACAGCGGGTGGTTCAGGGTCTGTAACGTCTAAAAACGCGAAGAAGCGGCCTTTTTGCAGTTCAGCAATCAGAGCTGGCTCATCAATCAAACCACCGCGCGCGGTATTAACGATGAGGGCATTGTCTTTCATGGATTGAAGGCGAGAAGCGTTGAGCATGTGTTGGGTGGCGGGGGTAAGCGGTGCATGCAGGGAGAGAATGTCACATTCGGCGCACAGTACATCCAGGTCACTGAGGATGACACCCATCTTGCGGGCTTCTTCTTGACTGACAAAGGGATCATACAGCAACACACGGGCGGGTTCGAAAGGCCGGATGAGTTCAATCAGGTGACGCCCAACAAAACTGGCACCCACCACCCCAACAGTCTTGCGATGAACCTCGCGAGAAGGCCAATAAGGGCTTTCCCGCCAGCCGCCTTCGCGCACGGTCTTTGCCAGCGGCCAGATCCGCTTCATGCCCGCCAGGATGAAGCCCAGCGCGCATTCAGCCACATCCACAGCCAGGGCGGAGCGGGCAGACAAGACAGCTATTCCTTTTTCGTAGACCGCATCGGAGGCAAAGCGTTTGACGCTGCCCCCCATGTGCACCATTACTTTGAGGTTAGGAGCCGCAGCGACGACATCCGCGTCCAATTGGGCGACCTCCCAACTGGTGATTACCGCGTCAGCTTTGGGAAGCAAGGCGATTAAGTCTTGCTTGGTGGCTGGTTCCTGTCCGGGATGGTGGATCACCTCGGCAAAATCTGCCAGCATCTGCCAGCTCAACTCATTAAACAGGCGGGGGTAATATTTTTGGCCAATAGAAACAGCAACCACAGGTTTAGGCATGACGACTCCTTTTCGCAAAGAATGGATGAACATCTGAGAAAACGAAAGTGTGATCGGAAATCACACAGTGTAAGATTTCACTTAACATTTAGGTAATTGATCTCAATTATCATTAAAATTGTAGAGATTATTGACATAAATGTCAAGTTTAAATTGATATATTAAGGAAGGCTTGACATCCTGCCGAGAAAATCATACTATTAATTATCTGTATTTCTAACTCTCTTTCCCACTATGGAGGAACCATGAACCAGGCTTTGCTCAGCCTTGATATTGGCACCACGTCGATGAAGGCCTTGCTGTTTGATGTTAGCGGGAAAGAAATCTTGACTATAGAAGAAAAATACCCCTTTCAGTCTCCGCATCCCGGATGGTATGAGCAAGATCCGCAACAGATCTGGCGGGCAACTGTACAAGTGCTGACGCAGACCGCCCAGCAAACGCCGGCTGGCTGTCAGGTGATGGCGATCGCTCTGGCCTGTCAGGGATCCTCTTTGCTGCCAGCAGATGAGCAAGGAGAGCCAGTGCACCCGCTGATCACCTGGATGGATCAACGCGCGCAGGGAATTGTCACGCGTTGGCGGGAGGCGGGCCTGGAGCAAAAAATTTTCCGGCGTAGCGGCTGGCTGTTGGACGCCGGTCTGCCTCCGGCGATGATTACCTGGCTGCGTGAAAACCAGCCGGCGATTTTCACGCGCGCGGAACGCTGGTTATCGCTCAATGATTTTATCGCCTTGAAATTGACCGGCAAGTTCTGTACGAACCAGTCTTGCGCGGCGGCCATGCAACTGACCGATATTCACACCGCGCAATGGGATGAAGAATTGTGCGCCATGGTTGGCGCCCGCCCGGAGCAATTCTCACCTGTATTCCCGGCGGACCATATCATTGGCGAAATTTTGCCTGAACTGGCCCACCAGACCGGCTTGAGTGTGGGGATTCCGGTGGTCAATGGCGGGCAGGATCATTCATCTGAAGCGGTGGCGCTGGGGATGATTCATGCCGGGGATGCCTGGCTGGGTTGCGGCACGGCCTGGGTGATCAACGCGGTGGTGGAAAAAATCGACCTTGATAGCGTGCCGGAAGGGCTTTGCCTGAATTACCACAATTTACCGCAGCGTTGGATCATGTCGCAGCTGCTGGGTGGGTTGGGGGCGTCGATGGAGTGGCTGTTAGACCGGTTGTGGCGCCTTGACAGCGCGCGTGGCTATCGATATGAGGAATTGACCCAGGCAGTGGAGCAAACCGCGCCAGGCAGCCAGGATCTGCTGTTTGTGCCGCTGACCGGGCCGGGGCAAATCGGGCAAAGGTATCCCTATGGCGGGTTTGGCGGCTTGCGTACGGATCACACGAGTGGCGCAATGACCCGCGCGGTGATGGAGGGGGCAGGTTTTGAATTACGCTGGTGCCTGGAGCGGTTAGCGGGGGCGGGTATGCCTTTGGAACAACTGTGGATGATCGGCGGAGCAGCCCGCAGCCCGATCTGGCCGGCAATTTTAGCGGACCAGACGGGGCTGCCGGTGTCGATTACCCAATACAAACACGGTCCGGCTTTGGGAGTGGCCATTCTGGCGGGATTAAAACTGGGTTTGTTTGATAGCGTAGCAGACGCGCGAGAGCGGTTTGCCCTTGAAGCGCGGCACTTTCAGCCAGATTTGACTCATTACGCGGCTTATGGCCGCCATTTTGAACGTTATCAGCAATTTGTTTCCGCCCTGGCTGGTTTGGGATAAAATTCAGGCATCTTATTTAGTCAGGGTGAAATTGAATGCTTGATCTTTCCACCATCCGGGGTTTATTAATTGACATCGACGGTACACTGTTGCGCGGCAGGTTGCCCCTGCCGGGAATGCGAGAAATTTTCACATTCTGTCGAGAGCACAAAATCAAAACTTGTATTACCAGTAATAATTCGGTGACGACCACTGAGCAAATGCAGCAGCGTTTCGCGCGCATGGGTGTGGAACTGGAAGAAAATGAAATCGTAACCAGTTCTGTGGCTACCTGCCACTATTTGCGCCGGAATTTTCCACAAGGTGGTCTGGCTTATGTGATTGGTCAGCAAGGCATTTTTACCGCGGTCAATAAGGCTGGGTTGGAGGTTGTGGACAATGGTCACCAGCCAGTAGATGTCGTGGTGGTCGGTGGGGACTACCAATTGACTTACGAGAAACTCAAAAATGCCTGCCTGCATATCCGGCGGGGGGCAAAGTTTATTGGCACCAATCCGGATGTGGTTTATCCGGCGGAAGAGGGTTTCTTGCCAGAAACAGGCACCACATTGGCCGCATTGCGGGCGGCAACCGGAGTGGAGCCAATGGTGATTGGTAAACCAGAGAAGTATTTATTTGAGTCTGCCTTGCTGCAGCTGCAGTTGCCAGTTGGCGAGACAGCCATGCTGGGCGACCGCCTGGACACGGATGTCCTTGGCGCGAAAAGGATAGGAATGGCGGCCATCCTGGTGGAGACCGGTATTGATAATGAGTCCAGCGCGCAAGCCAGTGAAACTGTTCCTGATCTGATTGTAAAAGACCTGCCAGATCTTATGGAGCGCTGGCAGGCCTTCTTTTAATAGTAAATAATCGGGATTAAAACGTCTTTTTCCACACGTGGCTTTTATAGGCTTCGGTGAAACCCATCGCGTCATAAAATTTATTGGCCGGGATCATGTCGCCAGTATCTACTGTGACTTGAATTGCCCCCAATGCCTTGACGCGCCGAATGGCCTCCATCATCAGGATACCCGCCAGGTTCTTTCGGCGATGGTCAGGATGGGTGCAAACCGGCTCGAACAACGCGCGGCGGTTGATTTCTTCGTAGATGGCGGCCACATGGGCGGCAAAGCTGCCATCGGGGGCCACGGCTACCAGGTGCAAATCCGGGCGAATGCTGGGCGCCAGCTGGTAAAAATTTTGCAGTTCTTTACCCTGATGAAAAGTGCGATTGAATGCCGCGTTAACCAGATCCGCCATGCGCTGGCAGTCATCCAGACTTTGCGGGTCGATTTGGGCCAGGGTATAACCTTCCGCCAGGGGGGTGACGGGTAGATCTGGTGTCACCAGATACATGCGGCGAATCATGCCGCCGTAGGCTTGCATTTCAAATCCGCGCGACTCCAGAATGCGCTTGCGCGGGGCGTCGTAGTCCCACACTTCCGCCTGCAACACTTTTTTTCCACTTTCCTGATCCAACGTGGCTAAGTTTTCTTCCGCCCAGGCGATCATATCTTCTTCAATTTGGGGTCGAAAGGCCGGGTTGATCTGCAGGTAAAACCAACCTTCGCCGTCCTGATTGACCGCGCCAGCCAACTTGCCCGCGGAGGTTTCCCATAGATGGATGGTCTTCTTCCAGAGGGGGTTGGGCGCGGGGTCATAATTATGGAAACGCGCGCCATCCCAACGGCGCAGTTCCCAGTTCCAACCGAGGCCGGTGATGGGAAAGGTGTCTATACACAATTGGCGAATGCGCCAGAAGTCGCGATCATCGCGGTATGGGCGGTCAAAAATGGCTGAAAGGCTCATCGGGCACCTCGGTTGTTTGGTTGGATGTAATTATTGTATCCTGATTCCATTCCAGATCGGCAGAGAAATATTTGGTTTTTGGGCTTGAATTTAGGTGGCGCCGGTTGGTTCTCTTCGAGCTGCACGTCAAACAGACTGCCTATTGATGGTAATCAGAATTGTAACGTGATTATGGACGAAAAACCCTCCCAACCATAGGCCGGGAGGGAGGGGGATAACACGAAAGAAATGGGGAGACGCTTACGCCAGCACCATGCCGCCGTCGACCTCAATGGCTTGGCCGGTTAGGTAACGTGAATCTTTCGAGGCCAGGAAGGCCGTCACACCAGCGATTTCCCACGGCTCGGCGATGCGTTTCATGGGGCAATCGTTGGCGCGCATGGCCAGCCATTCTTCAGCGGTCAGGCCGTCGCGCCCGCCGATCACCGCGGCAACCGATTTCACCATTTCAGTCAGGGTGTTGCCGGGGCAAATGGCGTTGACGGTGACTCCGTAAGGGGCCAGGTCCATGGCGACTGAGCGGGTCAGTCCAATGACGCCCGATTTGGTGGCGGAATATTCGGATGTGGCAGGGAAGCTGGTTTTACCGGCCATGGAAGAAATATTGATAATACTGCCAGACTTTTGATTCATCATGGTTTCGGCGACTGCCCGATTGCAGAGGAACACACCGGTCAGATTGATATCCATAGCGCGCTGCCACTGTTTGAGGGGCAGCTCGTGGATCGGCGAACTGCTGTGAATTCCCGCGGCGGCGACCAGCACATCAATGCGACCCCAGCGGTCTAATACAGCCTTGAAAGCGCTGTTGACATTTTCTTCATCGGCTGCGTTGAGGTGCAGCGCAAGAGCTTCCACACCGAGTTCCCGGCATGCTTCAGCCACTGCGGCGTTGTTTTCATCGGATATATCCATTACCGCCACGTTGGCGCCTTCTTCCGCGAAGCGCAGCGCACAAGCTTTCCCAATTCCACTGGCGCCACCAGTAATCACCGCGACCTGTCCAACAAACCGTTTCATAGTATCTCCTTTAGAACATTTCTTGTGCCGAAAATTAGTTTATTTGCCTTCACGCTTGAAGGGTAATCCGGATGCGGCCGGCCAGCTGGCCTTGCCCACAAACAGCACCAAAGCGATTAAGGTAACAATGTAAGGAAAAGCAACCATAGCCTGGTAGGGAACGTTGATATTCATGGTTTGCATGCGTAATTGCAGGGCATCGGCCATGCCAAAAAGCAAAGCGCCCAGAAATACACCCAGGGGCTGCCATTTCCCAAACACGATGGCAGTATACGCAATAAAACCGCGCCCGCTGGTCATATTCTCTTGCCAGGTATTCAAAACGCCAATGGACAGGAAAGCCCCCGCCAGGCCAGCCAGGGCCCCCGCCAGTAACAGGGTGAGGTAGCGTGTACGCACGACATTGATTCCAACAGTGTCGGCGGCGTGCGGGTGTTCACCCACCGCACGAATTTTGAGGCCCCAGGTGGTGCGATAAAGCAAGAACCAAATCGCGGGAACCAGCAGAAAAGCCAGGTATACCAACGGATAGTGATTGAAAAATATGGGACCGATCACCGGAATATCGCCCAATAACGGTACTTTCCAGGTGCTGAGACTGGCTACTTTGACCACATCTTGAACCACGGCATCTTTTCCGCCGCCAAACACCAGGCCGAACAGCACACTGGTGAGACCAAGGGTGCCCATATTGAGCGCCACGCAGGTGACAATCTGGTGCGCGCCCACCGTGACGGCCATAATGGCATAGGCCAGGCCAATAAACATGCCAAAAATGATCGCCAGGAGCAATCCACCCCACACACTGCCAGTGAGATGGCTGCCAATCACCCCGCCCACGGTGCCCATTAGCATCATGCCTTCCATACCGAAGGTGACCAGGCCGGCACGTTCAGCCACCAGACCACCCATCGCTGCCAGTAATAATGGGGTTGTCATGCGAATAACAGCCACATAAAAATCAACAGAACCGAAAATACTGAGCAAGTCGTTAAGCATGGGTCACCTCGTTACTTTTGGCCTGGATCTCTTCATGCAGGTCGCGAGATTTTTTGGCCATCTGATTCTTTTTGATGCGGGTGGAGATGTCGAAGGTCGCGCCAGCAATGGCAAACAGAATAGCCATGGCCTGGATCACGTTAACCACCGCGATGGGAACGGCGGAGATGATTTGCATCTTATTGGCGCCAGCGCGCAACGCGCCAAAGAATAACGCCCCCAGCCCCACTCCAAAGGGGTGCAGTTGACCAATCAGCGCTACCGGGATACCAGTGAAGCCGGCATCGACCAGGAAGCGTTCAATCACACGATGTGAAGACCCCAATACTTCAATGCCACCCGCCAGACCAGCCAGCGAACCGCTGATCAGCGCGGTGGTAATAATGGTGCGTTTGACATCAATGCCCATATAACGAGCGGCGTTCTCATTGACGCCCACCGCGCGGGCGCGGAAGCCGGTGGTGGTCTTGAATGTGATCACGTACATGATCACGATCGCCACGATGGCAAGCACAATACCCAGGGTAATGCGGTTAAGGGCTGGTGTGGAGATGAAATCCAGATAGCTTTGCGAGTGACCGAATAATCCAAGCATGAATTTGCTGTTGAGCAAGTTTCCCAGGGAGGGCAGCTCAGCCGCAAGGGGAATCTCGGCTGATTTTGGGTAGGGTTGTGAGGCGTCTTTGATGCCCAGCCAATTTACCAATGTCCAGGCCTGGTCAACCCCCTTGGTGGGGTGGTCGATGCGCAAAGCCCACTCAAAATATTGGATGGCGATGTAGTTGATCAGTAACGTGGTCAGCACTTCGTTGAATCCACGAGAAGCCTTTAGATAACCGGGAATCAGGGCCAAAAGAGAACCCGCGGCAGCCGCAGCCAGCATGCACAATGGAATCAACAGGATACCGGGAAGATCAGTAAAAGTCACTGCCACCCAGGTGGCGGCCAGACCCCCCATGAAGAGCTGCCCTTCAGCGCCAACGTTGAAAAAGCCGCTGCCATACCCATAAGCCACCGCCAAACCGGTGAAGATCAATGGGGTCAGACGGGTAAGGGTGGTCGCAATGGCATTGAGGCTGCCAAATGCACCGCTGAACAACGCGGCGTATGCCTCAATGGGATTGCTGCCCCAGGCCAGAATCAGCACACCCGAGACAATAAAAGCTGCCAGAATGGCTAACACTGGAATGAGAATGTTCAGGGATGAATCGAGAAGTCCGGTGATCCAAGAGGGAGTAGAATTTCGTGTTTTCATCAGGCTTCCTCAACTTCCTTCCGCTCGTTTGGTTGAGCCGGCATGCGGCGAACCCCGGCCATCATTTCACCAATCTCATGGATTTGCGCGTCTTTAGCCGAGACAATCCCCATGATTTCGCCCTCATACATGACGGCAATGCGGTCAGAAAGGGATAAAATCTCCTCCAGTTCGGTGGAGATGAGCAAGATGGCAGCCCCATTGTTACGCGCTTCCACCATCTGTTTGTGAACGTATTCCGTCGCGCCAATATCCAGTCCGCGGGTAGGTTGAGCGGCGATAAGCAGGTCGGGGTCGCGGCTGACTTCGCGAGCCAGAATTACTTTTTGCTGATTACCGCCCGAAAGTAGTTTAACCAATACTTTTGGACCGGGGGTTTTTACATCGTAATCCTTAATTGCCTTCTCGGCAAATTCATCGATTTGTTTTCGTTGTAAAAAGCCACGAATCGAAAAAGGTTGTTTGCGGAATGTTTTTGAGATCAGATTTTCCATCACCTGGAAATCCATCAATAAGCCGGTATGCTGCCGGTCTGGCGGAATATAAGCGACGTTCATATCCAAAATTTCGCGCGGAGTGCGGTTGGTGGCATCTTTGCCGTTTACCGATACGCTGCCATTGGTGCAGGGACGCAATCCGGCGATCACATCTCCCAATTCGGTTTGACCGTTTCCATCCACGCCGGCAATGCCGACAATTTCATTCCGGCACACTTCCAAATTGACACCATTGAGAGCGGGAAGGTCGCGGTCGTTTAACGCGTGAACATCTTTCACCGAAAGAACCACCTGGCCCGGTTCAATTTCGGGTTTATCCATTTTGAGGAATACATCCCGGCCAACCATCATGCGGGCCAATTCTTGCTGGTTGGTATTACCAATATCCACAGTATTGACTACACGGCCATCGCGTAACACGGTCACCCGATCGCAAACAGCCATGACTTCTTCTAATTTATGGGTGATAAAAATGATTGATAAACCCGCCTTCGTCAATTCCTTCAACACTGTGAACAATTCTTCCACCTCACCTGGGGTCAGTACTGCGGTGGGTTCATCCAAAATCAATAGTTCGGCTTCGCGATAGAGCGCTTTGAGAATTTCAACGCGCTGTTGAACCCCTACGGGCAGGGTCCATATCTGGGCTTTTGGATCGACTTTTAGGTGGAACCGCTCACCTGTTTCACGGATTTTTTGCTCTACGGATTTAAGATCCAATAAAGGCTCACGGGTAGATTTCAGGCCCAAAACTACATTTTCCGCGACGGTGAGGGGTGGCACAAGCATGAAATGCTGGTGAACCATACCAATGCCCAGCGATATCGCGTCACGAGCCTGGTGAATCTCAACTTCCTGACCTTTCCAATAAATTTTGCCTTTTGAGGGCTGGTAAACGCCGTAAACACAGTTCATCAGGGTGGTTTTCCCGGCGCCATTTTCACCCAATAACGCGTGGATCTCTCCACTTTTCACTTCCAGGTCCACGTTGTCATTGGCTAACACACCGGGGAACGTTTTCTGAATTTTTTCCAGGCGTAGGAGTTCAGTCATAATCCTTACCTTTTCGGGGACTACACTTCTCGTCTTGGTTGGGGTTTGTGGGTGGTTTCCACAAGGAAGAAAACCACCCACTGAAAACAGTTTGGTGCAAAGAGATCAGAGTGGTTTAGAGGTCTCTGCGAACATCCAGATTGGGTAAACTGCTGGGATCTGCCAGATATTTCTGAACCATATCGACGAACTCTAGTTCAACATCTTGGGGAACGAGGCCGTACATCGGATTGGTGTAAACCACACCTTCTTCCATACCCAGGGCGAAATGTCCGCCCGGTTTGCCTTCGGCAATCATTTTCAGCATGGTGTCCACTTCGAGGGCCACATTCTCGGTCCAACCACCAATCACAAAGTCGGGGCCGAGGTAGTTCTTGTCCTTTACCCAGGAGATGATGCGCAGGCCAGTATTGCCAGCATCGTAGGCTTCTTTAGCCGCTTCGATGCCACCGGTATCGCCAGCGTCAGCGAGCATGATGATCACATCGGTGCCCTGTTCGATGGCGGCTTTGGCCAATTCTTTGGTTTTGGCGGGATCAGCCCAACTGCCAACATAGGTGTCGACAACTTCGGCGTCAGAGCCAGTGTCCGCACAGGCGGCGCGGGCCATCTTAACCTGGTGCTCAACAGCGGGGAATTGGGTGCCAATGATGAAGCCAACTTTGCCGGTTTGGGTGATTTTGCAGGCCAGCCAGCCCATGAAGTAACCACCTTCACCCACGGAGAAACCGACGGTGTAGAGGTTGGGAACATCGCTGGCGATGCCATTGGTGTGAACAAATTTAACATCCGGGTATTCTTTGGCAACTTCAATGGCCTGGTCGGCGTATTCGTAGCCGTGCGCCATGATAATCTGGTATCCGGCTTCAGCATAATCGCGCATGACCTGGGCGGCGTCTTCCACTTTCACACTCTCGGTATAGGCGATATCAATGCCATATTTATCGCGGGCTTCGGTGAGGGCCAGATAAGCATTGGTGTTCCAACCGGCATCATTGACTGGGCCGGAGAGAATGGCTGCCATTTTCATACCGCCTAAGACAGTGGAAGGATCAAAGGCTTCGGCCTCTTTTTCTACCACAACGGTCGAGACGACTTCGACCTCTTTTTCAACGACCACGGTCTTTTCTACTTCAACGACCTGGGGTTCTGGCGCGGCGCAGGAGGTTAAAACCAGCGTAAAAGCTACCAGAAGGGTGAGAACAACAACAATACTCTTATTTTTCATCTTGCCTCTTCCTTATCTTTTTGATTGTAACAATTGGTTATCGCAATAATCGGTCGAACAATTTTGTTCCAAAATGCATTACGGTCCCAATCCGGTTCTTCTGTTGAGTTTCCTCCTTTCGTGAATATGATGCTGGGTTATTTTCCTTCAAGAATCAGCATGGCTTCTGCAACGGTAGCATTGTGATGCAAAATGGCCACGACTGCCTGAGTCATTCGTTTGGGGTCATCCGCCTGGAAGATATTGCGCCCGATGGCCACACCAGACGCACCGGCTTTTACCGCTTCGTAGATATCGGTAAGCATGATCTGCTCGCTGCCCTTCTTGGCGCCGCCCAAAATTACCACCGGTTTATAGCAGCCCGCGGTGACTTTCTCAAAGCCTTTGGCGTACGGCGTTTTGATAAAATCGGCTCCCAAATCAGCCCCCACGCGGCTGGCTAACGCCACATTTTCAGCTGAACGCAGTTCGGGGGCGCTATCAAATCCACCGGGTACCATCTCGGCCATCACCGGCATTCCCCAGCGATGCGCTTCACGAACAGCTTCGGCCAGGTTCTCCAAGGACTTCACTTCGGTGACGCCACCTGGAAAAGCGGATACCGCCAGAGCGTCTGCTCCGATGCGTAAAGCGGCTTCAACGCTGTAAAAAAGCGGGGCATTGGTATTGGGGTCGCCCAATTTACTGGGTCCGCCGTCTGTACGCATGATCAAACCCAAAGAAGCCAGTTCCCGGGTAAAATGGCGGGCTACGCCATAAGGCACCAGGACCGCGTCTGCGCCGCCTTCGGCAACGAGAGAAATGGTTTTTCCGGGATCTTCCAGCCCTTTACAGGGACCATCAATCAAGCCGTGGTCCATGGCGACAATCAGGGCTTTCCCATTGGCGCGAAAAATTCGATTCATTCTACGTTCAGTCATATATTCCTCATTCAATCCATCAGTTTCTACAATTCTAAAAGGTTGGGCTGGCTACACCAGCGCGTTCAAAGAGTTTTTTGCAGGTCTGCCGGGCATCGGAAAGAATTTTTTCCTCATCCACACACAGGATTTGTTTATCCTCCATTAAGATTTTTCCATCCACAATCACAGTATCCACAGCGGAGCCAGAAAGGTTGTATACCAGTGTGGAGGCGACACTATGAACTGGCACAGCAAAGGGTGAATTCAGGTCGACAAGCACCAGGTCGGCCTTTTTCCCGATTTCCAACGAGCCGGTTTGCTTGGGCAGACCCATCGCCAGCGCGCCTCCACGGCAGGCCATATCCAGCACATCTTCAGGCAGCAAAGACATGGCATCCAGTGTGGAGACTTTGGCCAGCAAGGCGGTGGTTTTAAGCACTTCGAGCATATCCTGGTTGTTGTTGCTGCCGGGTCCATCTGTGGCCAGCGCTACCGGAATGCCTTTACGCCGCATTTCACGGATGCGGGGCGCACCGGAAGCCAGGTACATATTCGAAACCGGGCAATGTACCACCACAGCGCCGTGTTCAGCAATCAGGTCCAGTTCGTGATCGTCCAGCCAGACAGAATGCACCAGTTGTACGTTCGGGGCTAACACACCCAGGTTGGATAACCAATCTACATGGCGGCAGCCGCGTTTTTCGAGGTTCATTTCCACTTCGGTGCGGGTCTCGGCGACATGAATCTGGTTGCCAACACCCCATTCTGTGGCCAGCTGGGAGGTGGTTTTCATCAGGTCATCTGAGCAGCCCCAGGGGATCAGCGGTCCAAACCCAAACTGGATGCGCCCATCAGCCTGTCCGTGCCAGGTTTGGTAAACTCGCTGGGTTTCTCTTAGAATGTGCTCGGGGGTGAGCTGCAAGGCAGGGTGGTAGTTCATATCTGCCCAGGCATAAGAGAGGGTAAAGCGCACACCGGTATCCACAGCGGCCTGGCAAACACCATCATCATTGCCGGGGTGGGTGTGTATGTACTGGTGATCGATAATGGAAGTGGCGCCGCCGCGCAGATTTTCGATGAGGCCCAGCAGAGCGGCCATGTGCGCTTCTTCGGGATTGAGATTTTGAGCGACCGGCCAAATCGCGGATTTCAACCAATCCAATAGCGGTTTATCATCTGCCAATCCGCGCAGAAAGGTCTGGAAAAGATGGGTATGGCAGTTGGCTAAGCCGGGGATGACTGCCATGTCGGTGGCATCGAGCACACGATCGGCGGATTCCTTCAGCGCTGGCGGGGGGGTGCCGGAGCCGACCGCGCGAATGGTATCCCCTTCGATCAAGAGATAGCCGGGGCTGTAAAGATTGGCGTTGGCGTCCGCGGTATAAATGGAACCGTTTTGGATCAGTAGTTTCATGAGTGGCTCCTAAGAGGATTTGCGATGCCCAAAGCGTTCTCCGCCGTCCACGAAAAGCACATCGGCAGTGATGTAATCGGCTTTCGCCAGAAAGACTACGGCGTCAGCCACATCTTCGGCGCGACCCCAGCGATTCAGTAAAGTGTTTTTGCCGGTCGCTTCGATCATTTCGGGGGTGTAATCGGGGGGCGGCAGCACGGGGCCGGGAGCGATGGCATTGACGCGCACGGCAGGGGCTAATTCAAGGGCGGTCTGGCGCATGAGCGCCATTACACCGGCTTTGGCAACAGAATGCGCGGTAAAGTTCGGCCAGGGCTCCCAGGCGGAAAGGTCCACGATGAAAAGGATGGCGCCTTCGCCGCGGGAAAGCATTCCCGGAGCAACAGCATTGACACAGTAAAACGAGCCGTCTAGCGCAATGCGGGTGACCTTTTGCCAGCCGCTAAAATCGTTGGTAGGGAAGGGAGTGGCTTCGAAGACCGAGGCGCTGTTCACCAGAACATCGATGCCGCCAAAGACCCGATTTGCTTTCTCAACCATGTTGTAGACCTGCTCCGCTTCGGCTACATTGGCCTGGACAGCCAGAGAGCCAACTCCCAGAGCCTGAATTTCTTTGGCAGTCTCTTCGGCGGCTTTGGCGGATTGGTTGTAATTAATCACCACATTCATCCCCTGGGCGGCCAGCGCCAATGAAATGGCTTTGCCCACGCGATGCGCGCCGCCAGTGACAAGAGCAGTTTTGCCTTTGAGTTCCATAAGAAGTTCCTTGATTAGAAAATGCCTGGGGTTAGAACCGAAATCCAGACCGCGTCACGATCCCGGGATGCGCATTGCAGCGCGATCAAATCATCGCCGTCAAAATAAATTGTCGCGCCGCTGCCCAGGATGTGCGTGCCGCTAACCAGCTCGACCAAAAGTTCACCTTCCAAAACGTAGATGAATTCTTCGGTTGGCTGGCGGAGTTTGCGGGCTACATTGGCAGTGCCGGGGGCCAGGCGACCGCACAACGCTTCCATTTTTCGGCCAGTGTCGGGAATCAGCTTTTCGTAGGTTACACCGGAAAGAGGGAGGTATAATCGCGGTCGATGGTTGGGATGAACTACCGGGGAGTATTCCTGGCTCTGATGGGAATTGAAGGTTAATTCCGTCAGTGATTCGAGAACAGGTTCGGGCTCTTGATCCAGGAAATAAAAAAGTGGAACGTCTAGCGCTTCCGCAATGCGGCGAAGGGACTCCAGCGAAACGCTGGTTTTATTGTTTTCCACCTGGCTGAGGAAAGAGGCGGTCAAGTCGGTGCGCCGCGCTAATTCACGCAGGCTGAACCCCAACTCGAGCCGGCGTTCGTGTAACTTAAACCCCATGGTTGAATCCAGCATACTTCCGTTTATCCTTCCCGGCGGCCTGCACGCAGCGCCACCTGATCA
>Ga0209269_1001219_pt1 | contig 14541 bp, 9 predicted proteins | sample MTBAKMMethaMetaG_FD_187455 | JGI IMG/M metagenome (GOLD analysis project Ga0209269, IMG submission 187455) | Enrichment culture microbial communities from Arthur Kill intertidal strait, New Jersey, USA, that are MTBE-degrading - MTBE-AKM (Arthur... | ecosystem: Environmental > Aquatic > Marine >... | reverse complement strand
CATCTGCCAGAGCACGCTGATGAGCTGAAGAGGATGGGAGAGAACGCCCGGCGCTGCGCCGAGCGCGATTTCGACAAGAGGACGGTCACCGAGAGGTTCTGGAAAGCCCTGAACGAATGATCATCGGCCTTCGCGGATGGACCGTTCCACGTTCCTCATCAAAAGGCTCATCGAATTCAGCATCAGGGAAGCGAAGGTCAGGAATATCCCGGTTCCCAGGATAGCAATTCCAGCAACGCCCTGGGATACCAAGGTCCAATCGAACATTATACGGACCTCCATGAACGTGGCCAGGCAGACGATGAATCCGACGACCAAGAATATTATTCCAGGTATGCCGAAGAGTATTAGAGGACGGCGGTATCCGATGTAGGTGACCACCCCACCTAGCACGGAGAGCCCGTGCCGCAGGGGTTTCTGTTTGTGACCGTCCGGAACATCGTATCGCACGGTGACCGGCACTTCGGTTATCTGGAGGCCGAGGTCGCTGAAGTATGAGATCATGTCCGACTCGATGTTGTATCGATCGGAGTTGAAGTTGGTGCTGTTAATTGCCTTGGCAGACAAAGCGCGGTATCCAGATTGCGAGTCGGTGACATCTACCGTCGACCCCATGCTGGTGGCTCTGTTCAGCACCTTCTGACCTGCCCTCCGATGCTGGGGGGTGTCCGTGTCCTTGCTTTGGATGTATCTGGAGCCGATGACCAGGTCCGCCTTCCCCTCAAGGACTGGTTTGGACACGACGGGGATGAGGGCAGGGTCCATCTGGCCATCCCCATCAAGGGTGACGGTACATTTGGGGGCCAGTTGTCGAGCTCTAGCGAACCCGGTCATGAGAGCAGCGGCCTTTCCCTTGTTGACCTCATGACTGATCACTTCAGCCCCAGCCATCTCCGCTAGTTCCCTGGTCCGGTCCGGCGAGCCGTCGTCGATGACAATCACCCTGGAGGCGTGCTTCTTGGCTAACATCACCACGGATGCTATGGTCAGCTCTTCCCGATAGGCGGGGACCAAGACCACTATGTCATCGTTGGAACTCATCGCGTTCCTCTTGATGATTATTATTCTATTTACGATTATCAGTGTCAGACCACAAAGGAATGATCAGACCACTGTCATTACCAATTGCAGATATGTGATATCCTGGTTCACACACAGTATGACCCTCCAAGTGATGTATGGGTCCGTGTTGAAGTTGTAATCGTGATCCAGGGGCGTAAGGATCGGGTCCAGAGGCGTGCCTTCCCAAGAGTAGACCGGCGCATCATCATAAAATAGCAAGATATAAAGATAGAAATTTCCAGCGTTTGTCAGGTTCATAGAGATCTCTTTCTCGTATTGTGGCACCCATTTCGCGTCCATTTCATAAGATACGCTCTCGAGGACGATGTTGAAGCTGTCCAGATAATACATCTGGGTGACGTTGACCGCCATGTCTATCAAAGTATAGTTGACCAACCAAGCCTCCACTGTGTAATTGACCGTCCTTCCTTCGTGATTCGCCACTCCTACGATGATCGAGGTGGTATTGCCCACATCGACGTTCTGAGGGTAATTGAAAGCCTGTCCGTCCGAATTGAGCACGTAGAACTCGGTGAACCTCTCCTGATTATCATCGGTGAGGACCAGTATGGAAGTGGTGATAACAATGAAGACGATGCCCAGGGATGCGAGAACGGTCGCCTTGTCCTTCAAGTTCAGAGATCTGAACCATCCTGAGATTGTGGTCTTCAATGGAGTTTGCCCATCCGATCGATCGCCCATGATGCCCATCGAAATGATGTGCTCGTTTATTTACTGTTGCTTGATCTCTGCTTACCAGCCAGATAGTGTCTCTGATGTAAATAATGAACCACCATTGATAAATAACAAGACCCCGATAGTGCGTAAATATTCCTTTTGGCAGGTCAGACGAATGAATGAAGTGGCAAAGGAAGCAGACCGGTGGTTATTCATCAACGATTGGTCGTTTCGCAGCTTCGTTCGATTGACCGTGTTATTGATGGTGTTATTGTCTATCTACACCATCGCTCGATGGTTCTTTCCGTCCAGTCCCATTGAGTATCTGGGTTATCTGTTCGTACCCCTCATCCTGTTTGTTCCCGGTGCGGGAGTGTTGAGGGTCTTCCGATTGCATGGTAACGGATTGGTCAGGTCGGCCTTGTACTCCCTGGCTATCTCCTTGTTGATATTGATGTTCGTTGGTTTCTTCCTGAACCTCCTGCACTACGGGGGAGTGATGGAATCCCCGTTGGACTATTGGCCTCTGAACATATCATTCATCGCGGTAATGGCCTTGATCTTATACATGGCGATTAAAAGGGATGGCGAATATCAGGCGCCCCCAGCCGCTTCGTTCCTTGATCCTCGAGTATTCTTGGCGATCGCCCTGGCCATCCTGCCTCCCTTCGCTGTGCTCATGGGCACCAACCTCACTGATTTCAACGGTGACCGCACGATGCTGCAGGCCATAGTGACCGCGCTATGCCTCATGCCGCTCGCTGCGATAAGTCAGCGGATCAAACATTATGACCTCCTCATCCTGAGCGCCTCGGTCTCATTACTATTCCAGCGGGTGCTCATGACCAACTATCTGATGGGCTACGACGTCTTTACAGAGTATACCGCCGCTAGGATAACCATAGCCAACGGTTGGTGGAACGTCGCTGCCTATACCGGAATGGAGGGTGCGGGCGCAAATACCGCCTTGAGCGTTGTGACCTTGGCGCCTATGCTCCATCACCTAACCGGGATCGGGTTGATCGATCTGTTGCGCATCGTGTACCCTTTCATATTCGCCTTCCTGGCACTGGCCGTGTACAAGGCAGTGCAGTCGCAGCTGGGAACTGGTCCTGCGCTCGTAGGGGTTTTTTTGCTCATCGGATATCAAGCCTTTTACAACTTGCTTTCGCAGATGGCCAAACAGGAGATCGCGGAAATATTCCTGGTCATTCTGCTGGTGGTGCTTACCGAATCCGTATACTCCAGACGCAGCCAGAGGATGATGGCCGCGTTGTGCGTATTGGGCGTGGTGGTATCCCACTATGGAATGGCCTACATAACCATGGGCTTTGTCGGTGGTATGTTCGCCCTGGGCATACTTTCAATTTTCCAAGACAGACGATCGGGCGAGAACCCATTGAAAAAGATCAGCAGATCGCTACGCGCGTGGTGGGAAAGGCAGAGAAGCTCCGAAGTAATGAGCATTTACCTACTCTTGTTCTATGTGGGAATATTTTTTGCGTGGTTTTCGCTCACAGCGTCCGGAGTCATGCTCGGGTTCATAAAATACAGCGGCGAGTACATCCCCGCCCCTTCCGTTTCCACAGGGCTTTCTCTCTCCCAGTTTGACGCGCTGGAATTTTTATTGATCGATTATGGATCGCCCCTGCACAATGTTGAAAAGTATCTTGTCCTAACCGCACAGATACTATCGGTGGTAGGTCTGGTCCATGTAGTGCTGAACAGGAAGACGCTTTACAAGAGCGTTGGGAATGCTTTTATCAACATGGCCATACTGGCAACGTTGCTGTTGCTGGCTTGCTATGTCGTGCCCAGAATATCATCGCTTCTCTACTTCGCCCGCTTCTTTCACCTTACCTTCATCTTCATTGGCGGATTCATGCTGCTAGGCGTATTCGCCATAGTTCGAGCTATAGGCAAATTGGTAACGGATAAAATAAACTTCAATAAGGGTTCAAAGGCCATTCTGGCCGCTTGTGTGGGATTTCTGGTGATCTTCACTCTGTTCAATACGAGCGCCATATTTTCCTTGACCAATGATTATAGCAACTCGTTCACTTTGGATGAGACTAACAGCTGGGCCATCTACTCTGACACAGATGTGGTCGGCGCGAAATGGGTAGGAATGGAAGAGCATCGCGGCAATCGGGTTATCAACGGGGACCAGCATCGATTCACCATATTCATTGGTGACTCGGTGCCCAGTGCCAAATTGAAATATCAGTGGACCCAGAGCTCCACAGATAGTCTTATATATTTATCGACTTGGAACAATGAATATGATTATGTTTATCCCATCAACACCGTCGGGGCGGAACAGACCTATACTCCCTTGAGCGAAGTGTTGGACCAGTTCAATGGCAACTATAACATGGTTTACAATGGAGGTGGAAGCACCACGGTAATATACGTTCCACCGTCCGATCCGACCACCAATCCCCCAGGACCTACTCTGTTCGAATACGAGGAGGCTCCGATCTATTATTTGGGCGGTGTCGCGGCCACGTTATCATTATTGGGACTGGCGGTCTTATTTGTAAACCGCCGCCGGAGCTGAGATGATGAAATCGATAATAGGGACTAATGACATTCTCGTACGCGATTGGAGATTGACCGAATGAGCGTGTTGGCCATTTTCAAGGAGAACCTCACGCAGAGCAGGCTCATTCGTTCCCTGGCGCGCTCCGACTTTCGCACCCGTTACGTCGGTTCCTACTACGGCCTGGTCTGGGAGATATTGCAACCCCTCAGCCTCATCTTCCTCTTTTGGTTCGTATTCGAGTTCGCCTTAGGATTCACTACCGTGGGAGGCTATCCGTTCGCCCTCTGGTTGATCATCGGTCTCATCCCCTGGTTCTTCTTCTCCGACGCCTGGTCCACAGCCACCAACGCCTTGACCCAGTATTCGTTCCTAGTAAAGAAGATGGTTTTCAAGGTGGAGATATTGCCCACCGTCAAGATCATCTCCTCCCTGATGACCAGCGTAATCTTCCACGTGATACTGGTGGTGTTCCTGCTCATATACGGAGAAGGCGCACGATTTTCATCCCTGGCCATCCTCTACTACCTGTTCTGCACCTTCGTACTGGCTTGGGGATTGGGCATGCTGACCTCTTCGATAGTGGTATTCTTCAAGGACATGCGCCAGTTGCTTACGATCATCCTGCAGTTCGGGATTTACCTTACACCGATACTGTGGCCTCAGAGCTACATACCCGAGAAGTTCCATTGGTTCATTACCATAAACCCCATGGCATACGTGGTGGATGGGTATAGGATGGCCATTTTAGGCGATCTGACCTTTGATCCCCTGGCAACGGGGATATTCTGGGCCATGACCATCATCATCGTGATCATCGGAAGCATCGTCTTCCAGAAACTGAGGCCGCACCTGGCAGATGTGCTGTGAGATGCTCATGAACGACGCGGCCATCATCATAGAGGAAGTGGGTAAGACCTACCGGCTATACAAGAAGCCGTCGGACCGTGCAAAGGAGGCCCTTGACCCTCGGCGCAAGAAGTACCATCACGACTTTCATGCTTTAAAAGGCGTGGATCTTGTTGTCGACCATGGACAGACCGTGGGAATATTGGGGCGCAATGGCTCCGGCAAGTCCACCCTGCTGAAGATATTGACCGGTGTGACGTCGCAGACCGAGGGTACGGTGCGGGTGAAAGGAAAGGTGGCCGCCCTACTAGAGCTGGGAGCGGGCTTCAACCCGGACATGACCGGTATGGAGAACATCTACCTCAACGGAACCATGCAGGGAATAGGAAAAGATGAGATCGCGGCCCTAGTTCCATCGATTGTGGAGTTCGCCGACATCGGGGAGTTCATCGACCAGCCTGTGAAAACGTATAGCAGCGGAATGTTCGTACGCTTGGCCTTCGCCCTCGCCATCAACGTCGACCCCGACATACTCATCGTTGACGAGGCTCTGAGCGTTGGTGACATTTACTTTCAGGCGAAGTGCTATCGCAAGTTCGAGGACTTCAAGAAGGCTGGGAAGACAATTCTGTTCGTTACCCATGACATGAACTCGGTCCTGAAGTACTGCGACAGGGCCATGGTCCTGGACCACGGCAACAAGATCGGCGAAGGGACCGCCAAAGAGATGGTGGACCTCTATAAGCGCACCGTGGCCGGGGCGAACGGAGCGAAGGAAGGGCGTTCCATCCAAACGATGCCGGCCGAAGGGCTGTGGCGGGACAAGGTCGTCGTCAACCCGGCCGCACTGGACTATGGGGACGGCAGGATCAGGATCACCGACTTCGGGGCGTTCGATGATAACGGAGGGTTGGCGCAATCCATCCAGAAAGGCAGCGGTTTTTTCATCAGGATGAGACTGACGGTCCATTCGGAAGTGCCGGACCCCATCTTCGCCATGACCATCAAGGACGTCAAGGGGAACGAGCTCACCGGCACCAACTCCAAGCTGGAGATGAGGGACCCCGGACCAGTACTTCCGGGCGACGAGTTCGTGGTCGAGTTCCGCGCCCCCATGCTCCTGCAGGGCGGTCAATACCTGATATCCCTGGGATGCACCAGTTACGATATCGCTGGCGAGCTGGTCGTGCATCACCGCCTATACGATATCTTCTCCGTATACGTCGTCGCAAGCAAGTTCGTGGTAGGGGCGTTCGACATGGGATTCGATATGAACGTCGAGCGGTCCAGATAGGTGGACGGGGGGATGCCAGCAATAATTATCCCTGTTCAATAAGTTTAAATCGGCACAGCGAATCAGACACTGCATAATGGCCCAAGGGCTGGCGATGGGGAGAATGCAGGGCGGACCTAGACTCGTGTTGGACCACGTCACCGGAACGGAGGAATATTCCGACGGCGACGTGGAGGAGGACCTTCTCGCCTTGGCCTTGTCGGGCAAGGACCTGGAGGAGGCGGTCCGCAACGATGATCGCTGGCCAGTGCTCTATCATTTCCACCCGAGACGGAGGAACCTGCTGGAATGGTTCCCTTTCAAGAAAGAATCCTCCCTCCTGGAGATCGGCGCAGGTTGCGGCGCCCTTACCGGCATGTTCTGCGAGAAGGTCGATCGGGTGACGGCCATTGAACTTTCGGAGAGGAGGGCGAAGATCATCGCCGCCAGGTATCCGAAGGCCGGTAACCTGACGATATTTGCGGGACGCTTCGAGGATGTTCAGTTGGGGGACGGTTTCGACTATGTAACGCTAATAGGCGTTCTCGAGTACGCCGGCAAATATGCCCGGAGCACCGACCCCTACAGCGACCTGCTGCGCAAAGCCCGCGAATCCCTAAAGGATGGCGGAACCCTCATCCTGGCGATTGAGAACAAGCTCGGCCTTAAGTACTGGGCTGGAGCGCCGGAGGACCACTCGGGCAAGCTGTTCCAAGGCTTGGAGGGTTATCCGGACGAGAGGGGCTTCCGTACCTTCGGGCGGCAAGAGCTGGTAGGTCTGCTTAAAAGCTCGGACTTCAATGAAACGGAATTCTTTTATCCACATCCTGACTATAAAATGCCCGATCGAATTTTCTCCGACCGCTTCCTGCCGCGCCCGGGGGAAATGGGTAAAAGTTCCCCTAACTATGATCAGAACCGCTTCGTGCTTTTCGATGAGGGATTGGCCTGCGATAGCATTTTGAGCAACAACGCGTTCCCCCTGATGGCGAACTCGTTCCTAGTGGTCTGCAGGCGTTGACATGGACGCGGTGAAGGTCGACTTCGTGAAGTACAACCGGGAAAGGCTTCCCCAGTATCGAACAGAGACCGCGATCCTGTCTTCAGGAAACGACAGGTGGGTAATCAAGAGGGCACTGAACCCCGTGGCCGTACCGCACGTTCTGAAAATGATAGAGGGGGCAAAGCTTTTACGTGAACGACTGCGCAACGCCAACGTGCCTACTACCGTTCCCGTGGAGAACGGTGTGCGTATGGAATTCGTGCGAGGCGTTTCGGTGGAGGACCGTCTTGTCAGGATGGCCGCTGATAGTGACCGGGAAGGTTTCATCGAAGTCATCCGGATGTTCAGAACCTACCTTGAAGCACTCGGAAAGGCCGAAGGAGACATGAACGGTACGGTAAAGGAACTGTTGGCAGAGGTGCCTCCGGGGCATATCGGGGATTTGATGCCGGTGGCTGACATCGACCTGACCTTTGAGAATGTGGTGGTGGACCAGGAAGGACGGCAGTGGATCACCGATCAGGAATGGGTCTTCGATTCCCCGGTCCCGGTGTCCTTCATCATGTTCCGCAGCCTATACGTGCTCTACCTAAAGAATGAGAGAAGGATCAGGCTTATCACTTTCCCCGAGGCGCTCAGCGAAGCTGGGGTTCCAGAAGTCCTATGGGAATCCTATCGCATGGCGTGCGAACGCTTCATTGACATAGTATTCGGAAAAGAGCGACCGTACCTGATTCCTTCGAAGTACCGCAAGGCGGAAAGGCTGCTTGCTGACCGGGATCTGTTGGAGAACCGGGAACAACAGCTTTACGCGGCCATGCTTGAACTTGATGCCACCAAGAAAGCCATGGAGGAGATGCTAGTACATGCCAAGCTGCGGGAGGCACGATTGCAGGAGCAGGAGGTCAGGCTGGGCAAGCAATCTGATGAATTAGAATCAATTAAGGCATCCCTAGCGGAGAAGGAGGGGGTCTTGAACGGCCTCAATGTCGAGCTGGAATCTGAGAGGTTGCGCCATAACGCCACCCACGCCCAGCTGGAGATTGAGAAGGACCACACCTACAGGCTCATCGCAGAGGTCGAGGAAGAAAAGGTCCTGAGAGATCTGACCGACCGTGAACTGAAAATTGTCAAGGATGCCTATGAGCAATCCGTCCTAGATCTGAAGTTGATCCGTGACGATCTCCGTGGTGAGCAGGTGCTCTCCGAGCAGCTCAGGCAGGAGATAGCCCTGGTCCGGGCCGACCTGCGCATAGCCGTGGAAGCCATGGCCAGGAAAGATTCGGAACTTTCAGTTCTCCGCGAACAGATAATCCACCTGGTCAATGAGCGCGATGATAACTTCACTCACCTCCAGGACATGACCGATAAATTCATGTCCAAGCAGGCGGAACTGATGACCATGTCGGACTGGGCGCGTAGCATGCAGCTCCGCCTGGAGTTCCTGGAGAGCATCCCGACGATAAAGATAGCCGAACGATTCGCAAAGGCTCAGAAGCTGGGCGTGGAGAAGCTGCGCTCGGAAGGTCTGGTCTCCACAATGAAGGACCTGGCATTCAGGTACTCCCCGCAGCAGCTCCAGGAAATGTTCTATCACCAGGAGGCCTCGAACATCAAGGAGCTGCGGGATGACGCGTCGGGTAAGAACGTCCTGGTGGTCTTCCCGGTCATCCCCTGGGAGTTCCGCTGGCAGAGGCCGCAGCAACTGGTGTCCCGTTTCGCCGAGAATGGCTATTCGGTCATCTTCGTCAACATGACGCTGACGGCCAAGGGTGCGCGGTACCTCAACAACGCGGAAGCGCTCAAGGACGTCAAGCTGGGAAAACTGCGGGACCATGTGTTCGAGGTGCATCTCAGCACCCTTAACAAGATCAACGTGTACCATGACCGCATCAAAGGCGGGGACCTTAACAATCTGACCCAAGGCCTCCTGTCAGTGATGAGAGAGCTGGAGCCTAAATCCGTGACGTACCTGGTGCAGTTCCCAGGCTGGGGGCAGCTGACGAACGTGCTCCGTTCCAAGATCGGCGGGACGCTGGTCTTTGACTGCATGGATGATCATGCCGGGTTCAGCAACAATGCCACCGAGGTTGTCAAACGGGAAACGAAGCTCATGGATAGCGCCGATCTGGTCGTCACCAGTTCCGCGAAGCTTCATGAGAAGGCCTTGGCCTTCAATGACAACTCTATCCTGGTACGCAACGGAACGGACTTCGAGATGTTCCACACGCTGTTCCCGAACGGCAAGCTGGACTCGATGAAAAAGCCGATAATCGGCTATCACGGCGCGATATCCGAGTGGTTCGATCCCGGGGTCGTGCACAGATGCGCCGAGAAGCACCCGGAATGGAACTTTGTTCTTATCGGCTCGACGCTCGGCTGCGAGGTCAACGGATTGAAGAAACTGCCTAACGTCCACCTGCTGGGAGAGATGCCCTACAAGGACCTCCCCGGGTACCTGTACTACTTCGACGCCTGCATCATTCCCTTCCGGGTATGCGAGCTGACCCTGGCCACCAACCCCGTCAAGTTCTACGAGTACATCAGCAGCGGCAAGCCGGTGGTGAGCGTCAAGCTCCCGGAGATGGAGCAGTACTCGGACGTCTGCTACCTCTATGAGACGGACGAGGAGTTCGAGAAGGGCATAATCACTGCCCTCGCTGAAAGGGACGAGGGACTCCGGAACAAGAGGATCGAGGTCGCCCGGCAAAGCTCCTGGGACCAGCGCTTCCAGGACATACACGCGCACCTCAAGGAAATGTCCGAGGGCAAGCACGGCAAGCGAAAGGTTCTATAGACCAGGCAATCATTCGAGCCGGTCGACATGAGAGCTAGCATAGTGGTCCTGACCTACAACCAGCTGAAGGAGGGAACCATCCCCTGCCTGGACAGCCTTTTTTTGTACACGCCTAAGGACCATTTCGAACTTGTCATCGTGGACAACGCCTCTTCCGACGGAACGCAGGATTACTTGCGCAAGGTCGCCGAGGAGCATGACAACGTCATTCTGATCCTAAACCAAGAGAACAAGGGCTACGCCGGCGGCAACAATGACGGGATGCGCGCCGCCAAGGGCGATCGCATCGTGCTCCTAAACAACGACACCATGGCCACCCCGGGCTGGCTGGATTCGCTCCTGGAACCGTTGGAGAAGGACCGCTCCATTGGCCTGATATGCCCTGTCACCAACTCAGCCGGTAACGAGCAGACCGTGGTCATTCCGTCCTTGAACGAAGAGAACTACGTGGAAGTTTCCCGTCGCTACACATCGAAGAACAAAGGCCATCTTTTCGATACGGAAAAACTGGGATTCTACTGCGTTGCGATGCGCCGGGACGTCATGGAAAAGGTCGGACCGCTCGACGAGAGGTTCGGCCTGGGCATGTTCGAGGATGACGATTACTGCCTCAGAGTGAAAAAGGCCGGATACCGATTGGTGATAAACGAGGGCTGCTTCATCTATCACAAGGGGAGCCTTTCGTTCAAGAAGCTGGAGAACAGGGATTACCAGCAGATCTTCGAGCGGAACCGGGATTATTACCAGAAGAAGCACGGGCAGCCCTGGCTGTTCAACGACCTCACCCTGGCCTACTACCGTCAAATGCAGAAGGAGATAGAATCCCTGCTGCGCAAGCCCCATCCGCCGGTGGAGGCTGAGCGCATCGCCGTCCGACTGAAAGGATTCGAGTATCTCGTTCAGCACGCCAGGGAGCTGGAGCGCAACGCCGGGAAAGGGACGATCGGGAACGAGAGGAAGTTGTCCCGGAGCCTGGGCATGTTCAGGGACGAGTACCTCAGGGGAGATCGCCGCTCCAGGCTGCTGTTCCGCAGGAAGGTGAACCGAAGGTTCCGGCCGCTGGAGAACCAGGATGTCATCGATTCTCTCGGCGAAATTAGAAGAAAGGAAGGGTTCCGGCGATTGCTGGTGTTCCAAGACCTGACCGATTTTTTTGTCGGGAACAAGGAAAGCGGTCTGGCCACCAAGCTCGCCAACGTCGGCGTTACGGTCCTTTACGGAACTAACAACCGGGAGAAGGACACCGTCGAGATCACTGAGAAGGTGGCCGACCACCTCTATCTCATGAACCAGGACCTTTTCGGGTTCCTGCCTCACCTGGTCACTTCAGAGGAGATGGTCATGTTCGTTCAGCACTTGGGCGCCCTCAACGCCCTTCCTGAGCCGCGACCGTCGGCCTTGGTCGTGGATCTAACCGGCGGCAGGGAGGACGAACTTAGAACCTTCTCTGAGGAACTGGCGAGAAGCGGCACCAAAGCGCTGTTCCTTCTGGATGGAAAGGTGGAGAAGGAGCAATCGCTGCCCGATGGCCAGACGTCCCTGCGTTTTGATGGGGAAGACGTTTCAGCCATCGTCCAATGGTTCGATGTTTAGGACCTTACCTCTTCCTCACCATCTGCAGTACCAGCACCACCAGAACTATCACCAGCATCCCTAGCAGCACGTATCCGACCCAGGCCTCCATCTTCCCGTCGAGCGAATCCTTCAGGTCGGCCAGCTCGCCTTGCGTCTCGTTGAGCTGGTCCTGCAGCTCGTCCAGGCGCTCATCGGCGGAAGATGCCTCGGTGACGGTCAGCGGCATCGGCGTGACCTGGAAGTCCTGCCCCTCGTTCAACCCCAAACCCACGATCTCCACCACGTACGCTCCCGTAGGGAAGTCCTCAGATATCGACATCAGGAGACGCATCGATCCGCTCGCCGAGTAAAGGTCGTACACGGCGTAGCTTGCCTCACCGAACGTAATTACCGCCTTGCCCTGCATAGGTCCCGCAGGAGCGAAGTTCGTCCGCAAGGTGACGTTCAGCCACACGCTCCCGCCCTGCTCCACGCTGTCCGCGCTGAGGGACGTTTCCATCTCCCAGGCCCTCAGGGAATAGACGCCGGTGACGCTCTGGTCCCGATCGTTCCCTCCCCAGAGCAGGACCCTGCCGTCCTCGAGCTCGCAGACCGCCCCGAAGCGGAAAGGCTCCACCAGTACGGGGAGTGCGATGAACTCCCCGCTCAGGGTGTCGTAGGCCAAGGAGCTGTCCTCATCGTTCATGCCCTGTTGCCCGGCGAAGTAGCTTCCTCCCATGATGTAGACCAATCCGTCACCGCCCAACACCGCGCTGTGCCCGGCCAGGAAGACCGGCATCACGCCCACAGGGGACCAGTCGTTCCCCGGAATGTCGTAACGCAGGACATCCCTGTATATGCCATCCCAACGGTCGTAGCCCCCGAAGAGCAACAAAGACTCACCGTCGCGTACCATGGCCGCCCCCCGCCGCCCTCCGCCCGGGACACCGTCCCGGACGGTGAAGTCCCTGGTGTCGGTGTCGAAGGAATAGCACTTGTAATAGTCGCTTCCCAGCCCGACCACCAGTATCTGGTTCTCGCCGATTACCGAGCATTGAATGTTCATCCCGTCCTCGGGCATGGCCGGACCGACCGACCAAAGGTCCCGGGCCACGTCGTAAATGTGCACATTCAGCTCGAACTGATAGGCCGATGACCGGCCTCCGAAGACGAACACCATGCCATCTAGGTAGGCGCAGGTGGCCCCGATGCGGGCCACCGGGGCGTTGGCCAATTCGGCCCAGGTCATCTCGTACGGATCGAACAGGTGGGCCTGGTCCGAATACTCCCCGGTGGAGGGATCGTATCCCAACGCCACGAACAAGCGACCGTCCGGCAGCTCGGCGCTGACGAACTCCGAGAGGCCGAAGGGCATCTGCCCCTCCAGCACCCAATCCTCGGTCGCCGCCTGGGCACCGGGGGCCAGAGGCACCAGTCCCAGACCGATCACCAGCGATAACATCAGAACAAGCAGCTTGCGATGCATGACCACACCAATCCCCCTTCGCCCAGCCTGTAGGCGTGTTCAATAGAATCTGCGCCGTATTATTAATTTCACCTTTCGAGTAAATAAAATGGAAGGAGATGGGGAAAGGGAGTGGCCGGGGAGGCCACTGTTCCGCCGGGCATCGGCTCACTTCCTGCGCATGACCAGTACCACCAGCAGGACCACGGCCACCACTGCCAACGCCAATAGGACATAACCGACCCAGGCGTCCATCTTCCCGTCCAGCGAATCCTTGAGGTCGGCCAGCTCCCCCTGCGTCTCGTTAAGCTGGTCCTGCAGATCGCCGAGGCGGTCAGCGGCGGAGGGGGCGTCCGTCACCGTCAGCCTCAGCGGAGCGAACTCGATCATTCCCGGCACGCCAACGCCCAGGTCCACGTCGGTGACGTATACCTCGTACTCCCCGGCCTCCAGGTCCTCCGGCAAGGTCATCAGGGCAGTGGCCGTTCCGTTCCCCATTCCCACCAGGTCGTACGTTCCGTACGTTACGCCATCCTTTACCAGGTACGCTTTAGCGGTCATGCCCTCCGGACCGGCCGCTACAGCTTTAACGTCAGCGTACACGCGCACGGCTTCCCCCGGCCCCGCCTCTTCGACTCCCAGCCAAGCGCTCTTCTCGAACAGGGTCAAGGAATACACCTCCTGGCTCACCACGTCCTCGTACTCCCCGCCGAACACGATCACCCGGCCGTCGTATGTGGCGGCCATCCCCCCGTACATGGCTTTCGTGGGCGCCGCGGGGCACGGTCTGAAGGAGCAGTCCCTCAGGTCCAGGGCGCGGGACACCGGGGCGCCGGAGAGGCTGAAGAAGGAGCCATAGAGGTGGACCAGCCCGTCGCCGGCCAGCACCCCTTCGCTGGCCATGATCGGCTCGGACATCTGCCCGTGGACCTCCCAATGCCCGGTGAGGATGCCGTACCTGAGCACGCCCAAAGTCCTCTCCTCACCCGCGAGGGGGTCGTACCCTCCGATATAGTACATCGAGTCGCCGGCCTTGACCATCGCCCCAAGGCCGATGGGATAGGGCAGCGGCTCGGCCAGGTAGAAGCCCTGCAAGTACGTGTCGAAGATCAGGCACTGGTCGACCGGCAGCATGGGATGGGTTGTCAATCCTCCGGCGATCAATATCCTGGTATCGTCCAACGCCGCCGCCTCCCGGTAGGAGCCCATGTCCTGGTTGGCAGGCAGGGTGCTCCAGCTGTCCTCCGCCACGTCGTATATGAGCACGTCGTGATCCCACAGCCCATTCGGGTCCTTGCCGCAGAAGACGTAGACGTTG
>Ga0209269_1001217_pt1 | contig 14560 bp, 11 predicted proteins | sample MTBAKMMethaMetaG_FD_187455 | JGI IMG/M metagenome (GOLD analysis project Ga0209269, IMG submission 187455) | Enrichment culture microbial communities from Arthur Kill intertidal strait, New Jersey, USA, that are MTBE-degrading - MTBE-AKM (Arthur... | ecosystem: Environmental > Aquatic > Marine >... | reverse complement strand
CGCCTATGGCACGCCAGGAATGGGTAGAAGGACTGATCACACGTTACCAATCCGGATTCTATGTGGTTCATACTGCCCAGGGTGAAGTGCAGTGCCAGTTACGCGGACGCTTGAAAAAGCGTTGGGCTGGCGGCGATCTCGCCGCGGTTGGTGACCGGGTTTCGATCAGCCTGCAGGCGGATGGGACCGGTATGCTGGAGGACATTCAGGCGCGTGAGCGCGCCTTGGTGCGCCTGGCGCCTACCCCGCGCGGAGATTACCGTCAGGTGTTGCTGGCCAATCCCGATCAGGTGGTGCTGGTTTTCGCCTGCGCCCAACCCCAACCGCATTTACGCATGCTGGATCGATTTTTGGTGATTTGTGAAAAGAATCACCTGCCGGTATTAATTGTGGCCAATAAAACCGACCTGGTGCTGTCTGAACAGGCGCGCCAGATGTTTGCCATTTACCCGCCCCTGGGGTACCGGGTAATTTTTGCCTCGGCGTTGGACGGTGAAGGGATCGAGGAACTGCGCGAGGCTTTACATGGCAAGCTTTCTGGGCTGGTTGGCCCGTCTGGGGTGGGGAAATCATCCCTGTTAAACGCGGTTCAACCAAAACTAGGGTTGGCTGTCAGCGATGTGAGTGAGCAAACTTCCAAAGGCCGCCATACCACTGTGGTGCGCGAACTCTTCGCGCTGGAAGGCGGCGGCTACGTGGCCGATTTGCCCGGGCTGCGCTCGCTGGCATTATGGGACACCGAACCCGAGGAATTGGATGGGTACTTCCCGGAACTGCGCGATTTAGTGCAGCATTGCCAGTTTAACGATTGCACACACCAGCACGAACCCGGTTGCGCAGTGCAGCAAGCCGTAGAAGAAGGCCTGGTGCACCCGCACCGCTATGAATCTTATTTGCGCCTGCGTTTTGGGGATGAATTAGAAGATTAACCAGATAACATCGTAATCACCTTTTTAGGGGAGACATTGATGATGCAGTCTACCAATCGTTTGAGCTGGCAGCAACTCACGCTGCATTTACGCAACCCATTCCGGCTGTCTTACGGGGTCAGCGATACCCGTCAGGTCTATTGGATTCGCCTGGAGGGGGATGAAGGCTGGGGGGAAGCCGCTATTCCGCCTTATTATGGCGTCGATCCGCAGGCGATGATCAGCGTGTGGCAAAAAGCCGCCCAAAATCAGGCGCCGTTTCCGAATGAGCCGGAAGAGGTTGCCGGGTGGGTGGGAACGGAAGGCCCTGCCCCGGCGCGCTGCGCGCTGGAGCTGGCACTGTATGACCGGATCGCCCGCCAGCAAATGCTGCCGCTTTACCAGCTACTGGGATTACCCCAACCCAAATCCATCTCCACCTCCTTTACCATCGCGATCGATACCCCAGAAGCTATGGCAGAAATGGCGCGGGGCATCGCACTTTACCCGATTATCAAAGTGAAATTGGGCAGTGAAGATGATGAATCCCGTTTGGCGGCCATTCGCGCCGCCCGGCCGGATGTGCGCTTGCGCGTGGATGCCAACGCCGGTTGGACGGTAGCGCAGGCGCGCACGCTGATTGAGCGTCTGTGCCGGTATGATCTGGAGATGATCGAACAGCCTTTGCCCAAAGAGCAAATTGAAGCGATGGGCGCGCTGCAGAAAGAATGCCCGGTGCCCATCACCGCCGACGAATCGGTGCAAACCCTGCAAGATGTTGAGCGGCTGGCAGCCGCAGGGGTGCAGGCTATTAATGTCAAGTTGATGAAAATCGGTGGTATCACCCCCGCGCTGGCGATTTTCAAGCGCGCGCAGGAACTGGGCTTGCGGATTATGCTGGGACAGATGATCGAAACCTCGATCGGCGCGACTGCCATGGCCCATTTCACCGGTCTGGCCGAATGGGTGGATCTCGATTCGCCCATGCTGGTTTCGAATGATCCGTTTGAAGGAATTCAATACGATGCACATGCCGCCATTCAAATGCCCGCGCGGGTGGGAATTGGCGTGCGCCAAAATGGAAACCTGGAGGAATAGGGATGCGCGAACAAATTGAAGCAATTTTACAAGAGTTGTCCGGCCGTTTTGCGGATACCCGCGCCTGTTTGTTTGAAGTGAGCCTGCAATCGCTGCAAGGCCAGACGGCTATCTTCACTGGCCGCGTGCTGGAACAAGCCACCTTGCAGGCCCTGCAAGAGGCTTTATCCTCTCAATTGCCCGATCTTGCAGCACAAACAGGTGAGATTATGGTGCTGCGGCAGGAAAGCCCCAAAATTTTATCGGTTGGAACCAACCTGACCGGCCTGTACGCGCAGCCCGAATTCGGCGAGCTGTTAAGTGAGTTGATGTACGGCTGGCCGTTGGAGATTGTGGAAGAGCGCGGAGATTGGGCTTTTGTGCGCCAGATGGACGGTTACCTGGGTTGGGCTTACCTGCCTTATTTAACCGACGACATCATCCCCACGCCCACGCACCTGGTGGTGGAGCCGGTGGGTCTGCTGCGCAGCGCGCCCGATTCTTCTGCTTCGTTGTTGGGACGGGTTTTCGGCGGTACCTCGGTGCGCCTGCTGGGCCTGGAGAACGGTTGGGCGCGCATCGATGCCAACCTCAACGGCTGGCTGCCGCTATCCTGCTTACGGGCGTTTGAAGATTTACCGCAAACCGCGCAAGAAAAACGCGCGCAAATGATGCTCGACAGCGCCCGTCTGACGGGTGTGCCTTATCTTTGGGGTGGCTGCTCAGCCAATGGCATTGACTGTTCCGGTTTTGCGCAATTGCTGCACCGCTGGGTGGGCGTTACCACCCCACGCGACGCCGATATGCAATTCCGCCACGGGCGGCGGATCGAGCCGCCTTTCTTGCCCGGCGATTTGCTTTTCTTCGGTGAACCCGAGAGCGGGCGCATTACCCACGTTGCCATCAGCCTGGGCGGCTGGCAGATTATCCACTCATCCCGCGCGCGCAACGGCGTGTATGTGGATGATGTACAAAGCGTGCCCCATCTGAAAGATAGTTATCTGCGCGCCTGTACTTATATGGATGACCGCGAAAATTAGACAGCGTTAATGGGTTGTCTACATAAAAAATGGCCAATCTTGGGCCATTTTTTGTTTGGTGAAGTGCCGCAATTTGTACCGGTATTGAAGACGATTGCTTATGACTATTATTGGCGGCTCAACAAATAGTCGATGATGATTTGTTTTTCTTCTTCGCTGATTTTTGCGCCGTAGCCGATCATGCGATCCAAAGTGGCTTCCCACTCTTCGCGGGTTTTCACCGCGTTAAAAATGCGCTCTACATCGTGATTTCCGGCCACTTTTTCGATGATCAATGCTTCTACGTCCATTTCTGGTGCGGCAGGTTCAGCCATTTCGGTTGTAGCAGTAGGTTCTGGCATGGCTTCGGTGGCGGCAGGCGCTTGGGTGGGCTCAGGCATGGCTTCGGTCGCGGCAGGGGGTTGGGCTTCACTGGCAGCGGGAGTTTCTGGTTGCGCCTGAGGCGCGCAAGCACCCAAAATCAGCAGCGCGATGGTGACCGCAGCAGTGGTTATTAACATTCTCTTTTTCATTTTCTTTATCTCCTCACAAAATCAACCAATCACATATATTAAGATAAATATTATCCAAATTATAGTTTGATGTCAATTGATTTATATAAGGTTAAGAACAATCCTCGTTCCCAAAAAGGAGAACGAGGTTGTTTTTTTGATTCGCAAAATGGTTGGTTAATCCGCCCCTTCCACCATTAAACGCCCAGCGTCCCCGAAGATTTCCAAAATTGCCAGCTGGTCGGTCACTTTTTGGGTGAGCAAGAAAATGCGGCTCTGATTCGTGAAACCCCAATCATGCAGCACGCCGGGGATGAAACCCGGTTTATGATAAAACACCAGAGAATCGAGCTCAATCTGGCGCATTAACAGGCAGTCTGCGTGAATGCACAGCATGGGCAGCATCCACTCGCGCTCTTGCGGGGTAAGCTGGTCGAACAAATCGAACAGGCGCGCGCAGTCTTGGGCGCCAATCCAATTGTCTAACCCACGCTCGCGGGCTTCGAAGTCCATGAGTTTGCGCTCCATCCGCGTGTTTTCCAGCCCCAGTCCGTCTCGAAATATTTGGTTAATCCTATCCAGACCTAAACGCCGGACCACAAGATTGGTGCATAAATTGTCCGAGAGCGCCATCATCATCATTAACACATCATGATAGGGTAATTGGCGGGCGTGCAGCAGCCATGAGAAACCCGCTCCTTGAACCTGAGGCTCATCGTCCAGGCAGCAAATTTCGCGTTGATCTACTTCTCCAGAGCGTTCGAGATGCGCCCAGGCTAATAAAAGCGGGACTTTGATCAGCGAAGCGGAGGAGAAAATTTCACAATTGCGCTCAAAAAATCGCGTTTTGCCCTGTTCCTGAAAGAAGAAGGCATAATCACAGTGGGAATCATGTAATATTTCATGTAATTTTTGGATTTGCATGGCATAATTATATAATATTCATCCAGGAAACAAGTGATGCCTTTCCTGTGTTGTTTGACACTAAAATATTTTAAGGTTATACTTTTCATCATCCCAAAATATCCAATTCTCTGAAGGATAAACAGGTATTGATTATTCTTTTTTCAATTGCTTCCCCAAATCAAAATCCAATAAAGGATAAGGTTGCATGGCTGATCTTCTGAATGTGCAGGGTCTCGAAACACAATTCAAAACGAGAGAAGGCATCGTTCATGCTGTTAACGGTGTCTCGTTTAGGCTTAAAGAAGGCGAAACGTTAGGAATTGTAGGCGAGAGTGGTTGTGGTAAAAGTGTGACGGTAATGTCGATGCTGAGTCTCATTCCGACTCCTCCTGGAAAAGTTGTGGCTGGACAAGCGCACTACCAGGGGAAAGATTTATTAAAAATGAGCATGGATGAGATTCGCCACATTCGTGGGTCACAGATTAGTCTGGTCTTCCAAGACCCGATGACATCATTCAACCCCGTGTTGACCATTGGCCGCCAGGTGGCGGAACCGTTGGAAATTCACAACGGCGCCAGCCGGCAACAAGCCTTTGACCGCGCGGCAGAAATGCTGGAAATGGTCGGTATTCCAAAGGCCAAAGACCGGCTTAACGATTACCCGCACCAATTCTCCGGTGGCATGCGGCAAAGGGTTATGATCGCAATGTCACTGATCTGCACCCCGCAGATCCTGATCGCCGATGAGCCTACCACTGCTCTGGATGTAACTATTCAAGCGCAGATCGTGGAGTTAGTAAAGCGTCTGCGTGATGAACTTGGTATGGCAATCATCTGGATCACCCATGACCTGGGAATTATCGCTGGTCTTGCAGACCGGGTGATGGTAATGTACGCCGGTTTGGTGATTGAAGAAGCCAATGTAAAAGATCTGTACGCCAGCCCTCAGCATCCGTATACGCTGGGTTTGCTCGGCAGCTTGCCACGTGTGGATCAGCGCAAAGAAGATCGACTGGTCTCCATTGATGGTTTACCCCCCGTTTTACTGGAACGTCCTAATTTCTGCCCATTCGCGCCGCGCTGCATCTATGCAGTTGAGCGTTGTTGGAAAGAAAACCCAACTCTGTTGAGCGTAGGGACTGAACATAATGTTGCTTGTTGGGTTGATCCTAAAACTGGGAGTGAACGCGCATGAGCTCAAATTCCAAAGAAGTATTGCTTAAAGTAGATAATCTTGTTAAGCATTTTCCGATTACACAAGGTATTGTGATTCAACGCCAGGTTGGCGCAGTTCACGCTGTGGATGGCGTCAGCTTTGATGTTTACAAAGGCGAAACCCTGGGTTTGGTAGGTGAGTCGGGCTGTGGTAAGTCCACTACCGGTCGCACGATTTTGCAACTGTACCGCCCCACCTCCGGCAATGTCCTGTTTGAAGGCCGGAATTTGGTGGAATTAAAAGGCGAAGAGTTGCGCAAGACCCGCCGCCGTATGCAAATGATTTTCCAGGACCCATACGCAAGCTTGAACCCGCGTATGACTGTGGGAGAGATTATCGGTGAGCCGATGGTCATCCACCGCACCCATACAAATGAGGAAATTCAAGATCGCGTGGCCGACTTGTTGGCCCTGGTCGGTCTGAATCCCGCATTTTCCAATCGCTACCCGCACGAATTTTCGGGTGGTCAGCGACAGCGCATTGGGGTAGCCCGCGCGCTGGCTTTGGATCCTTCATTGATTATTTGCGACGAGCCTATTTCTGCGCTCGACGTTTCCATTCAGGCACAGGTTGTAAACCTTCTCGAAGATTTGCAAAAAGAACTGGGCCTTACCTATCTGTTCATCGCCCACGACCTTTCGATGGTGCGTCACATCAGTGACCGGGTGGCGGTGATGTATCTGGGTGTCATCGTGGAACTGGCGGACCGCGATGAGCTGTACAACAACCCTCTGCATCCCTATACCCAGGCGCTGCTCTCTGCGGTTCCGATTCCGGATCCGGTAGCGGAAAGCAAACGCCAGCGCATCATCTTGCAAGGCGATGTACCTTCCCCGGTTAATCCTCCCTCAGGATGCCGGTTCCGAACGCGCTGCCCACTGGCGGTCGAGGTTTGCGCGCAGAAGAAACCGGAATTCAGGGAGATTCAACCAGGTCACTTTGTGGCCTGTCATCTGGTGTAGTTTGAAAGGAGGTGGCTGCGGGACAGGAAAAAAAGTACTAGAACGCTCTATCTCTGTATAAACCACCAAATCCTTTTTTAGTTCTTTCATCTTAAGAAGGAGGAGAAAGAATGCAATCGAAGAAACTGTTTGTGTTTGCCGCGTTGTTGATCGTTGCCAGCATGCTGTTGGCAGCCTGTCAACCGGCTGCTGCCCCTGCCGAACAGGTGGCAGAGAAGAAAGTGCTGAAGCTCAACATGGGACCTGGCGACATTCCTACCCTTGACCCTGCTCTGGCGACTGACACCTCGTCGAACCAGATTATTGAGCTCATCACCGTGGGTCTCACCCGCCAGAACGAAGTTACCACCGATGTGGAACCCGGTATGGCTACTGGCTGGACCATGAGCGATGACGGTTTGACCTACACCTTCACCCTGCGTGAAGACGTTCCGTGGGTGAAATACGACGCCGTCTCCGGTGAAGTACAGCAAGTATTGGACTGCGAAGGCAACGTACGAATGGTCACTGCCCAGGACTTTGTGTATGGTATGCTGCGCACCCTGGCCCCCGCGACCGCATCTGACTACGCCTACGTGTTGGCCTTCGCCCTCAAGGGCGGCGCTGACTACAATGGCGGTACCCTGGTCGATGTTGCCACTGGTGAAGTGATTGCCGACCCCGAAACCTTCGAAGGCGAATCCGCCCCGATCGGCCCCGAAGTTGTGGCTGTCCAAGCTATTGACAATAAGACCGTTGAAATGACCTTCAACGAAGCCGCTGTCTTCAACCTCAACATCGCCGGTATGTGGGTTGCCCACGCGATGCCCTCATTCCAAATCGATGGCGATGACTGCACCGAAGGTAAAGGCGACCGCTGGACCGAGACCGGTTTCAACGTCTCCTATGGCCCCTATGCCCTCAAGGAATGGGTCCATGACTCCTACATCACCCTGGTGAAGAACCCCTTCTGGCCTGGCCAGGACAGCGTTCCGGTAGCCAAAATTGATGAACTCACCTGGCTCATGCTGGATGATGCCCCCGCTTTCGCCGAATACGAAGCTGGCAACATTGATGTCGCCCGTGTTCCGCAGGCCGATATGGATCGTGTAAAAGCAGACCCGACTCTGTCGGCCGAACTGCTGATCGCCCCCGATCTGTGCACCTACTACTACGGCTTCAACACCACCGCTCCGTATGTGGATGATGTTCGCGTACGCCGCGCATTGTCGTTTGCAGTGGATCGCCAAAGTCTGATCGACAACGTCCTCAAGGGCGGTCAGGAACCCGCTGGTTGGTTCTCTCGCCCCGGTTTGGCCGGCGCCCCCACCCGCGAAAACTATCCGGATCTGGGTGCGAAATTCGATGCCGAATACGCCAAAGCCCAACTCCAGGAATACCTGGATGAGAAGGGTTTGACCGTTGCTGATCTCGATATCAGCCTGATGTTCAACACCTCCTCAGGCCACCAGAAAATCGCCGAAGCCATTCAGGCGATGTGGAAAGAGAACCTGGGCGTGGATGTGAAACTGGTCAACCAGGAATGGAAAGTCTACCTCAGCACTATTAAGGGTGCAGAGACTCCTCAGGTCTGGCGCCTTGGCTGGTGCCAGGACTACCCGGATGCCAACAACTTCATCCGCGAGGTCTTCGCGGTGGGTGGCTCGGCGAACACCGCTGAAGGCGGAGTTCCCACCGGTGGCGTAACCTGGAAGAATGATACCTTCGAACAGGGTGTTTTGGATGCCGCTCGCGAGCAGGATCCTGAGAAACGCACCCAGATGTACGCAGATCTTGAGAAATTGATTGTTGTCGACGACGCGATCATGATCCCGATCTACTGGTACACTCGTGTATCCACCACCAAACCATATGTCGAGCGCACCTTCTCTGTGTTGGGCGGCCTCGAGCACATGGAAAAATGGGATATTAAGAAGTAAAAAATTGCTGTAAACAAGGCTGTTCGAGGGGGGGAGCCAACTCCCCCCCTCATTCTCCGCACCGCACATCGGTGTAATCTTATTTGGAGGGCCTGCATGGGTCGTTATATCGTCCGACGTTTGTTATACCTTGTTGTAGTTCTTTTTGTGGTATCGGCCATCACTTTTGGTCTGATGCACGCGGTCCCTGGTGGACCATTTGACCGTGAAAAGGCGTTACCGCCTGAGATCATGGCCAACCTGGAAAAGCGCTATCATCTTGATGATCCGCTTGTTGTCCAGTATGCAAATTACCTCTACGACGTTTTTGTACCGCAATTCAGTACCACCGCAACCACCATATCGATTGAAGATGATGCCTTGCTCAAATTCAATGTGGGTGGTGTCTATGTGCGCTGGATGAACTTTGGTCCATCTTTCAGTTCTCGCAGCCGCACCGTAAACGACATATTCCGCGATCAGCTGCCTATTTCAATCCAATTGGGAATATTGGCGCTGCTGGTAGCGTTAATCATCGGCATGCCAATGGGTATTTTGGGCGCGCTCAAACAAAATACCATTTTTGACTATTTGGGTATGTCTGTGGCGATTTTTGGAGTCTCTGTGCCAGTCATTGTGTTGGGTCCAATTCTGATTTGGATCTTCGGCGTGGTACTGAAAGTGCTGCCGCCCACTGGTTGGGGAGCCAAACCGCCGTATATTTTGGGATTTATCCCCAGTGATTTGAGTTGGGACGGTTTTTGGCGCTTCTCGATTATGCCAGCGATCGCGCTTGGATTGGGTAGTTCGGCTATTATTGCCCGCCTCACCCGCGCCAGCCTGCTTCAGGTAATTCGAGAAGATTACATTCGCACCGCCCGCGCGAAAGGGTTACGCGAAAACCTGGTGATCACCCGTCACGCTCTCAAGAATTCTCTCATTCCGGTCGTTACCATTCTCGGCCCCATGTTTGCCGCGCTGGTCACCGGTACATTTGTAACCGAACTGACCTTCGGCATTCCTGGAATGGGCCGTTATTTTGTTACCAGCATCACCAACCGTGATTACCCGGTGATTATGGGCACCATTTTGCTCTACGCGTTTTTCCTGGTAATCGCAAACCTGGTGGTTGATATTGTTTACGCCTATCTGGATCCGCGCATTCGCTACGATTAGTCAGGCATAACATTCTGAGAGAAATTAATTGCCCGAATCATACGCGGCAATATCTTGAGAGGAGGCTACATGACTGCACAATTAAACGTGGAGTCGAAACATAACTTGAGCGGAGGCCAACCGCTTACTCAAAAGCGTGAAAGTCTGTTTGCAGACGCCTTTCGCCGGCTTTTGAGAAACCGCGCTGCGGTTGTTGGCGGCAGTATCATCGTAATTCTGATTTTATTGGCGGTTCTGGCGCCAGTAATTGCGCCCGCGCCGTACGATTTGCAGGTGTTGGATGACCAAAATACCATTCCAAAATGGTTAACCTCGGTCTTCCCCACGATGGCGCCATACGCGCGATTTTCTGACAGCTACCCGCTGGGTGCGGACTATGTCGGACGCGATCTGTTGAGCCGCATCATCTATGGCGCGCGCATTTCGCTGACCGTGGCTTTCATCGGCCCCATCATCAGCTTGATCATCGGCGTCACTTACGGTTCCATTTCCGGTTTCTTTGGCGGCCGAGTGGACAATGTGATGATGCGCTTTGTCGATGTGCTCTACGCTTTCCCGGGTCTGCTGTTCATCATCCTGTTGATGGCGTTTTTCCGCTCCACATTCAGTAAGCCTGACCCTGGCTCGTTTAGTTATGCGATCAGCCAGATGGATGCCAGGATGGGTGGTATGTTGTTCATCTTCATTGGCATCGGCTTGACCGCCTGGGAAACCATGGCCCGCCTTACCCGTGGTCAGGTGCTCTCAGTGCGCGAAAAAGAATATATTGAAGCCGCGCGTACTATTGGTGCTACCAATGGACGAATTATGTTCAACCACATTCTGCCGAATATTGTGGGTCCGTTGGTGGTTGCTGAAACGCTGGCGATCCCCGGTTATATTTCCACAGAGGCGTTCCTGTCCTTCATCGGTATCGGCGTCAATCCGCCCACCCCATCCTGGGGAGCGATGATCTCAGATGGCGCGCAGGTGGTTCGGACCTATCCAAACCAGACGATCTTCCCCGCGCTGGCGCTGGCGATTACCATGTTCGCCTTCAACTTCCTGGGCGACGGTCTGCGTGACGCGCTTGACCCACGCCTCCGAGGTACTCAATAAATTTGTAGGATCCCATGCAGCTATCAGGCCTTCTCTTCATTAGGGAAGGCCTTTTTTTGTCTCTCATCTATTTGGAGGTTATTGGTTATAATAAAGCGTGCCAATACCCCCTGGCACCATTCTGATTGATTCGAAGAATTTAAGGAGAAATCATGCGTTCCAGAAAAACGCTTTTCATACTTTTAGGCACCCTCTCCGGGTTGATCCTGGCAAGCTGCCAGGCTTTACCAGTAGAGGAACCCACCCCTTCTCTTGAGCCTTCCCCAACTGCGGTGCCGCCAACCCCTACTGCGCTGCCTGAGCGGTCGCTGGTGGTTTGTCTGCAGCAAGAGCCTGCCACGCTTTACCCTTATGGAGGTTCCTCTCGCAGTATGTGGAGTGTGCTAGAGGCGGTCTATGATGGTCCTTTTGACACAAATGGTTTTTCAACTCAACCCGTGATCGTAGAAAAGATGCCAGCTTTCGCGGATGGAGACGCGCGGATTGAGCCCATTGCTGTTTTTGCAGGGGATATGGTGATTAATGCCAATGGTGAATTGGTTTCTTTGGAAGCCGGAAGCCTGGTACAGCCAGCCGGGTGCAGCGGACCAGACTGCGCTGTGCAGTGGGACGGTATTTCCGCTTTGGAAATGGACCATTTGATCGTTGAGTACAAGTTAAAGACCGGCCTCACCTGGTCGGATGGCGCGCCGCTAACCGCGAATGATTCAGTTTATTCTTTTAATCTGGCAGCAGATCCGGCTACGCCGGTCTCCCGCTATCAAACCAACCGCACAAAGGATTATGCTGCGCTGGATGAACAAACAATCCGTTGGACGGGAATCGCGGGGTATATTCCTCAGCGCTATGAAACCCTGTTTTGGATGCCCTTACCCCAGCATGTTTGGGGACAGACTTCCGCGGCAGATTTGGTGACGGCAGAGATTTCTTCCCGCGCCCCGCTGGGGTGGGGTGCTTATACCATCGCGGAATGGGTGGTTGGGGATCATATTAAACTGGTGAAGAATCCAGCTTATTTCCGCGCGGATGAGGGATTACCCTATTTTGATACACTGGTGTATCGCTTTGTGGGTGAGCAAACAGACAGCAATCTGGCTGCCATGCTCAGCGGTGAATGTGATGTGGTTGATCAGGCTGATCTGCTGGATGAAGAAATCGAAGTGGTTTCTGACCTGCAAAAATCGAACAAGCTGAAAGCGTATATCGCGGCCGGTCCGGAATGGGAGCAAGTAAGCTTCGGAATTCGCCCATCCAGTTATGATGATGGCTATAACCCGGCCAGCGGCGACCGGACCGATCTGTTCGCGGATGTCCGCGTGCGCCAGGCGTTAGCCATGTGTATGGATCGCCAGCAAATTGTCGACCGCTGGTTGCAAGGTTTTTCTTCGGTGCCGGCCACGTATCTGCCGCCTTCGCACCCCTTGTATCTTCCAGACCTCTCACCAATTTCCTATGACCCCATTCAAGGGGCTTTGCTGCTGGATGAGGCGGGCTGGAAGGATTTTGACGGCGACCCCACGACACCGCGGACCGCCGCGGGGGTGTTGAATGTGCCTGATGGCACCGTTTTCTCCATCAGCTACGCCACCACCAAAGCACAGTTGCGCATCAAGATAGCCGAACTGATGGCAGAAAACCTGGCGGAGTGTGGCGTGCAGTTGAATGTGCAATACTATGAACCGGCGGATCTCTACGCGCCCGGCCCGGATGGCATTCTCTTCGGCCGGAAATTTGACCTGGCGCAGTTTGGCTGGGAGAGCGGTGTGGTGCCGCCCTGCCAGTTCTTTGAAAGCGCGCAAATTCCTTCTTTAGAAAATAACTGGTTGGGCGTCAATGTGGGTGGGTATAGTAATCCGCAATTTGATGCCGCCTGCCAGCTGGCGCGCCAGACTCGTCCGGATCAAACCGAGCTGTATGCCAATCGCCAGGCAGATGTGCAGCGGCTTTTCGCGGCCGAAATGCCAGTAATTCCACTGTATACCCGCATCAAGATCGCGCTGGCCCGCCCGGATATGTGCGCCATGCAGGCGGATGCGACCGCGCGCAGCCAGATGTGGAATATCGAAAGCCTGAATTACGGCGAAGCCTGCCGTTAACATTTCTCAATCTTAAAGGTATTGGATGAAGGTGCGCCGGGTGCGCACCTTTTTAATTCATTGGATTAATGGGTTCTCGACAGGTGACTATGAGGTGAGTTTTGACAGAAAGGCATAATAATTCCTTTTTGTGAATTATCAGATATGAAAGCTTATATTGGTTTTATGCAGCATATAATTAAGGTTAATTGGGTAGGCTGTATAATTATCCATACAGGGGGAAGATTACCCTCAGACCTTAGGATCGAGGACGCATTATGCGAAGAGTGCTCATTGTAGAAGACGCGTTGGAATTGGGAAGGTTGCTGCAAGCAGCGTTAAAAACGCTGCCTTTTCCGATTGACAGCGTGGTGGTGCCCTCGGCGGAGGAAGCAATGTTGGATGCCCGCTTGCGCCCCGCCGATTTATTGGTCACCGACATTCGCTTGCCAGGTATGGGCGGACTGGACTTGATTCAAAAACTACGCGACCGCTCGCCCAAAACCCGTTACATTGTGATCACCGCGCTGGCTGAAGATGAATATCGCATTCGGGCGAGACAATTGGGTGTGCGCGCGTATTTTCAGAAGCCAATGGAATTAGCCGATTTCTTGACCGCGGTGACAGCGGCATTGGAATTGCAAGAGTCGGAATACATTGTGTCCGACGATCAACTCAAGGGATCCCCCGCTGCAATAAAAGTTGAAGAGCCACCGCCCCCATTGTCAACCGCGGAATTGCTTGCCAATCTGCGCCGAGATTTAGAAGCGCAAGCAGTGATATTATTGGGGGACCATGGGCGCATCTCCGGACAGGCAGGTGATTTTCCGGATCCCTCTTTGGAAGAAAAGTGGATCCCCGCTTTACTGGCTGCGCACAGCACGCACAGTCGTCTGGCGGGGATGATGGAGCAGAAGTTTCCTAAAAGTATGCAATTATTTTCTGGAAGCCAATTTGATTTGGTGCTTACCCCAATTGGTGATTTTGCCCTGGTGCTGGTTTTGGGGGTTGGCAAGATCGACAGCCAGATTGCTCAATATCACGCAGATATTCTTAAAGCCCAGCAGTCCTTAATGAATGCGCTGGAAAGACAAGGATACTTGCAGGCCAGTAACGAGAATCGCCGCGATGAGGAAATGGACATGCAACCTGAAGCTGGCCTGGATAATCTGGATCAGCTGGCTGAATTACTGAACAATCGGGCTGAATTTGTTCGCGAGGAGGAAGTCAAAACTTTTTGGCAGCAAACGGATGAAAACCTGGAGGTGACCAGCCATATTCTGCCAGATGCGATTTCCTTCGAGCAGGCACGCCAGTTAGGTTTGCTCACAGACGACGAATAAAAAAAGCATGAATTAATAGCACAGCGCGCGGCGATCGCCGCGCGCTGTTGTTTTGTATTTCAGAAGAACGGTTATTTACCCACAGTCCATTTTTCGTACCGTTCGTAACCGGTCAAGGACTGTTCCATCTTGAAGCGTGATTGGCGCAGTTCAAGGCTGCTGTACCAGTACAGCGGTGCGACCACCGCTTCGTCTTCCACCAGGATCTTCTCCGCATCCGCGTACAGTTGCTGGCGCTTGGCGGTGTCGGTCTCTTTGGCAGCTTGTTTCAAGATTTCAACAAATTTGTCAAAGGCCGCGCCGCTGTTCCAGTCCACCACATCCGCGAAACCCGCCCCAGGAATACCAAACACTTCCATGAGGAAGTTGT
>Ga0209269_1001211_pt1 | contig 14605 bp, 14 predicted proteins | sample MTBAKMMethaMetaG_FD_187455 | JGI IMG/M metagenome (GOLD analysis project Ga0209269, IMG submission 187455) | Enrichment culture microbial communities from Arthur Kill intertidal strait, New Jersey, USA, that are MTBE-degrading - MTBE-AKM (Arthur... | ecosystem: Environmental > Aquatic > Marine >... | reverse complement strand
CGGTGCTTCACTACAACGTCTACCGGGGCACGGAACCGGGGAACCTCACGTTCTACGACTCCGTGGACGCCAACTACACCGCCGGTTACGACTCGGAGGTGGTACGCAGCTGGACGTACTATTACGCAATAAGCGCGAACACCACTCAGGGCGAGGGGGCGCTAAGCGACGTAGTGATCGTGTCACCGCCCTCGGACGACTATCCGGTGATGGTCATGGGCATCGTGTTGTCGGTGGTAACGGGAACGCTCATCTTTGCCTACTGGAAGGGAAGAGCCGGGGCATGATCCCGCGCAGCTCTTCCGCCAATATCTCATCGCCGCCTAGTGGGATTCCGATGGAGGCGGCCTCGCGCACCCCGTCGTCCTCGTGAAGCAGGAAGAACTCCAGGCCTGAAGAGGCGCCCAATTTCTCGGCCACCTCCTCCTTTCTTCGTCGGACACCGTTGATGAGGAGCACCTTCCGGTCAACCTTGAGACCCAGTTCCTCCGCCAGGTCCGATAGGCGCTTGGCGGTGGTGACCCCTACGGCGGTGGGATCGGTCACCAGCAGCAGAAGGTCCATGCCCCGGGCGGTGCGCCGGGAGAGATGTTCCATGCCGGCCTCGTTGTCTATGATCACGTGATCGTATCCGTTCATCAACTGATCGACGAAGACGCGCAGCAGGTTGTTGACGTAGCAGTAGCAGCCGGGACCTTCTGGCCTCCCCATGGTCAACAGGTCGAAGGTGTCCCCTTCCGCCAATATCTCCCGGAGCTTCAACCGCAGGTACTCCTGCTTGCTCATGTCCCGGGGCGGCTGTCCCTGCTTAGACAGCAGTCCCTCCCGCACCTCGCCAATGGTGCCCGGAACATCCACGCCCAGCTTCTGACCCAGGTTGCTGTTGGGGTCGGCGTCCACGGCCAGGGTAATCCCTTCCTCCGAAAGCATGCGCACCAGCAGGGCGGATATGGTGCTCTTGCCCACTCCCCCTTTTCCGGCCACGGCCACCAGGAAGCTCATGCCATTCCGCCCAGGCGGTAGCGCTGCCTGATCGCTTCCACGGTGCCGTTGAGAAGTTCTAGCACCCTCTCCGCCTTCTGCTCGTCCAATCCACCGAGGCCGCACTGCGGGGTGATCAGAGAACGCTCCAGCATCAGGTCCAGGTCCATTCCCTTGCGGTAGAGCATGTCCATGTACCCCTCGAACCTCTTCAGCAGGGTGCCGACGGTCTCCTGGGCCACCTGGTCCTCCATGTTCGGTATTAGACCCCAGGCGATCGAGCCCCCTCTCTCCAGGAAGGCCGATACTTCGCGGGGGAACAGGGAGATGGTATGAGCATAGTTGTAGGCGTCGAAGCTCAGAAGGTCGATGGACGTGGATAGCACCAGCGGCCAGTCGGTGTTGCCGCAGCAGTGCAGCCCCTTGATCGCATCAACGCCGTCCAGCACCTCGTCCGTCCACTCCACCACCTGACGCTGGGATACGGAGGCGAAGGGTGTGCCTATAAGCGTAAGCGACGGCTCGTCCAGGAATATGATCGGGCGGTCGGATATCTCGCGCAACCGGCGGGCCTGCCACTTGGCCTGCATGTTGAGGTTGCGGCGGATTATCTCTCCGTACGCCTCATCGTATATGGCCGCCTTACCGTTCTGGTCCAATATCTGCAGTCCGGCGCTCACCGGTCCGGTGACCTGCCCCTTCACCGCTCCGAACCTCTTTCCCTTGGTGGACTCCAGCAGCGCGTAGAGCCCCTGGAAGTTCTCTCGCGGATGGGCGAAGTGCTCCACGTCCTCGGTGACCACCGCGGTGTAGAACTCCTCGGGGTCGTAATCGCCCAGGTCCACGGTGATCTTGTTCTTCCGCCCGTCCACATTGATACCGGGCAGCAGGGTGGAGAACTGCGCGTACATGTTCTCCCCGAAACCCAGAGCCGGAAGCTGTGGCCAGTATGGGACCTCGTGCATGCTGGAGAGCACTAGCTCCATCGCCCTGCGGGGGTTCTTGTGGGGGAGTGAGCCGATTCCGGTGGCAGCGCAGTTCCAGGCCATAGCCCGAAGTTATACTCCCCGTTATAAAATCATTTGGTGGCCTGCAGGGTGATGTAGTACTGGTCCATGCGCACCACGCCACCCACCTCCTCCACCGCCATGCGGTGACGAAGGTCCTCGGACATGGAAGCCACCACCCTCTCTATCTCCCTGGCGTCCGCCTCCTCGGCGTTCCAGGTGAGGGTGCTGAGGGGCAGGTGACGGCGGTACTCGTACACTTTACCCGGTCGCAGTCCGGCGCGGTGGAGGGCCGCGTCCCACTCCTTAGCGCCGTACTCCCTTACATGAGAAGGGTCGTGCAGGCGGTCCAGTAGGTTCATCATATCGTCCACCTGGGGGTCCCCGGGCACGCTGCGGTCGTCGATGACCAGGACGCCCCCGGGCCTCAGCACTCTGGCCATCTCCCTCAGCGCTTCGTCCAGATCGGGGAAGTGGTGAGGGGCGCGGCGGCAGCAGACAGCGTCGAACGTACCGTCCGGGAAGGGGAGGAAGCGGACGTCTCCCCGCAGCCAGGTCACGTTATCGATCCCTCTCTCTTCTTCCGCACCACGTGCCAGCTCCAGCATCTGCCTGGTCAGGTCCAGACCTATGACGCGTCCGGCGCGGGGTGCCAGGTGCAGGGCGGTATGTCCGGTCCCGGTAGCTACGTCCAGGACCAGCTTTCCGCGCAGGTCCCCACACATCTCCCCTACCCGGCGCAGTACCTCCAGGTCCGCGTGAGATGCGCTGTTCACGTACCCAGCGGCCCTCTTTCCGAAAACCTCCTGGACCTTCTCCCTGTTCACGTTTGTGAATGGCAGCGAGAATATTTCAACGCTGTTGGGTAACTATTATGGTCATTTCGGGAGATAGTGACCGTATGCGGCTGATCACCGTCAATCGGACCAAGCCCAACGCCTCCATAGAGTTCTACGGCTGTCCAATGCAGTGCAAGTACTGTTCGCATACCTTCGCCCCGTTCAAGGACTACGACCTGGGCAAGGTGGTGCAGAGCATTTCCGATAACGGTATCCGCAGCGTGTTCCTGGGAGGGGCGGAGCCTACCCTGCACGGCAAGGAGCTAATGGACCTGATCAAGATACTTCATGCCCGGGGGAAGGACCTGGTGCTCAAGACCACTGGGTACGACCCAGACCTCTTGGCCGCCACCAAAGGGTACGTCTCCAGATACGTCCTGGAGGTGAAGGCGCCCCTGGACGACCCCCAGGTACTGACATCGCTCACCGCCTATGACCTGGACAGGTCCAAGGAATACCTGGAGAACATGCGCAGGACGTTGGATGTCCTGAAGGGCGAGCGGGTCAGGGCCACCCTGCGTATCATCCCTGACCGCTACGACTCGGGGATCGTCGAAAGGATCGCCAAGGACCTGAAGGGTCATGTCGACGAGCTCCAGATAAGTCAGTTCCTTTCCGGTCAGGGCGACCTCGCCTTCGCCGGTATGTTCAGCCCCGGTCCCGACCAGAATGTCATGATGGAGTACGCCAGTGCCGCCCGCAAACATCTCCCGAGGGTCAAGGTCAAGGGCAACGGTTTCGAGGTCGTCATCTGACGGACGGGAACCGGTCCAGGTCGGTGTGGGGCAGGAAGGAGGCCGAGGAGAAGCGATCGAAGAACCTCTGGTCCGTCGAAAGCTCCACGTAGGTCATGGAACGGTGCACGCTAAGCGCCTCCTCCCTCTTCTCCTTCGATAGCATGAACAGCTTCGCCCCGTCCAGGGAGGCGTTTCCCAGGAACGTGAAGCGTTCCCTCGGCAGATCGGGCAGCAGCCCTATGGCCACAGCATTGTCCAGGTCGATGTGCCGGCCGAAGCCTCCGGCTATGTACACCCGCTCCAGGTCCGTGAAGGTGATGCCGGCGGTGTCCAGCAGAACCTCCGCGGCCGCGTATATGGACGCCTTGGTGCGGATGACGTTGGCTATGTCCTCCTCCGTGACCGTGATGTCCCGGTGGCGTTCTACCTTCTCCGTAGGGCAGCAGCTCATCCCGGTGGCCTTCAGGTCGTAGCCGTCCTTCTCCACGTCCTTGGAGTGAACCAGCACGTACTCGCGGCCGAACTCGCCCTGGCGCACCCGGTCGGATTCCTGCAGATGCCCTTTTTTATCCAGCACCCCAGTGAGGAAAAGCTGCGCGAGCAGGTCTATGAGACCGGAACCGCAGAGGCCTTTGGGACGGACATTGCCTATCGTGCTGTACCGCAGCCCGTTCCGAAGCGACACCTTCTCGATGGCCCCGTCCCCGGCCCTCATCCCGTGGCAGACCTCCCCGCCTTCGAAGGCCGGACCGGCAGAGGCCGAGCAGGCAAGCATCCAGTCCTTGTTCCCCAGCACCACCTCCCCATTTGTGCCCACGTCGATCAGTAGACCTATGCCATCGTTCAAGGCCATTCCACTGGCCACCACGTCCGCCACGACGTCCCCGCCGACGTAGCTGGCCCGGCCGGGGACCAGTCGTACGGAGGCGTGGGGATTGATGTTCAACCCCAGCTCTCCTGCGGTGAAGCGCGGCGGGAGGTTGGTCACTGGGATGTACGGCTCGTACCGTATCCCACTGGGATCCAGACCCAGGAACATGTGGACCATGGTGGTGTTGCCCGAGACGACAACCGCATTGACCTCCTTGGCGCACACCTTCTTCCCCTTTCCTACGCACGCCTCATTGGTGGCGCAGGCCCTGGACAGCATGTGGTTGATTGTGTCAACTATCAGGTCCCGCAGACGCTCGTGCCCGTGGTCCTCCCCGTACATTATTCGGGCCAGGACGTCCTCGCCGTGCATCAGTTGCCGATTGTAGTCAGAGACCTGGGATATCACCTCTCCCGTGCCCAGGTCCACCAGCTGCAATGCCACCGTGGTGGTCCCTATGTCTATGGACACACCGAAGTTGCGTGAGACGCAGTTCCAGGGCCGCAGGTCCACCAGATGACGATCGTCCAGGAAGGCGGTGAGCCTACATTCCCCCTCCTTCACGACGTTCGGAAGTTGCCTCAGTAAGGCCAATGGGACCTCCAGGTCCCCGGGTCCGAAGCCCATCTGCTTGAGCAGCCTTTCCAGGTCGCCGTCGTTGTCCTGAAGGGTCGGGGCTCTGAGCTGGACGAAGGACCCCCGGACCACGGGGGTCATCTCCTTTAAACCGTTGGCGACCTTGCCTCCCACGATCTGCATGGGATTGAGCTGACTTTCTTCGGGGACGAAAACGGTGCAGTCGCCCTTGACCTTGGATATACAGGCCAGCCGGTACCCTGATTCCCATTCCTCGGGGGTTATGTTCGGGGACGGCCTCGTCTCGACATCCCCGTCCACCACTACCCGACATCGTCCGCAAACGCCCTTTCCGGCGCAGGCGCTATTGATCTCCACCCCAGCCAATATTGCGGCCTCCAGCAGGCTGGTGCCTTCAAGGACCTCGACGGTCCGACCCTTGGGGTGGAAGATGACCTGGGGGCTCATCCCAAGCGAATCCGTTCAGGCGTTATTTAATGCTCTTGACCGAATGAGACGCGGAAAACCTAATGCCATGGTAAATAGGTTAGGAGGTCATGGATGGCCATCATCACCATCACGGCTCGGCCAGATTCCTCAGTTATGCCCTGGCCATTACCGTCTCCTTCGCCATTTTGGAGGTGGTGGGAGGGCTCATCAGTGGCAGTTTGGCCCTGCTCAGCGACGCCGGTCATATGTTCACCGACGTGCTGGCATTGGGACTGAGCCTGGGGGCGGCACTGGTGGCCAACCGTGTGCCGACGGAAAGGCATACGTTCGGGTTCCTGCGCGTAGAGATACTGGTGGCCTTGGTGAACGGCATCACGCTGGTTGGAATATCCCTGCTGGTGGTCCATGAGGCCATCGACCGCTTCTACGACCCGGTGGGAGTGGACGCCGGAGTGATGCTGGTGGTGGCGGTACTGGGATTAGGGGCGAACCTGCTGGGCGTGGCGTTGCTGAGGCAGGGATCGAAGGACAATCTGAACGTCAGAGGGGCATTCCTGCACATGATGGGTGACCTGCTGTCGTCCGTCGGAGTGATCGTGGCCGCCCTTCTCATCCATTTCTTCAATTGGCAGGTGGCCGACCCCCTGATAAGCGTGGGCATCGCCTGGGTCATAATGTTGGGCGCATACCGACTGATATCCCAATCCGTGTCCGTCCTGCTGGAAGCCGTGCCATCTCACATCGAGCTCAAAGAGGTGGAGGCGGCCATGCTGGAGGTGGACGGCGTGGTGATGGTCCATGACCTGCACGTTTGGACCCTGTCCTCGGGCGTCTACGCCCTCAGCGGGCACGCGATGGTAACGGACCAGCAGGTCAGCGCGTGCTCCCCGGTGCTCAGGGATCTGGAGAAGATGCTAAAGGAGCGCTTCCGTATCGGACATGTCACCATCCAGATAGAGACGGGTGTCTGCCCCCTTGAGGGCGGTCTCTTTGATGGTCGGCACGGCCATTGACGAAGCGGATCAATGCCTGAACAGCCTCACGCCGGTGAACACCATGGCCATGCCATGTTCGTTCGCGGCGTCGATGACCTCCTGATCGCGAATGGAACCGCCTGGCTGGATGACCGCGGTCACACCCGCCTTCGCCGCCTCGTCCACCCCGTCACGGAAGGGGAAGAACGCATCGGAGGACATGACGCTTCCCTTGGCCTTCTCGCCGGCCTTGTGCGCGGCGATCATGGACGAATCGACGCGGGACATCTGCCCTGCGCCTATGCCGACGACCGTCTCTCCTTTTACAAGTATGATGGAGTTGGACCACACGTGCTTGCACACCTTGTTGGCGAACAGCATGCCTCGAACCTCCTCCTCTGTCGGCGCCCTCTTGGTCACCACCTTGAGGTCCGCGGGTGTGATGCTGACGCTCTTGCTGGTCTGCACCAATAGCCCTCCCTTGATGCGCTTCATCTTCCATTCCGGCGATTCGTCATGGGCGATGGGGCCGTTGGTCCTCAGTAGACGGATGTTCTTCTTCCTCATCAGCAGCTCCAGGGCATCGGTCTCGAAGTCGGGGGCGATAACGCAGTCCACGAAGTGCTTGGATATCTCCGTGGCCGTGGCCAGGTCCACGTTGCGGTTGAGGCCTATGACGCACCCGAACGCCGCCATGGGATCGACGTCGTATGCTTTTACGAAAGCCTCCGATATGGTGTCAGCGGAGGAGACCCCACAGGGATTGGTGTGCTTGATGACGATCGCCGTCGGTCGATCGAACTCCCGGACCAGCTCAAGCGCGGACTCCAGGTCCAGGATGTTGTTGTACGACAGCTCCTTACCGTGCAGCTGCTCTGAGCGGGAGACGCAAACGCCCCTGGCGAAGGGGTCGACGTAGAAGGCTGCGGATTGGTGCGGGTTCTCGCCGTACCTCAGGTCCTGCCTCTTCTCCATGCCCATGCAGTAGCTGTCCGGGAACCCGCCGCCCCCGAACTCGGCACCCAGGTGGGAGGCTATCAATGAATCGTAGTATGCCGTGGAGCGGAAGGCGTCCAGCATCAACGAGCGGAGCGTTGCGGAAGACACCTCGCCACCGTTCTCCTTCATCTCCTGCAGCAGGGATGAGTAGCGACGGGGGTCGGTGACGACGGCCACGGAGTCCGAGTTCTTGGCCGCCGCGCGGATCATGGACGGCCCGCCGATGTCTATGTTCTCGATGATCTCGTCCAGGTCCGTGCCCTCCTTCAGCACGGTCTGCTTGAAGGGGTAAAGGTTCACCACGACCATATCGATGCGTTTCAGCCCGGCCGCCTCCAATTGGCGCATATGCTCCGGGGAATCCCTCCGGGCGAGCAGGCCGGCGAATATGGCCGGATGCAGCGTCTTGACGCGCCCGTCCATCATCTCCGGGGAACCGGTGTGGTCAGAGATGTTAACGACATTCATATTGTGGGACGATAGAAGCTTGGCCGTGCCACCGGTGGAGATGATCTCCACCCCTAGCTCACTGAGGCCCTTGCAGAAATCGACGATACCTTCCTTGTCCGAGACGCTGACAACCGCTCTCTCGATCTTGACCATTTGCATTCCTTCGGTGTGGTTGGGCACACCATGAAGGATGGTATGCCAGGGGTATATTGCCCGTTTCCTATTAAAGATAGCGATTGCCGATAGGAATCATGACCGGTCGGCCAGTGCGGATTAGTATTTATGACGGCGCACAAGGCATGTCATTGGCAGGAAACAATCGGGAACCCTTAAAAGTTAGACGGAGATAGCCTCCCGAAGAAAGATGTTGATCATAAGCGAAAGGATCAACGGCCTTTTCACCGCAGTGGGGAAGGCCATCGACGACAGGGACGCTAGGTTCATTCAGCAGCACGCCCTCAAACAGGTGGATTGCGGGGCTCAGGCCCTGGACCTGAACGTGGGCCCGGGAAGGGACGACGGACCAGCGGCCATGGACTGGCTGGTCAGGACGGTGCAGGAGGTGACCGACCTTCCTTTGTGCATCGATACCCCGGGCATCAAGACCATGACCGCCGGGGTGAAGGCCTGCCGCAACGATATCATCATCAACTCCACCACCGCCGAGGCCAAGAAGATGCAGGCGATCTTCCCCCTGGCCAGGGAGCACGACGCCGATATAATCTGCCTCACCATGGACGAAAGGGGCATTCCCAACGACGCCGAGTCCAGGGCCGAGATGGCCATGCTCATGATGACCACCGCCATGGAGCACGAGATAATGCCGGACCGCCTTTACCTGGACCCTTTGGTCATGCCCATAAAGGCCGCCCAGGACCAGCCTATGAAGGTCATCAAGGCCATGCACCTGTTCCAGACGCTCAACGACCCTGCCCCCAGGACGGTGGTGGGACTGTCCAACATTTCCAACGGCGCAAAGGAGAGAAGCATGCTGAACCAGACCTTTTTAAGCATGCTGATGGGCGCCGGGCTGGGAGCGGCTATAGTGGACGTGCAGGACGATGAGCTGATGAAGATCATCAAGGCCGGTGAGCTCCTCAGGGCGGAGAAGCTGTACTGCGATGATTTTCTCCGTGCTTGAGCGGCCCTTGCGCGTCAGTGGCGCTGAGGAAGGTTTCAACCTTCCTCGACGTATTCCGTGGCCACATCGCCCATGAAGTTGGGGAATACAATATACAGGTAGAACAGCGTGAGCGGTCCTAGGCTGATGAGCATGAGGAAAACCAATACTACCAAGACCCCCGGCGGGGGATCGGAAAGGGATGATGCCTTCCAGAGAAGGGCTCCCCAGAAGACGTAGAAGACCATCTGGACGAGCAAGCTCATCCATACGTACCAAGACCTCTCGGTGCATGTTATAGATTCCCCGCCCATGAACCTCACCCGATGGGCGGTCAGGAAATTGATGGGGTCGTCGTAATCGATCTCGTACTCGGTCAGGAAGATCGATAGCCTTTTCACTCGGTGCGGGACCAAGTTAGGCTCCTCCCTGCTCCCGGCGGTCGTGGAGCGGACCATCTTGAAACGCTCGTCGACCTTGGCCCCGCAACTCGGGCATCTCAGCTGCCCATAGGCCACTTCAGTGGAGCATTCCGGGCACCGCAGGTTGAGCGTCGCGTCTTCGGTGGCGGTCAGTTCGGTCCTTTTCAGCCTCGGGGTTGGCGGATGCTCTTCGGGAGGTTCGATGCTTTCGAGGAGGGCTTTGGCATCATCTTCCTTTCCATCCAGGAACAGGGCCGATGCCTTGAGCTCCTGCAGCTGGGCCTTCCGGTCCACCTCGCCCTCGGCCAGACCGAGGTCTGCCCAGACGAGGGCCTCGCCGTACTTCTCCATCTTGATATTGGCCGTGGCCAGCCGGGTGCATAGCTCAGATCTTCCCCCCTTGTCCTCCTCCAGCTTGTATCGAACTCTCAGGTCGGCCACGGTCCTCTCCCAAAGCTCAAGCTCTAAGTCCGTGGGCTTGGACTCCCGTTCTGCCTCCCAGCGATCGATCGTGGCCTGGCACCGTTCCTCCTTCAAGCGGTCACCCGGGATGTATCCTGCGTTCGAGACGATTAATCATTGCCCTCTTTTCTCAATCCCTGAAATCCTCCCTTCCGATGGGCCATACCGCCCATGCGAACAGGGAGGCCATGGGCAGCACTGATATCGCCCATATCGCGACATAGGCCATCGCCCGCGGTATGTCGACCCCGGCCATGACCTGCGGGAGGACGAGGGTGGCCAGCAGAAGGTTGATTATGACCAGATAGAGCAGGACCACCTCCGTGAACCACCTCTTCGGAACGGACCCACAGGACCTTCCGAAGAGACCCAGTGTGACCGTGTTGAAGAAGTGCTCCGAATCGTCCTGGTCCACCCAGATGGTGGTGAAGAGGATCGTGGCCTTCCTGGTCCTATGACGCCTGGGGACGTCGGCCGTGAGGGTCGGGGGAGCGTGAAGGGGATCGATCCGCCGGGAGCCTTTGAGACGGCGGACCGCGATGAAGCCCTCCCCCACCGGCATACCGCATCTGGGGCAGGCGGTCTCCCCGTAGATCACCTCGGTCCTGCAACCCGGACATACCATCCTCACCTCCGTCTCCAACCTATGATGCGAACGATCGCCAGAGGGCTTCACTGATATCGTCTTCACGGGGGCCAGACGGTCCAACAACGTCATCGCCTCTCCCTCCACCCCCGAAAGGTAAAGCGCCTTGGCCTTTTCGCCTATGAGCCTGTCCACCCATTCTGAAGTGCAGTTCGACAGCCCTTCCTCCACCGTCAGCAGCGCGGCGGAATAATCCTCGTTCTTGATTAGGGCGATGACCAGGCGCGTGTAGAGGTCCCCTTTATTGGCCTGCTCCGCCTCGCCCAGCCTCCTCCTGAGATCGTTGATGGTGTCGAGCCACCGTTCCCTCTCCAGCTCGCTGGGCTTCGATTCCCGCTCGGCCCGCCACTGTTGGACGATCGACCTCTTCCAGTCCTCCATCCGAACTCCCCGTCGGAAATCGGTCAGGGGAACGATAAAGGTGACGCCTTACTACCAGGTCCCGTAGGTCCCGAAGTCCTTGGCCGCCTTGTTCAAGGCCATTATGTTCCCTGGAGGCGTGAACGGAGGCACCTCGCAGGCCGTCCCCAGGATGTAGCCGGAGGGACAGTCCCTTCCCTTCAGCAGCTGGTCGCGGCCCTGCTCGTATATCTGTTTGGGGGTGCCATTGAGCATCAGCTTGGTGTCCACCGTGCCCATGCAGGTGGCGTAGGCGCCGAACTCCTGCACCAGCAGGTCGGAGGGGAAGACCTCGCGACCCTTGTAGCCTATGTGCACGATGGTCATGGGGGACCAGGCCATCTCCTCTTTGAGCACCTTGAAGTCCGTCTCGTGATTACCGCAGAGGTGGTAGAAGACCTGCGGGCCGGCACCCTTCTGGAAGCATTTGGTCACGAACTCGTGCAGATACTTGGCGGAGAACTCGCGGACCAGGTCGTCGGAGAAGATGTCGTTGTTGCCCAGCACGGAACCTGTGGTGATGGCCGCCAGACCGTAGCGGTCGGCGATGACCTCCGCCCCGTTGGCCGCGGTCTCCATGTAAGTCCGGACCAGCACGTGCGCGGTGTCCGGTTCGCTGAGCGTCCACATGATGAAGTTCTCCAGCCCGCACAGCTGGGCGGCGCTGCCGGTGATGTCCGAGGCGATGGCCAGCGGTGTGAACATCTTGGGCATGTGCTTCTCCACGTAATCGTTAGCGCGGAACAGCTGGTTGATGGTCCATCCCTTGGCCAGCTCCTCCGGTCCAGGGATGTGCAGATCGTCCACTCGCGATGGGTCGGTGACGATGGGTCCCTCGGGCACCGGAGGCATGAGGTCCATGTAGCGCGTCTTCATTCCCAGCTCCACCAACCAAGGCAGGGAGAAGTACCAGTGGGTCACCGGCAGCAGGTCATAGAGCTCCTGGACCACAGCTACGCAATGCGCCCCTAGCTCAGGGTTCTCGTAGAACTCACGTATGGTCTTGCCACTGGCCACCGCGGCGTGGGACAGCATCATGGGGTCCACCGGCACATGCCCGTGATTGGTGCCCATGAAAGGAGAGGCGAAGCGCTTCCTGGCCTCGCCGAGCCACTTCTCATCTATAGGAGCGAAAATGTCTTCCACGCCGGTCATGGTTAAGTGCAGGGCAACAGGAGGTATTTGGTACCTGTGGTCCGGGGATAAAGAAGATAATCCGCCAGGAGAATGATAACGCATGAGCGGAGAGTTCGGCAGCATTGACGTTCCGGCGCTGAGATGGGAACAGCCGAAATGGACGAGGCGCTTCCACCGTCTCCGTTCCGGGGAGCTTACCTACGCCACCCTGGAATGGCCACAGCCCTTCCGTTCCATGGCGGTATCGTCCTCGCGGGAGGGGAAGTTCACCTTCAAGCGGGGAGGTTTCCTGCGCCCCTTCATCACCGTCAGAAGGCAGGAGTTCGAGATGGAGCAGGGGCGCATGACCCTGGACTGGAAGGGCAACGGGGATCTGGTCCACGCCACCGTCCAGCGATTCAACTTCTCCCGTACGGACATGGTGAGGTTCGATTACGATGTGAGCGATCGCCGGGGAGAGATGCTCTTCTCCCTGAGGAAGGACCTCGCGTCGTTCGTGCACAGCGGCGAGGTGCACATCACCCCGACCGGACTGGCCTGTCGCGAGATCGCGCTGTTGGTGACGTTGTGCTGGTACCTGGCGGTCATGGCCGCGGACGATGCTGCCGCCGTGGTGGCTGGCACCTGAGATCCGTTGAATGTCTGGGACGCTCACTTATTGAAGATGAGGTCCACCTTGGTGACGTCCCAGAGGTTCTCGATCTTCTCCTTGATCTCGTCCTTTATATTGTTGGCGAACTGGTGGTCCTCCGGCAGGTCGATGCGTATGGTCACCACACCGTTCTTGATGCCCATCTCCGTGACCAGGTTGGTGCGCACGATGTCCAGCCCGGTGAGGGGGTTTAGAACGTTCTTCAGGCGACGCCTTATGACCTCCAGTGTCGTCGGCACCTTCTCCACCACCAGACCGTGCTTCTCCTCGTAATTGGTGATGGCGTCCCTCAGGCCTTCCACGGCCAGCACGGAGCAGTGGGATTTTATCTTGGGAAGTCCGCCCAGCGCGTCGGACGCCTCCTTCCAGGTGATCTTCTTGGCCTCCTCCAGGGTCTTCCCCTTGGCCAGCTCGGTGATGATCGATCCGGTGGCGATGTTGGAGGCGCATCCGTAGGATTCGAACTTGACGTCGGTTATGACCTTGGTCTCCTCGTCCACGTCCAGATAGACCGAGACCATGTCCCCGCAGGCCGGGCTGCCCACGGTGGACTTCCCGCCCGGGTTTTCGATCTTCCCCACGTTGCGGGGGTTCTTGAAATGCTCCATAACTATGGCGTTGTACGGCAATGGCATGTCACTTTCCTCCTTTCTTCAAGGGGCTGATCTCCCTCAGCCTCCCTACTATGTCCTTCATGGCCCCTACCACCTCCTCCGCCTCCTCCAGGCGGTTGAACCGTCCCAGCGAATAGCGGATGGAACCGTGCGCTCGTTCGTGGTTCCCGCCGATGCCCATGATGACATGGCTGGCCTCCAGCGAACGGCTGAAACAGGCGGATCCTGTGGAGACCTCGATCTCCCTCATGTCCAGATGCAGGGTGATCGACTCCCCTTCCACGTAGTGGTATGTGATGTTGGCGTTGTGCGGTATGCGCTCCGTGCGATGCCCGTTGAGGGTGGTGTCCTCCACCTCCCGGAGCAGCCGGTCGATCAGCACGTCCCTGATCTCCCTAAGGCGCTCGTTCTCCTTCTCTGTGACCAGCTCGGCGGCCTTGGCCAGACCGACTATGCCTGGGATGTTCTCCAGGCCGGCCCGCAGGTTGTTCTCCTGGAACCCTCCGTCCATCCATTTCGTGAGCGGGGTTCCCTCCTTCACCACCAGCCCCCCTACCCCCTTGGGCCCATGGATGGTGTGGGCGCTGAAGGTGACCAGGTCGACCGGTAGCTTCCCATAATCGGTGGGCACGCGGGCGTAGGCGTGGGTGGCGTCGGTGTGAAAGAGAGCGCCCTTGTCGTGCACCACCTCCCCTATGACCTTGATGTCCTGCAGGGTGCCTATCTCCTGGTTGGCCTGCTGTACCGAGACCAGGGCGGTATCCTTGCTCACCGCTCCCTTCAATGCCTCCAGGTCCAGCCTACCATCCTGGTCCACAGGCAGGAAGGTGACCTTGTACCCCCGTCTCTCCAGGGCCTTGGCCGAATTGAGCACCGGGAAGTCCTCGATGGCGCTGACCACGATGTGCTTGCCCTTCTTTTCCTTGAGGGCCAGGGCGACCCCTTTCAGGGCGGTGTTGCTGGACTCCGTGTCCCCGGATGTGAAGATGACCTCCTGTTCCAGCACCCCCAGTCCGCCGCTCACCTTCTGCCGGGCCTCCACCAGCGCCTCACGGGCCTCTATTCCCATGGAATGACCGAACTCGGAGGTGGCGACCGCGTACGAATCCAGCATGTAAGGCCGCATGGCCTCCAGGACCTCTTCGTCCAGGCGGCTGGCGGCTGCGTTGTCCATGTATATCATTTCCCTCACCTCAGATGAAAAGGGTGATCTCGGAGCCCTTGGCCTCGTGCACGTACGTTCCCACTGCGCCATACTCGTCTATCAGG